>Ga0247610_10007790_pt1 | contig 10947 bp, 8 predicted proteins | sample 174DNAGHGhighgp2_FD_193483 | JGI IMG/M metagenome (GOLD analysis project Ga0247610, IMG submission 193483) | Sheep rumen microbial communities from Palmerston North, Manawatu-Wanganui, New Zealand - 1742 DNA GHGhigh gp2 | ecosystem: Host-associated > Mammals > Digestive system > Stomach > Rumen ...
TAAATTCTACTATTTGGAGAAATTACATCAATTTCATCGTTTGCATTTAAATCAAGTGTTTCTCTACTTAATATTTCAAGCAAATTATCTCTTACTTCAATTTCTTCAATTAGAGTATCAGATAAACCTTCTAATGTACTTGAAAGTTTAATCTTATATTTACCAACTTTTAATCCATTATTTAATTTGTAACTCTGTACAACACCAACTTTGCTTGCAATATCGCCACTTTCTATTACTTTGTTATTACTATCTAAAATCGCAACACTTAAAGTTGTATCTTTTCCTATATACTTACTTCCATAAGATTTAACATTAAATGCAAATTTTTCATCTTTTACATATTTATCTTTATGAGTTAATGCAACATAATAGTCTTTTGTTACTATAACTTTTGAAATATTACTTCCTGCTCTATAATCTTCAGAAATACCTTGTGTCGTTATAGTCCATTCTGTGATATTGTCAGGAAGTTTAATTTTAATTTCTCCGTCACCATTACTATCTGTGATTACATTTTCAAAGAATGCGGTTGTAAGTATGTTAGTACGCTCAGGACCGCCATCTCCTCCTCCGCCGCCACCATCGTTGGTGTCAATAGGAATAAACATGTGTGAAGAAATCTCTTTAGCATCAAAATTATAAGGATTTACAAGCGAGTCTAATATCGAAACATCCGATGAACCATTTTCATCAATGTATGCAGAATCAATCGCAGATAGATTAACACCACTCCTTACTCCTTTTCCATTATGAGTAGTTTTAACTTTTATTGTTGCTTCCTCGCCTGGTTTATATTTTTCTTTATCATAAGAAACCTTGATATCAAGATTCAAATCTTCTGTCTTTAATACAAATTTATTACTAAATCTTTCTTGTTTTGCATATCCTGGATCACTAAATCCACCAAATACATTGTCATAAAAGTTTGGAGAATATATCTTTGTTCCATCATAAATAATTGGATAAACCTGAATGTTTGCGCCATATCCTTCTTCATAAACAAAGCTTATTGGCTCATGAGTAATGTGTTTTAATTCTGCTCCCTTACCCGATACGATAAATAAGAATGTTTCTAAATTTTTATATACATCTTCTTCAACTTCTTGTTCATTTTCAGTATAAGTACCTTCCCAATTATCAATTACTTTGCTATTTACTAGTGGTATATCCACTTTTTGTCCATAATTAACAAATCTATCTTTTATATCTACATGATATGTAGGTGTACTGTCTTTTTTAGTTATTAACGATTTTCCTTCATTATCTATGAAGCTATTGTAACTATAATAACCGTCTTCATCTGAATATCTATTCCATCCATATACTTCATAAACTGTATTATCATCCGACCATCCAGAAATCGTTCTACCATCATCTGTATTAATATGAGTTCTAAATGAATAATAACCCATTTCATTCTTGCCATCTGACCAGTTTGGAATAGTAATAGATCCTTTACCATCAACCATCTCTACAGTAAATGTTTTATGATGATCAGGATTAAAATATTGATTATAATCGTATCTCTTTCTCTCTTCTTTGTAATATGTATCATAGTATGTTTCTCTTACAGTTCTTACTTCATATTTTGAAAATGCTTCAACTGTAATAGAATCATTTGCCGGAACGTTGTGATCTTTTGACTTATATTCTTCAAATGATAACGTGTATGTATTGTCTTTTTTATTGTATTGCATCTTCTTCATTTGATAATAATTCTTGTATGGGTACACCCTATAAGAAATGTACTTGCTATCACCATCTAATATAGAATTATCATAGCGAATATCAGGATATGTTGGGTTAATGTCATTTGCTCTTATACCGAATGTAACATTTCCATATCCAACGCCATCTTTACCTATTGTGATATCCTCTGCATCAACGTGTACATCATAACTGCTTTCATTTGTAATTGCCTTAAATACTGTATCAGGAAGTGGAACACCATCATATGTTGTAGCAGTTATTTTTACAACTGTAGATTCTCCCTCCAAAAAGTCATATCCTTCTTTTTCAACATCAACTGAATATGAACTCTTTGAATAATCTAGTATATTAATATATCTATTAAATGTGTCTTCACCATTTATTTCTAGCTCTGCTCTAACATAAGAACCAGAATTAACATCATCTAATACAAATTGATATTTGAAACAACCTTGTTTATCTAACGTTAATCTTGTTGTCTCAATTAAATCGTCATCATTATAAATGTTTAATTTTGCCTCTTTAACACCGTATACTCTATTCTTAGCATAGCCCCATAAGTTAACTGTTTCGCCAACTTTATATACTGGTCTATCATTATAAATATATCCATTATTATGTCTTGTTATAATTTGAGTATCTAAATCATAGTTAGACACATAAACATCTCTATAATCACCATCGTCGTAATAAATATCATTCCATGAACTACGAGAGTATCCTAGACTTCCTGTTACATCAAAAATAAGTGGTGTATCGCAATCAATTTTTAAGTAATTAAAATCTTTATCAAAATCTTTTACCACTTTTTCGGTATTTTCAATGTATAAAGAACCATCTGTTTTTGTTTTACCAATTTTTGAGTTATTTACAAAAACATCAACCGCATTATTCTTATTTTCAGCATTTTTGTAAATAACTATTGCTTCTTTTGTACTTAAGAAATTAATTGAAGCTAAGTTATTATTTATTTGGAAAGTATGAATTTGGTATTCATTATTAATTCTTAAAACTGCCACATAGTATCCGGCTACACTTGATTTAAAGTCTGTATCAATTTGGAAAACATCATAGTATGTTTTATCTTCAATTTTGGTTTTACTTGTTGCTTTTTGTTTTAAAACAAGCTTGCATTCGTTATTATCATAGAAAGATTTTGCATAACTATCATCCAAATCTATGTTTCTTAAAATTTCAATATATTTATCTACTGAGCCAGCATCATAAATCATGAATTCATTTTGATTAATATCTATTCCATCTTTGTCAGCATCAGCAAATACATAAACTATAAAAGAAAGTTTTTCATCTAAATCAAAAACATTTTCGGAATCTATTTGAATATTTGTAATTGCATTATGTACTTCATCACTATTTTTAATAATGAAAGATGTTTTGTAATCTTCTTTTAATTCGTTACCATATATATCTTTTAATCCACTTTTTATAGTTACAGTATATTTATTATTATCCACAAAGTTCTCATTTGGATGTCTAAATGTATATTCATTTGAATAGCTATTTGCCCAATATCCAGAAATACTTGGGGTTATAGAAAAATACTCTTCGTAACCATCTTCTAATGGATTATTAAATGATATTTCAAATCCACTGTTATATCTTAAGAATGAACCATTATCAGGATAAGTGTATGTAATCTCTAGCTTTTGTTCTGTCTGAAATGCCCACTTTTTGGTACCATCCGTCGTTGTTTCAACAACATTATAGATTGCACCTGAATCTAGTTCATTCACAACCTTTAGTTGATAATACTTTTGAGTTTGTTTAACAACTGTATATTCAACATCATCACTACCATCAATTTTGGCTACATCAAAAACATTTTCAACATATTCTTGTGGAACATCATCTGCAAATTGAATATTAAATACTATTTCATTTGTTGGAATAGTATTATTCTCTTCTTTTTCACAAGTAACTGTTGCGTCTGATAAACGTGCAAAAGTCTTTAGTGTTGTTTCCGTTACTTTGTTTTCTGGTTCTTGATTATCACTAAAGATGTTTATTCCTCCTCTTTGATAAACCAAAAGCCATGTAGCTAATGCTACTAGTAATGAAACTACTAATATTGTTATTACAATATTCTTGTTCTTCATAAATATCCCCCTAAAAAAAATGATATCATACACAAATATGATATCATTTTAAAATTATTTTGTATATTAAAATATAATTAAATTATTGAATGTGATCCTTTAATATTTTTAAAAAATCTTCCCTATCTTTTTCATCACACCAATAGTACAAAAAGAGCATTGATAAAAATGCTTTTGTTTCTTTTTGCAAGTTTAAATCTTTTAATTCTTTATCTTTATCAAATTCAATTTTATAATCCTTAGAAGCATTTTTTTCTAAAAAATTTAATAATTTTTCAGGAATTTTATCTGTATATTCTTGATCATTATTTTTAAGAATTTCTAATAATTCTGTTATGCCTCTCCTATATCTTTCTGAATACACCAAAACACACCCCTATTGAAATAAAAATAATGCTTTGAAAAATCTTGTTTTTATAGTAAAATTATATAAGATTGTACTCATTCTATAAATAAAAACTTGAATTTGTAATATTATTGTGATAAAATATTTATGTAAACTTAATTGCTTTTAGGAGGGGATTTTATGGACTGGAACAATATTAATTTCAATCGTTCCACACTACAAGCCGCCAAAGATTTTGAAGATAGAAAAAAACAAATTATGCTAGAGCATGATATTTCTCAAAAGGACATTAGAGAATATTTAAATGGCGAAAAAATGATTGATGACCCTGAATTAAAAAGAAAGATAGATGAACTTGAAGCTATTAGAGAAGAAGCTATTTCGAATGAAATGAAATGTGTTGTTGCTAAAGCTCATAGAACTGGAATTGAAATTCCTGAAAAATACATTAACGGAAAAGCACTTGATCCTTTTTTGGAACCTGATTTAGTTTCTTTTTCAAATTATTTTTCTGTATATGAACTTTTCAGTTATTATGATGAATTAGAACAAGCAAATCTAGTTGATAATGAAGAATATGAACCATTACATTTAGATTCTTTAAAAAGAATTGTTCGGAATGAACACTAATAATAAAAGTGTGTAAGCAAATGCTTACACACTTTTGTTTTATCGATCAATATTACCTTTTTTGTCAAGTTCTTCTAAAGTCTTATTCGTTTCTTGAGCAACTTTCCTAACATCGGTAAATTGCAAATCTTTATCATCTTGTGCCATTTCAACTATCTGTTCACCAAGATTCTTTTTCCTATTCTGTGTAATTGATCTTTGCATAGCTATTTCACCAATTGCATCTTGCGTATCTATATCTTTTTGAGCTTGTTTTCTACATTCTTCTTCACTCAAATCTGACTTAAAGTTTTTAATTTTATCTAATCTATTATTAACTCTTTTATTTTTATATTCACTTTCTATTATTCCCAAAGGAAAGTCTCTATACTCCAATCTTCCATGCTTATTAATTTTAAATCCAAGTTCACAGTATTTGTTTTCATCATATTCGCCTAAAGCATGAATATCATTCTCTTCAATAAACTTAATTAATTCATCATATATCCAAGAGCACGACCTATTTGCATTATTCTCAGCACTTACTCTAATTGGATTATAATTATCCTGCTCTTTATATGTTTTAATTATTTCTGCTGGTTCAATTCCTAAACTAGCAACATTCTGAAAATAACCTTTCAGAAATGCTTTTCCTGCCTTTTCATCTATATTAGGATTATTTCCATACATACAATCCCATATATCAACAGGTGCTTCACCTGCTGTTTTGGGAAAATTATATGGCCTTGAAGCTGTCATTGCATCAAATGTATCTGCAACTCTTATAACCTGTGCATATTTACTATTTGAGTATTTATTATGATGTTCTGTAATTCCTTTTTTCTCATCTTCATCTAATAACTTTTCAAAAAACATCTCACCTATATCAACATGAGTTTGAATTTGTTTAAATTCTTCAAAGCTATACGTTCTTGGAACATTTAAAATACCCAAGTGAAGTAGTTTTCCAATATCATGTAAGAAACTAATTTGCTCAAGCTTATTTATTGAGGAATCATCCCATTTAGGGGATCCCATGAATTCAGCAGTTAACATAGAATAATTTCTTACTCTATAACAATGATCAAGTGTAAATTTACTATACTTCTCCATAACTTTTGAATAATAGTCACTCATAGCCTTAAGTGCCATATCATTGTTTTCTTTAATATCTGCTCCAAAATTAAAATATGAAATAGCAGCCGTACGTATTATATCTGTTAAATAATCCTGATAACCTAAATTAGTAGGATTATTCTTATCTAAACTCACTTTGTTTTTGGTATCTCTAACATCAACAGGTGTTAATTGTATACTCTCACGATGAGAGTCATCACCATAAATTATATTCTCTAGTTTTATACTACTCTCTTCATCTTTTTCTCTGCTAATAGTCCCTCTAGATACAGGGATGAACTTGATATCTTTAATATGACCTTTAGCATTTTCTACTACAGCTTTTAATTCTTCAACTGCTTTTTTGTCTTCTATTGTGTTTTGATCTAATATAGAAACATCAAAAATAACCATTTGATAATTATCTTCTTGTATCTCATCTTTTGATTTGTTAGTTGTATCAACAACTTCTATTGAGCTATGCATTGGTTTATTGCCAAAAGAATCCCTATTGGTTTCAAATATTTGATCTTTAAAACTATTATTTAATAGGTTATAAACGCCATCTTCTCTGGCAGATTCCCCTACAACTGCAATTTTCATTTACTCACCTTCTTTAGTATCTTTAATACTCTAATTAAATCTTATCACACTCATTTTTTATAAGCAACTTTTAAAGAACCTTACCATCTTTAATTTCAAGCATAATTGTAACAGGTCCATCATTTACAAGATTTATTTTCATATCTGCACCAAACACACCAGTAACTACTTTATTAGTTGTTAATTCTTTACAATCTTCGATAAATTTTTCATATAGAGGAATTGCAACTTCTGGTCTCGCAGCATCTATAAATGCTGGTCTATTTCCTTCTTTGCAATTTGCATATAAAGTAAATTGAGAAACTAGTTGTAGTTCTCCTCCAACATCATTTAAACTTAAATTCATTTTTCCATTTTCATCTTCAAATACTCTAAGCTTTATTATTTTTTCTGCCATAGCTCTAATATCTTTTTCTGTATCACCATTTGTAATACCAACTAAAACCATAAATCCTTTATTGATTTCAGAATAAACTTTACCATCAATTGATAAACTTGAACTTATTACTCTTTGAACTACTGCTCTCATATTATACCCTCCATTTTTAATAGGGGCGATTACAAATCGCCCCTACCATAATTATTCTTCTACATCTTTTTCTTCAACTTCGTTTTCTTCATCATATGAAACATCATTTTCTTCAAATGATACCCCTTCTTCAGAAGGAAGTTTATCTTTCTTATATCTATTTTTAAAAACTTGACTAATAACTTTTCGTCTTGTTTCAACCTCATCAATTATTAAAAACATAGATAGCGAAACTGCAAGTCCAGCAAAATTAAACACTCTATGCATATATATATCAAGGCATTGTTCCCTTAATGCATTTGATACCGCAAGAATAATTAAAAAATATGCTGTTGGAATAAGACAAATCCAAGCTTTTTTTGTTTTATATGATGCATATAAAATTCCAGCTGTAATCGCGTACCATATTAAAAATGGCCACGGACTACTAAAATCAATAATCATAAAAATTACTCCTCATCTGGTTCGTCCCAATTGTGCCAAACTTCAGATACATCGTCGTTATCTTCTAGGTTGTCTACAATAAGGCCCATTTTTCTTGAAGCTTCAGCATCTAGTTGAACATAGTTTTGTGGAACCATTTTAACTTCAGCTTCTACAAATTCTACTCCTTTTGCTTCTAAACCTTCTCTAACCTTTGAAAAATCTTCAGGAGCTGTTGTTATTTCATAAAACTCATCATCTGGTTCAAAGTTATCTGCACCTAATTCAAGTGCTTCCATCATAAGATCATCTTCAGATAATTTGCATGATGCTTTTTCAACAACGATTACACCCTTTTTATCAAACATCCAAGAAACTGATCCTGTTGCTCCAAGATTTCCACCAAATTTATCAAATATATGACGAACATCTCCAGCAGTTCTATTTCTATTATCTGTTGTAGCTTCAACTATAATAGCTACACCATTTGGTCCATATCCCTCATATACAACATCTTCATAGTGAGCATTTGAGCCTTCGCCAGCTGCTCTTTTTATACTTCTTTCTATGTTATCGTTAGGCATGTTATTTGCTTTACATTTTGCAATAACATCTCTTAATTTAGAGTTAGAAACGGGGTCAGGGCCACCTTCTTTAACTGCTATTAAAATTTCTCTTCCTAATTTAGTAAAAATTTTTCCTCTTGCAGCATCTGTTTTTCCTTTTTTAGCTGCAATATTATGCCACTTGCTATGTCCTGACATATTTCTTTCCTCCTTTTTTGCTCTTTTATTAGCTTTAATATTTTAATACAAATTTCATTATTTGTCAAAGCAGTCGTATTATGTATACTAGATACTCTTACATAAAAAAAGTAGAGAAATAAATTCCCTACCTAAACATTATTTAAATATCTAAAAACGAGCTAATATGCGCTGTGGAAAAATTTGAATTTCTCATTATTTCATTTAGAACACTACACGTATCATCGATCATAATAAGCTTATGGTCATCTAAATTAGGATACTTTGCTTTAATCATTTTTAACACTTCGAGTTTATTCCTTTTCCGATCAACATAGTAAACGTTTTCTCTCGGAATTCCATAAAAAGAATTAACAAAAATCACCTTATCTTCTCCCTCATTTGAGGAACCTGACGCAGTTATTACGTACATTCTAGATTTGTCTTTTCCTTCTAAGAACTTCTGCATCCTCGGTGATACTTTTTCTTCATTATACGGGCTAAATCCTGATTCACAAAGTCTATCCCACTCGTCATCAGTAAAAGCAAAATGTGTATATTCTCCAAACTCACATACAGCTAAAACACCATCAACATCAAACACCAAAACACTATCGTCTGCTCTTAGCAATTCTTTTATTTTGTTCCGTTTCATGCTGTAGCTCCTTTCCTTTAATTATATAGGATAATAAAAAATATTATTTGTATGCGTATAATACCATGAATCTACATATCCATCAATATATAATTAATAAAATTGACCTTAAAAACAATAAATGATAGAATGTTTTTAGATGAGTTTTAACGACAAAGGAGGTTATCTCATGGATTATTATGATAACAACGGCAAAGCAGATAGAAAAGAAGATTTTTATTCAAAAACTTTTGGAGAAACTAGCAAAACATTCTATGAACAAGAAGATCCAAATCCTTTTGTTGGTGCAATTCCTGTAACAGATGAGAATTCATTATTTACAAAAGTATTTGTTTGGATGGCACTTGCTCTTGGTGTGTCTGCAATTTCAGCATACATTGGAGCTGATTTAATCATGTCAAATGTTCTTACGCAAGGAATGTTAATTGGATTAATAGTTGCAGAATTAATTCTTGTAATTGTTTTCTCAATTAGACTACCTAAAATGAGTGTTCTATCAGCTAGAATTTGTTTCTTTTTATATGCTATAGTAAATGGACTTACATTGAGTACGGTTTTAATTGTATACACAGCAAGTTCAGTATTTTCTACATTTATAGCATCAGCAACAATGTTTGGACTAGCAGCACTTTGGGGAAAAGTAACAAAAAAGAATTTAACTAGTATGGGTTCTATTTTCGTAATGGGACTTTTTGGTTTAATAATAGCAGGCGTAATTAATATGTTTGTTAACAGTGGTCCATTTGCAATGATTATTTCTGTTGTTGGTATTTTGTTATTCCTTGGTATAACAGCATGGGATATTCAAAAGATTAAGCAATATGCTCAACAGGAAGGATTGTATGATTACACTCGTACTCAAAAAGTTATTATTTATGGTGCATTTTCACTATATCTTGACTTTATAAATATATTCTTAAAGCTACTAAGACTTATGGGTAGCACAAAAGATTAAAAAATAGCGGTTATCAAAACGATAACCGCTTTATTTTTTAATGTGCCTCATACCAATTATCTCCCACTTTTGCTTCGGCAATAAGTGGGACTTTTAGTTTAGCAACATTTTGCATTTCATTTACTAAAACCTCTTTTGCTTTTTCAACTTCATCATCTGGTGCTTCTAGAACTAATTCATCATGTACTTGTAGAACAAGTCTAGTTTTTAAGTTTTCTTCATCTAGTTTCTTTTGAACATTTACCATTGCTATTTTTATAATATCTGCTGCGCTTCCTTGAATTGGAGTATTCATAGCAATTCTTTCTGCACCTTGTCTAACATTAAAGTTTTTTGCATTTATCTCAGGTACATATCTTCTTCTTCCCCACAAAGTTTCTGAATAACCTTTAACTCGACATTCTTCAACAGCCATCTTCATAAAATTGTGAATACCTGGATATTTTTCAAAGTACTTTTCAATATATATTCTTGCTTTTGCTCTTGAAATTCCGATATTTGCTCCTAATCCAAAATCCGAAATACCATATACAATACCAAAATTTACAGCCTTAGCTTCTGAACGCATTTGCTTTGTGACGTTTTCTAATGGTACTTCAAATACCTGTGAGGCAGTAATACTATGTACATCTTGTCCATCTATAAAACCTTTTATCATAGTTTTATCATTTGATACATGAGCTAAAACTCTTAGTTCAATTTGTGAATAGTCAGCATCAATAAATTTATGTCCTTTAGGTGCTACAAATACTTTTCTAAATTCACGACCAATCTCTGTGCGTATTGGAATATTTTGAAGATTAGGATCAGAACAACTAATTCTTCCTGTAGCTGTTACTGTCTGATTAAACGATGCATGAATTCTTCCATCTTCTTTAATAAGGGGGAGTAAGCCATCTGCATAAGTAGACTTCAACTTAGCTAGTGTCCTATATTCTAATATCTTTTCAACTATTGGATGGTCTTCGCGAATTTTTTCAAGTGTCTCTGCATCAGTTGAATATCCGCTCTTTGTTTTCTTTGGTGCATAAATATGTAATACTTCAAACAAAATATGTCCTAATTGTTTGGGAGAATTAACGTTAAATTCTTCTCCTGCCATTTCCATTATTTCATCATTTAAAGTCTTAACTTTGAC
>Ga0247610_10007791_pt1 | contig 10946 bp, 1 predicted proteins | sample 174DNAGHGhighgp2_FD_193483 | JGI IMG/M metagenome (GOLD analysis project Ga0247610, IMG submission 193483) | Sheep rumen microbial communities from Palmerston North, Manawatu-Wanganui, New Zealand - 1742 DNA GHGhigh gp2 | ecosystem: Host-associated > Mammals > Digestive system > Stomach > Rumen ...
AATCCCCATCGAATCCCCATTCTAATTTTTATTTTGGCAAAAAAAAATATTTTTATTTTAATTAAAATAATATAAATAAAAATTCATATTAACTGAAAATATCATGAATCATTAATTTCTACAGAATTTTCAATGACATATTCAATTTTTTTGACTAAATCATTTTTATTATTATATATTGGTAAATGTAAGGTGAAAAAGCATGTATGTGAAGAAGGGAATAATTCCTTATTATATGTTTTATTAATAGTATGTTTATAATTATTTCCTAAATTAGTTTGAGGTAGCCTTGTTCTTCCTGAGACAAATCTTAAATATTTAAATTTATCTTCCTCCGAAATATTCTCAAACCATTCCCAAAACCATTTTATAACTTGATCATCTATATCAAATCCATCATAAACTGTGTGCTTTTTAAAATCGTCAATATCAAAATTATTTATACCACATATAATTTGTTCAAGCTGTCTCCAATTTAAAATTTGTAATATATCTAAAGATATACAAGCAAAAAGCCCTTTTTGTATTTCTTTAATTTGAGAATTAAATTCTTCTAATCTTTTTAATTTATATAAATTAATGTATTCATTAATATTATTTATATCTACATCTATATTTTTACCATTAGCTTTTAATTCAATGTCAGAGCCATTAGTATTTTTAATTTCAAAATTTAATCCTATTTGATTTATAAATGTAGAATTATTTTTATTATAAGCCTCAGTTAAATCTTTTATAAGTTTAAAACTATTAAAATCAAGAGTTTCAAAATCATCAAAAGTAATTTCATTATTAAGTATTAGTTTAATAATAATTGGATGCAAATTTAAGTTTAAAACTTCTCCAGTCGATATAGCCAAAATTATTAATTTACCAATAAATTCAAAGGCTTTTTTATGTATATATTTATTTGCATCAGGATTAATAATATATCTATCTCTTAGATCTCCTAAATTATTTTTATTATTAGGGGTTTTAATGAATAAATCTAAATAATCTGATTGTAAATCTTTAGACATTTCTGATATAATTTCATGATAAGGACCACCTTCATCAACGGCATTTTCACCTAAAAGATTTACCTTGAATAATCTACTATTTTTTTCCAAAAAGAAATCTTTACTTTTTAATTTCTCTAAAGCATGTAGAACTTGTCCAAATATAGTTATATCTATTTCAGAATCAATAAATTTTTTAGAATTATCATTCATTTTAAATTTTTCAATAAATGAATTTGCTTTTATCCTATCTATATTTATTCGATATTGAGTGAAATTTCTTGCAATATTTAATCTACTCAAGAAAAAGTTTAATCTAGTTTCTGAATTTAAAAATATAGTATTTTTTACTATTAAAGGTTGTAATAATTTTTTATATGCTGATAGCATATTTGTATTGTAATATTTCATAAAATGTTTAGAAATAATTATACTTCTATATCTTAAATAGTCAAATAAATATTTATTATTATTTTCAAAAAGATTAAATAATTGCTTATAAGTTTTTTTATCTTTAATATATTCCATAAATTGATTTAATTGAATATACTCAATTATATCTCCTTTTTTATTTAATTCTTTTATTTGTTCTATGATATCAATGAATAAAGTAACATCTTTATCTGAAAAAGAATTTATTTCTTTAATAAAAATATCTAAATTTTTTGAATTATAAAAAGAATATAAATAACTTTTATCTTTATATATTTGGTGAATATATTTATTTTCGTTAAAATATAAAATAAAATAACCATCTTCATTTGAATAGACTTTTAAAGGTACATTATTAGTATTCCAAGGAATTATTTCTTTTAATATGAATTTATTTTCTATTTCTAAAGAAAAGCATTTTTTGGACCAAAAATCATCATTATTTTTACTTAAAGATTTTCCTATCACAAATAATTGAGTATTTTTATTTTTAGGATTTATTGCCATATGTTCAATTAAAATATCATTATTTACTACTAAAGTAGGAATTTTAATTTTTTTTTCTTTTTTTACAGATGAACATTCTGGATTTGAATTTAAAATAATTGTTCCCCATATATATAATTTAAAATCAGTTGTTATAGCTGAAGAAAAATATTCATTTGCAAAAATATCTTTTATTTGAATATCTTTACTAAATTCACATTCTGTTAACACTGTAATTAATTTATTTTTAGATATTCCACATTGACATTTATCATTATTCCCCTTTGAATAAAGTTTATAATTCCCTTCATTTTCTTGAATTAAACATAATATAAAATCTTTACCACATATACATTTTTGAAATGATTTACAATTTTTAGGTAAAGGAATATTCGTCCAAATTTTAATATTATTATTTTTCTCATATGCAATTTGGTTATAAGTATTATCCCCTATTCCATATAATTTTCCATTAACATCAATAATGAAGCAATTTTTATAATCAGCATATAAATATCTAATTTTATAATTAGATTTAATTTTAGGATTAATTTCTTCAACATTTGCTACATAATTTAACCAAATATATTTATTCCTATTTTCATCTGAAATATAAAATGCTTCTCCATTATTATTTAAATAAAATGGTTCATTAAAATAATTTTGTTTATACAAACAATTATTTGTATATATTTTTTTATTTAATTTAATTGGATTATAATCTTCTTTTATCTCAGAATTTGATTGATTATAGTAAAAAATAATTGGGATTATTTTTCCTGAAGGATATAATATAATTTCATCATGACCTTTTCCTATTCTAATATTTATATCAGAATTATTTTTCAAAGTTTGTATGTTAATTATATCATATGTAGTATAAAGATCTATTTTTTTATTATGATATAAAAATATTAAATTATAAAAGTTATTTTTTTCATAAATTTCTAAATTATCATGTGAAGAATTAATAGAAAGTTTTATATTTTCTAAAGTGTTGTCCTTTATTTTATATATATTCATTGTATCCATTTCTAAGCTATATCTAGAATTATTAATATCAACCTTAACTGTCTTATCTACACCTTTATTATAAATATAAATAATATATGATAAAAATGCATACATTTCTTTATTATTAATTTCAGAATTTTTATCAATAGTTAAAAGTTTATAATTACAATAAAATTTGAAAATTTCTTTCATAGAGTAATTCATATATTCAAATAAATTTAATTTATCTTCATTTCTTAAATATAATAATAAGCAGAAGTCAAAAAATTTAAAAGTATATTCAATTTTTAAAGAAATATTTTGTGATCTCATTTTAGAATATTTTAATCCTCCATCATTATATGAGTCATAAAAAAATGCTTGGAGATCAATATATTTTTCAATAAATTGCATCATTAGATTATTTATTTGATTAGTAATAAATATTTCTTTGAAATTTTCACTTTTAATTTTATTGATATTTTTTATATAATATTCATACAAATTATTCATCAATTCAAATATAAATGTAACTTCACAATCATTATTCATTTTAATTTTTATATCAAATGATTCATTATATGTATAAGAAGAAAATATTCCTTCTTTGAAATTTATTTTTAAAAGATATTTCATTTTTGTTTCGATTAATTCTAGAAATATTTTTATTGGGAAATTATTATTATTTAAACAATTTTTTGAGAAGAATAAGAAAACATCATATTCTATATCTTGATCAGAAAATAAAATTTGGCTATATAAAATGCTTTTTAGTTTATTATTATTATCATATTTTAATAAGTAATTGGTAAATGTACATGAATCATATTTTTCCGAAACTTGCGATAAAAGTAAACATTCTTTTAAATAATCAAAATATTTTAATAACCATTCATTAGTGTTATTAATATTATTTAATTTTTCAGATGATAAAAATAATAAAAATTGATTAAGTTTATCTTTCAATGGGGCATTATTAATGATAAAAAAATCAGTTTTATTTATAATAACTCTAAGATTATAATAATATTCCAAACATAAATAATTAAAAATATTTATTAAATATCCAATGTCTCCAATAATATTTTTTATTTCCGAAAATTTGAGCTTATTTTCACAAATCAAATCATAAATTAATCTTTTTGATAATTTTATAGCTCCTATTTTAAAGAATCTTTTTTGCTTATTTATTAATCTATCATATACAATTTTTTTTTCCATCTCAAATTTTTTTACATCTGCTTCCTTCTCAGTGGAGGTATCAAAAAGAGAACCAATATCCATATATGTTTCATCCTTTTTTTGATTTTTTTCTATTTTTTCATCTTTTTCTTTTTTTCCGATATTATATTCTTTTTTTATATTTTCTTCATTATTAAATATTTCATTATAATAATAATTTAAATCTTTATTTCTTTTTATAATATAATTAAATATATTTCCTTTTCCTTCAATGAAATATTCATAAATAATATTAGAAATATTACTTTCTATAATAAATATTGGAATTTTGTTCTTTTTAATAAACTCAATTAATTCCAAATTAAAATCATCATTAAAATTCAAAAATTTTATAAAAATAATTTTTATTTTATTGTAATTATTTTCAATTAGTTTTGATAACTCCGATAAAATAGAAGTATTTCTTATTGAGTCTGAAAATAATATTGAATTATCTTCACTGATAATATCATCAATATATGTCTCATTATATTTATAAAAATATAAATAATTTAAATTATAATCAATGTCATAAATTTTAGATATTTCTTCATCTTTATTCTTTTCTAAAATTGGATTACATAAGCATTCTCTAAAGATTAGCTTTAGATTAGACCTATTTAAATTAAGATTAAAATCATCATTTTTAATTGCATAAGTAAATTCTTTTATTATATTTTCATTATTATTTTCCTCTTTTTCTATATATTTATGTTTTGGATAAAAATATAAAATCCTTTTATCAATTATATTTTCAATTAATTCAAAGGAAATAAAATCAGATTCATCTTCTTCTTTTTGATGTATCAAATAGTAATTCAATATAAATTCTAAATTTTTTATAATTTGTTCTTTTGATAAATTATTTACTAGTTTTGATATAAATAAAAACATAAAGTAAATTCCTTTTTCATTCAATTTATTATTTTTAAATTCATTGTATATAGTCTGTATAATTATATCCTTATAATTATCTATTAATTGTTTTTTTAAATGATCTTCTTTTTTTATTATTGTTATATTATTAATAGAAATAATTTCTATATTTGAAAGATTTAGTGAATCTCTATCGCATTGCTCTTCTATAATAACAAAAGCTGACTTAAAATTATCTTCAACATTTTTTAAATAAAAATTAAAATCATTTTTATTAAAATATGAAATTCTATCATTAGAAATATAATTTAAAAATAACTTCTCCGAATCTTGATCAATGAAACTTATAATTTCACCATGAATTAATGATATATTTCCTTTTGAATTGAATAAAGCAATTTCAGAAAAATTATCATTGATATCTTTATTCAAAATAAATTTACTTTCAATTAACCAAGGAATTTCATCATAAAGTAATATTATTATATTTTTCATATCACCTAAATTATTTTTTATAAATTCTTTTATTTCATAACTTTCTATAAAATCAAATAATTTATTAAGACAAAATAATAAAATTTGATATAATATTTTCTTAAAATGTTATTTTCATTATTTTCATCTAATTTTTTTAAAATGATTTTATATAAAAAAATATATATATTTTCATCCTTATTTTCATTTAATATATCATTTAAATTATATATATTAAATAATTCGTCTTCTCTTTCAATGATTTGATATAATAATTTTATCATAATTAGCTGAGATAATGCCTTTCTTTCATCATCATCATTGCTATTTTCTTCTAAATCTAAGGCTATTTTTATTATTTTAATAATAATTTTTTCTCCAATAAATTGAGTTTTAATATAATTCCAAATATTTTTTGAATTTATCAAATTTTTGTAAAAAAACAATATAAAATCATGATAAAAAATATTATCAGATTTTATATCTGTGAAATATGATAAAATAATTTGAAATAGATTATTATATTCAAAAGAAGATATTTCTGAAATATCTCTTTTTAATGATAAATCTATAGTTTCTGAATTTTTGAATTCTACTTGTTTTTTTTCTAAGATTTGTTCTGCTATTATTTTAAATATTTCGAATAATATATGGTATTTTTGAGACTTATTATAATATTTAAAATTATATAAGAAATTATGCTGAAACTGAAATATTTCTTCTTCATTATTTAATTTAAATGATTTAAGTTCTTCAAATACTTTAAGAATTTTTGATAAAATTGGGAAATTTCTTCCCCTAATTTTCCAAATTATATTTTCTATAAATAATAATTCAGTGGTAAGTCTATATTTATTCTTGAGATATTTATTTGATAAATGAGATAGTAATCTATGAAATTGATATTTTAATTTTTCCAAGATTAAATAATCTGCTCCCATTGTTTTATCAAAAAATGAATTAGAATTTGATTTTCTTATTTTTTCACCTACTAATTGCAATAAAAATGTTATATTTGTTTCATTTTGTAATGAATTTAATAAATTACTTATTATCATAAGTTCAATATATTTTATTTCACAGTTAATGTTTTGAATTTCACAATATCTTTTTATTTCTTTAATTTCAAGATTTTTTGTTTTCATTAAACATAAAATACTTTTAGCTATTGAAGGATTGGGTTCTAAATTTGTAGTATCTGAAGGATATATAATATCATATAAAAAATCTAATAATTTCTCATATTTTTTTAAAATTTCAATTTCCGATTTTTCTTCATCATTAAATTCAAATTTTTTTTCATTAACTAATAATTTTAATTTATTGCTTTGTTCATATATTGAATAAAATAAATTATAATCATCTGCTTTATTGAATTTATCACTTAATATATTTACATTTTTCAATAAATTATCCAATCTATTTAAGCAATCAAAATATTTAATTGATATAAAAAATAATTTGCAAACCAAATTATCCAATATACTATTATTTAGTCTTTGACTTATTATTCTATTTTTATTTTTTATATCATTTTTAAATAAAATAAATAGTTTTTCATATTTATTCATATTTAATTTTTCATATTTTTTTTTCTTAGGAAATTCCTCCAATTCTTCAAATTTAATCTTAATATTATTTATTTTCATTTGATTATTAATATCTTCAAATAAATTCATTAAATTTTGATTAATTTTTTCTAAATTGATATCATAATCATATCCTAAAGTATTTCCAATTATGAATATTAATTGATTAATTTTTGTAATAACAGGAGTATCTTTATCTTTTTCTTTTGATACTATATTGCAATTATTATTACTATTTGTAGTTATAAATTTTAATATCTCTGATTCATATAATTTTGAATGTTGAGAAATAATTTTATCATTATTAAATTCATCGATTTGATTATGGATATCTTGAAATAGGGATAAAAAGTAATTTATTATATTTTTTGATATTAATAAAATAATTTTATTGTCATTTATATTTTTTTGAGTATAATATTCTTTTTCTTTGAAATCTTCTTTTAAAGGAACAATATTTAGGATAAAATCTCTTAAAAATATTGAATCTCTATTTTTCATTGTCACTTCAATTTTAGATATATTTCTAAAAATATATCCACTTTCAAAATTTAAATTTACAAAATATGATTGATTCTCATTATTACTTTTATACAATTTTATATCAAAAAAATCGTTTAAATCAGTGTGAGATGTTAAACTTGTTTTTATTAATATATTTTTTGGTTTTTTTAATTTTATTGTTTCTTGATAATTATATTGATTATCAGTGTTTTGATATCCATTTATATTTGTGTTTAAAAATAATGAACTTTTTATTTCAATTACATTTTCTAAATCATAGAATTTATATCCTGTTTCTTCGATATTAATTTTATCTAAAAATATAATAATTTTATATAGAGATGATATAATTTTATTATTTTTAATATATATTTTATTAGATATAATTTTTTGCAATATAAATGAAAAAGATCTGAATATAAAACTATTAAATAAAATTGATAAATAGGTTATAAAACAGTACTTACTATTAATTATATTTTGATATAATTCAATTATTTCATTAATATATTTTGACAAATTTAAGAATATATCTAATAAATTATTACATATTTTATCATTATATAATTTTTTATTTAAAATATCAGCTGCATATTTCATTATTTCACTTAATAAATAATATTTTTTTAAAAATTGTGAATTATTTTGCTTTTCAAAATTAATAAACATTTTTTTTATAAAATTAAATTCAATATCCATAGTTAATTTATATAGATTAATATCTTTATTTGTTTTTTCTTGCTCTAGTAATAATTTTAATAATAAAAGTTGCAATTTACTATCCTTGTTTTCATCGAAAATAAATTGTATATCCTCTAATTCTATAATTGTGGTTTGCTTGATATAAGTAGAAATGATTATTATTTCTTTTATTATTTGATAATATATGTGCTTATCTTTTAATGAAAATCCTTCAATAATTATTTGTTTGAAAAAAGGAATTATATTTTTTAATTCTATCTCATCGAATTTATCAGACTGAATTATATATTTTATAATAGTTCTTAAAATAATTATATAATATAATTTAATTTTATTAATTTCTTTATTTTCCATAATATTTTGAATTATATATTTTAAATCATATTTTTTACAATTAAAAAATGCTGATTTCATTATTAGTTCACTATTTTTTTCATTATTGCCATATATATTTAATATAAAGCAAATTTCCTTTAAATATTTATCATAACAATCATTATTTGTATAATCTAGATAGCAATGAGAAAAAGGAAATAAAAAATATTTATTTTTTTCATCATTCTCAAAGATATGAAAATATAATTCTAAATTTTTTATATTTAATTTGGTTACTGCATATTTATTATCATTGAATGCTATATTTAATATAAAATTATTTTCTTTATTATCTTTAACTTGTAGCTCATCTTTTAATTCATATATTTGTAGAACATATTCTTCATTTTTATTTTTGTTTATAATTGCTGAATATTTTCTGTTTTCTTTAATATTTTCTAATATTAAATAATTATTAATACTGAAAGTATTATGCATTTTAAAATACTTTAAATCAAATTTACATACTGCATATTTAATATCACTAAATTGATTGAAATTATAATTTTTTTTAATAACAAAAATTTTTTCTGATGTAGAAAAGCAATATAAATATTTAGAATCATTGATTAATCTTATTGGAATAAATGATGAAAGTTTAATCTTATTTTTTTCTTCATTATAATTTAAATTAATCATATTATTATTATATATTTTATATTTCAAATAATATTGTTCTCCATCATTTTTTTTGGACTTAATGATAAAAAATAAATAAATTATATTTTTTTTAATAGATATATTTATATCAGTTATTGTTTCTGTTTTAAAATTTTCCTCATTAATTAATACAATTTTCCCAAAATTAATGATTTTATTAAGCAATAGATCAATTTGAAAATAAATTAAAAATTGTTTCTCCTTATTTTTTCTTAATTTATAAGGATTTTGTATAAAAAGAAACAAATTTTTCCCTGAGACTAATGTCCAATGATTATTTAAATTTAAATTATTTACATTATCAATTTCTTGGTCATAATCTTGATTATCTAAAAACATTCTAAAATCCAAATAAGCAAGTTGATAATTAATTTTTGAATTTATATTATTAAAATTTAAATAATTCTCCATATATATATTATTATCTTTATAATCAATATCTTTATTCTTTATTAGGTTTATATTTTCTTTTATTATTTTAATTAAAGTAAATTTGAGTTGAAATGAAGAAATATAATAGCATATATCTCTTAATATAAGTATAAATTCAATTATATTATTTTTATTATCATTATATTTATTTGAAATAATTTCTATTATTAAAATAATATTATTGATTATCATATTATAATTTATTATTCCACATCCAAAAGGAGAAATGTCATTTTTCATCTTCAAAATATCTATTATTTCTTTTAAATAGGCAATTATTTTATTATTATCCATATCTTTTAATTCTATAAAATTGTATTTGTTTAATTTTTGGCTTAATAAATAAATTTCTTTCATTATTAATTTATTTTGTCTATTATTTTCAAGAAAACAATTTTCAACATAAAAATTTATATCATCATTATTTATTTGCGAACTATTAATGTCTTCACATTTAAGAATAATATCAGATCTTTCTTTTTGGCATAACATATAATTCTCTATTTCTAAATCTTTATAAGATTCATATTTTGTTTCTTTTATATCAATTTTTTTATAATTTAATAAGTTTTTTGGGGATGAGCAATAATAAAAAATATCTTCTTTTAATTGATTTATTTTAAATTTTTTAAACTCTATTAATTTTAGAGAATTATAATTAATATCTTCATTTTTTGGAGATATTTTTGGCTCAAAGGATAATATTCTTTCTAAAAATGATAAAGTAGTTAATTGTTCATTTTCTTTAATTAATTTTTTTAATCTACTATTTTGAATTATTACAGGATTTTCTTCAGAAGAATTTTCTTTATTTTTATCTTCTTCTTCATTATAAAGATTATTTATTATTTCTGACCATGTAGGACTTATCTTCCATTCCATTTCATATTGTTCATAGTCTTCCATTTGAGACATTTTTTATAAACTATTATTTTTAGCCAATATAATAAAAATTTATAGAATTAATTAGCCAAAAAATGTTTGGATAGAAATTGGGGATTGGGGATTGGGGATTGGGGATTGGGGATTGGGGATTGGGGATTGGGCCCAATCCCCAATCCCCAATCCCCAATCCCCAATCCCCAATCCCCAATCCCCAATCCCCAATTTAAAATAAGATTTTTAAATCTAAATGAATAATAAATTTATTTTATTCATCTAATTTTTTCATAATCTCAAAAAATTTTTTAATTTCAAACTTTTT
>Ga0247610_10007792_pt1 | contig 10946 bp, 8 predicted proteins | sample 174DNAGHGhighgp2_FD_193483 | JGI IMG/M metagenome (GOLD analysis project Ga0247610, IMG submission 193483) | Sheep rumen microbial communities from Palmerston North, Manawatu-Wanganui, New Zealand - 1742 DNA GHGhigh gp2 | ecosystem: Host-associated > Mammals > Digestive system > Stomach > Rumen ...
AGGTTCTCGACTACTGCACAGAGGAGAATCCGGAACTGGCCAAGAAGTTCATGTGGCTCGGAGACGGAACCGTAAAGACGGTGGTAAGAAGGTACGGAAAGATCCACTACGAGGAGACGTGGGAGAATCCATGCGGTGGACATGTACCGAAGAATTCCGTATTCATGGGAGCTCTCCTATGTGACGGACGGAACATCCAGGGAGTCGGCATTCCGGACTGCCCATATGCGTTGGACGACGAACGTATGCGCATCATACACTGCCGATATAAGGGCCCGTCAGACTATGCGGAGAAGATGTCGACTGCGATGACGGTTTCGGACAGCGTGCAGAGGAAAAAGAAGTGGCAGTTCGACGAGATACTGCCACACTTGGACTAGGTTACGTCCTTTACTAGACGGACGGAGTAACACCTGGATTTCATGCTGTAGTCCGGTTCTACACTTGTTCCCGTGCTAAACAGTCTGGCGAAGGCGTCGTTCGAATCTTTCTCGCCGCTTGTCCAGCAGCGTAACACATCGCCGACATTGTAGAACGTCGAATTATAGCAGTATCCGGCGGGTAAGCCGTTAAACCCATAGGCGTCGACACCATTGCCGGAAGACCATCCAGATGTCGATTTCAATTTGGTCCCGGCGGTAGCTGCGCCGCCCACATACGCTGTCAATGCATCCCATTCCAACGTAGTGGATACGTGCCAGCCTGGAATCAGCGAGTCCTTATTGTCTTCCAGGTACTTTACTGCAATCCAGTTATACAGCAAGCCGTACTTGTTGCCGTTTACGCCATAAGTGGCTGAGTCGTTGTTATAGTAGTTTGCCCTCTGGTCGTTGGCTGATGTGGAATAGCCTACCTTGAGTCCGTCCCATGTATAGTCCAGGTTCTCGGCGAGCCACCACTGGGAGCCTATCCTTACAGTCTTGTATGTCCGTCCGCCTATAGTGACCGTGCCGCTGCCGGGTCCCATCCCGTCAATCTCACCAATTAATCTGGGGACATCATGCAGTGTAGCTCCAGCTGGAACTGTAACTCCTTTAGATTCCAATGCAGCCATAATAGCGTCTTTGGAAGATGAGATGCTAGTCACATTGTCTTGTAAGCGTGTAAGTTCTGATTGTAACGACATAATGCCTCTGATTAAAATTTTAAGTTACATCCTTGACGAGTCTAATTTGGAGTTTAGTAGTATTCTTATTAGCGTAATCATCGACTCCAAAAGCGGATGGCTGATACCATACATTCCATAGATATTCTGAAGACGTGTAATCAGTGCTAGTCCACAGATATCCACGGTTACCATAATTTAGATATTGTCCACTTTGATTAACATATCCCAATAGGCAGGCATTAAATCCATTTGTATTGTCACCGCCAAACTCTTCTGAAATGTAATTACTTCCAACGTCACCGCAAATAGTGATTAAATCTTCAAAATCTGACTTAGTAGGGATACGCCACCCTTCAGGTAAAAGATTGTTAATAGAGGTAAAGTCGGCATACGGGTAGAGTAGCCCATATTTATCCGTTTCATTAGGTTGATATGAGTTAGACGTAGGATTTTTCAAACTCTCTGTCGTCCATAACTTATTTCCAATCTGAACATACGGATACCACCTTCCACCAATCTCTACCTCATTCTGATGAGGAATTACTATACTTTCAATCATATCCGCCACATCACTCAACTGTGCATTGGCAAGTACATCCACTCCCTTAGCTCGGAGTGCCTCGAAGATTGCATTCGTGTCTGCGTTGATGGCACCTACGTTCTGTGCCAAGCGTGTGAGTTGTGTTGATATAGACATAATAAATACCTAATTAAATTTGTTTATAAAGTAAGGTTGGAGGTTATGGAGCTACAAAGTTACAATTTAAGTTTAATTACGCATTTTTGCATAATCTTATTGAAAATCTCTCATCAGTTCCAGCGAGTGCATATCCCCAACTAGTATATCTAGGGTATTCAAAAGCTACAATTCTAGCTTGGGAGCTAGAATACCTATCGGATAACCAAAAACCTCCTCTAGTACCTAAATTATAAAAGCTACCCTCATACATTTGTCCGGATGGTATCATAGAAAAGTCAAAATAATCTATTCCATCCCAAGCAGATGGCGGAAAATTATTTCCAAAAGAGTTAGACTTGGCAATCATATATTTAGGATTACCTCCTACTAATTCATTTACATATTCGCGTATCTCTTTAATTTCTAATTGACTTGGTACATGCCATTCCGATACCCCCCATTCTTGCATCTTGTTAGTAATCAGACTTTCTATTGTATTGAATGTGTATAATCTCCCGCACTTATATCCATTCCAACCATAGGTAGCTTCATTGTTATTGTAATATCTGTCATCTGAACCTATCGGCTCATCTAGATTATATCTGATAAAAATTTTATTCTTTATTCGTACCGTAGGATAAGTATGTGAATTAATAATGACATCACTAGTATGCCAAGGATAACTCACCCCCATACTATTACTTCCGTGTGTAAGTATCATACCTCACCTCCACTAAGCATTAGCGGTTCCAAATTCAGCTAGAGTCCAACACTTGCCAACGCAAGTAATCTGGCAAATCTTACCGGCACTAACCTTATTACCGGCAGCTGTAGACTGGTAGAACGTAGTCTCATCGGTGCTATCCTTGACGGTCACGGTCACGTCATTCGAGTTTTCGCTGTTATCCACAAGCAGAGCGAAGTTGGGAACTCCACTATTAGCTAAAACTGTCAATGCACTTACGGTAGTCAAAGTCAGTTCCGTATTGGAGTTACCGCAGCCGATAGCCAGCTTTCCGTTGTTCAGGTCGGCTTCGGTCTTTGTTCCGAGGTCGTACATCCCGGCGTGGCTTACCGTCTCGATGGTATCGTTTAACGTGTCGAGTGCAGTTTCCAAATCAGCTGTAAGCGTATCAACCGATGATTTTGTCGCATATTCCTCTGGTAGCCACGCCTTCAGCTTGTCATAGAACCTTTGCAATCTTCTTACACTTATGTAGTCTTCTGAAGCCATATGTAATCTCCCCTTATGCGAGCGGCTTGACTAGGCGGACATAATAACCGTTCTTGCGGAATTCGTCTGCCGTTTCTGATGAAGGCCCGATATAGCTAACATTGTCGGACGCCTTCGTGAATGATATCATGCGTACTAAGTCGTTGACTCTGTCAATTGCCCATTCATTTACGGTTGAACCCAGCCCGTTGAACGTGCCGTAATGAAGCTGGCCTCCCGGTACGATATTGAAATTGTATTCATTTGTTCCGTTCCATCCGTCAGGCCAGTTGTCGGCAATGGATCCGTCGGCAACCTTCATTCCTGCACTGCACGGGTATGTGGCAGTCGAAATCGGGTCTACGAGATAACGCAACAGGGTTTCCCATTGAACATCACTGGCTACTTGCCAGCCGGCCGGCAAAAGCGTATCTTCGTGTTCCTTGAGGTAGTGTGCCGCATACCAGTTGTATAGAAGTCCGCATTTATACGTTCCGTCAATGCCGTAATCGGATTCTCTGTTGTAGTACCATGCGGCCGGGGTGGTCTGCGGTTCTTCCGGATTTATTGGCAAGGGTTCCCCATCGCATTCAAACGTGTAGTCGAGGTTGTCGGCCAGCCATTCCTGGTTTCCAATTGTTATAGTGCGGTATGACCGGCCGCCTATTTCTACTGAGCCGTACGGCGAGAACATATGGTCGATGTCGGATTCGGGTGCTTCGTCAGGCTCGTTCAGTTCTGCCTTCTTTACATAGGTCGCAACGATATTGTTACCATCCTGGTCTTCGTATGCACGGCGTGCTCCGAATCCCTTCCCGGCGAAACCCGTCCACAGTTCAACTGAATTTTTGTCACCGATAGAGTTCCCTTCCTCGTCCTGGATCTCGTCACCTTCATCGTCAGTAAGGGAACCGAATGTATCCTTTGCAAGAGGTTGCCACACCTTGTTACCAGTTGCCGTACCGGCAAGGATAACATCGTCGGCTTGCGGAGTAGGGAGCTGCGCTGATCCGCTTATACCTTTTCCGCCGATATGCGTTACTGTATCGGACTCGGAGTCGATAGTAAGGGTGAGGCTAATTCCGTTGACGTCTTCGGATGCTCGAATGGCATAGTCGGCTTGCTTTGCTGCAAAACCCTTGCCCAAGTGTTCTGTCCATAGATTCTTAGTTACTGTAGTTTCGTCTGCCATAATTCACCTCGTTATACAGTCACGTCCTTGACCAGACGGATGGATGCACCGGTGTTTAAGTCGCCGACATCGGTAAGCCAGTATGATGGACTTATGCGGGTTATACGCTTGGTTGTCTTGATTACACGTATGCAGAAATAATAACCGTCGTCACTATAGCCGCTAGAATCACTAGCATTCCAGTTTCGCTCGCCAGTCGGCATTGCGTTGAACCCTAGTTCGTTGGTACCTTGCGGGTTATTTTTCCATCCAGTGGTCGAGCACATTGCTTTATAATTGTCTTGAGACGTTTGTTGACCGTGTGCTTGGGCGAGATTGTTGAAATCTGTCTCAGTCCAAATGCGCCATCCTTGTGAATAAATGCAGTCATAGACTTCCTGTGTAGGGACAAATTCATTGGGATGGTAATAGTCCTTGTACTCGAAAGTTCCCAATGCACTGAACTTATAGTACATGCCATAATCCCCGTACGTATCCGGGTCATCCTTGAACCAGAAGCAGTTGGTACCAACGGTTCCGAGTGGAATGTCGAGGTTTTCTGTGGTAACCAGTAGTTTTCCAATCTGCACGTACTTGAACAAGTGTCCCTTGACTTCGATAGTGTCTTTCGGTAACGGAATGGTAATGTTTGAGCTCTTCCAGTCGTCCCAGTCGTACTTGTTACCGGTGGTCACCAAGGATGCATCTGCACCGTCCTTTGCTGCCGGTAGGTTTGATGGAAGTGCAGATTCGACCGTGGCAACAGTTGCCGCCGGGTTGGTGGTAGCGTCGTATGTTCCGTCGAAGGTCAAGTTGTCTTGTTTATCGGCCAGTAACGCGTCGGTTTCTTCCTTCGAATATGCGTCAACCGGAGCTTCACCGGTTCCTGCAATGTACTTGTCGCCAATCTTGTCGACCTTACCTTCGGTGTTTACATGCAGTTCGAGCGAGTTGCCGTTGATGTCGGCCTCGGCTCGCTTTGCCTTAAAGCCTACGCCGTCACGAGTAGCCCACAGGGTTTCGGCGTCTTCGTCGCCAATGGCCTCGCCGTTCTCGTCGAGGATATCGTCGCCTTCATCGTCACTGAGTGCGTTGAACGTCTCGTCAGTCCATACGCTCTCGTCACCACCGCCGACAGGTATGTTGCCGATTGCCTTGACCTTTTCGTCTTCAATAGTTAATTCCAGTGAATTGCCGTTCACGTCGACGTCGGCCATCACTGTCTTTCCGTCGTAGCTTGAAAAATATCGCCCACTCATACTACATACCTATCATCTGTTGCAAGTTTATACCCATGGTCACCATGCCGGTGATCAGTCCGCCAGTAAAGAAAGCGCTGGCTATAATCGCTATGAGGTAAATTCTGTTCTTCAGTTCGACGGCCTTCTGTAGGCTACGGTAACGATCCATGATGACATGGCGACCCTTCACATGGTCGAAAAGTCCGTCAGATCGGTCATGAGCTTGATGCAGCACCTTGACCGAATCGGTCACGGCAATGTCGAGACCCGCATACAGAGCGTCGATACCCATTGCCACGTCCTCGTAGCCCCAGCCGTCCTTGAAGGCGTCGGAGTCGAAGATACCTTCTTCCATTCCGTAGGTAGTCTTCTGGAACTTCGTGAGCTCCTGTAGACCACGCTTGGTGAACGCGAAGTTACAGCTCCAGCCGATCATTCCGGTTAGCATAAGGTCAAGACGCTCGCTGAACGTCCTAGCCTCGTTCCAAGCCTTGACAGCCCCGGCTACTACACGGAGATCCGTATAGTCGATCGGCTTTCCGGCCCACATGTTGTCCATGTTGGCGGTCAGGATGTCAGACGGCGGATTCTCAAGGTCTGTAATGTCTGAATGCTCACGAGTACCGAAGATGAGGTCGTGATTGGACAGCAATGTAGAATAACGCTCGATGAAGTCGACCGTCATCGGAGAGCAGTCGCCGTCCATGAAAACCAAGGCATCGTTGTCGGAAAGTAGGAAAGGCTTAACCACCGAGTTACGGTTTCCGCACCTTCCGATGAACTTGCCACTGTTGTTGATGGGAATGACCGAGAACGGATAGTTATCGCCCGGAAGATTCCAGAACGGCTTTGCGTCTGACAGCACGTAGACAGCAGAAGGACGGACGGTCTGCCGCTGAAGTGCAGCGATCGTCTTCCTTACGAGGTCGTGCTGGTTGTGATTCGGTATTGCTACTGCTATTCTCATGAAATCTCCTTTTTATGCGTCCCTGACAAGGCGGATACAATAGCCGAAAGTAAACGTACTTCCGACAATGTAGGCGTATGGGGTATCGGCTGATTTAAAGGAATCGAACCGGCACAGTGCTCGTTCGTCGTACTTTCGCATTTCAGTACACCAGAAACCGGTGGATCCGTAGTCGAACTTGTTCGTACCAAGTTTCCATCTAGCCGCCGGAACCATGTGCATGCCGTAGTCATCCGAACACATCGACCAGTTTTGCCATATACTGTCGGTTGCGTACAATTTATACGATGGGCCCTTGTATCCGGTATAAGTTGTTTCTGTTGATGTAGGTGTACATCCAATATATGTAAGCAGATTAACAAAGTCGTCTATGGACGGAATACGCCATCCGGTCGGCAACATCGTACTTGAATTTTCATACAAATAGTTCAATGCGTAGCCGTTGTACAGAAGACCGAACTTTTGACCATTATAGCCATATGTATATTGGTCTCCCTTAAAATAGTTGGCACGTTGGCCCGATCCGGTAGCTGACGTGATCGAAAGTCCAGACCACGCATAGTCCAGGTTTTCCGCCATCCATATAAGATTTCCCATGGTAACTGTCGGGTACGTTCTGCCGTTTATGGAGAAACTTTCCATGAGCGATGGGCTTGAATACCATGATCCGCTTGATGTCGGAACAGTATAGGTGTTCCCCGACAGAGTTCCTTTGTCTATAAGAATGTCGCTGCTGTCGTGGCCTTGGGCGTATTCGACAGTAAACGATGCCGAAGTGCCTGGGGTTACGTATGATACAGTTGGCGTGATACTGTTGATGTATGCAGTCTGGACGGATGGTTTTACTTGAACCTTGGCTGGCGTCATCGTGATGGTACCGCCATGCACAATGCCGTCAGGAACAGTAAACGCATCTGACGTGACAGTGACGCCTACTCCGGACTTGCCGTCGACATCGGTCGATACCGGGCTTGCAAGGCAGTTGCTGGTTGCGTCGTCGGTATATGTAACCGGGACGTTGAGCTGGGTGTCGTAACGCAGTTCGTAATGGCTTGACTGGATGCTTGCCCAACGTACGTCGTTGTTGACTATGTTCACTTCAAGCATTTTCGGAGACACGGTAACGCCGAGGTTGGTGTCGCCAACCGGTATTTCCATACCGGAAACAGTCATGGTGCCTCGGCTTGGTTCTACCTGGTCATATGCAAATCCGCTATTATATACAACCGAGCAAGTTGCCGTGGTATTGATCGGTACGTGCTGGGTCGCCGGAGTAATCGACTGGATTGCCTCGGTATCGTTGCTAGTAACCGTCAGGACGACCTTGGCATCGCTTATCGTGACAAGCAAGTCGGATTGGACGTTGGTTACCTGTATACCGGTACTTGTGACAGTAGCGTTCGATGCGTTGATGTAAGTGTAGTCGGCATTGTTCAGGTAGTTCACCTGGATATTGACATCAGTTCCGGGGAATACCGTATACGAAGTAACGGGAACAGAAGCCCACTGGCTGGTGTTTACGACTTTCACTTGCCAGACGAACTTCTTTTCCATGATGCCCTTGCCGTTGAACGAGAGCCGTTTTCCGCTAGGCGATAGGATGTAGGTGTTTGATACTATCATATTACACTATACCCACGTTGACCCAAGACAACACGCCGTCGTTGCTTTCAAGCACATACCGTCCGGTCTGCGGGCGAGACTTGATCACGCTGACGATGTTCGCCGTATCCGCATCCAGAGAAATTACTACATTTGTCGACGTTTCGGAAATGTCGATTCCGGTTCCATTTGACAACGACAAGGTCGGCTCATCGGACACGAACTTACGAGCCCAGACCGTACCGTCGGAATATACTTCAAGAGCATTGGAACGGTGGATCTTGGTTTCGTCTTGCCATTCGGTACCGTCGGTTTCGGAATAGCCGTTACCAACGACGAACAGTGCGCTTTCTTGATCCGGATAGTCGACCGTCCAGTTGGTAGAACCAGTCCATGCGCCAGCGGTGGTGACGGCAACGGTACAACGGTAGTAGTTGTTGTCGTAGTACACGAATTCGTTGACGACATAGGTCTTATTCGGGCTGAACGGGGCGACCACACGGTTCGGGCCATTGACTTCCTTGTTGTACTTACCGATAACGGTCTGCCACTGCTTGGAAATTAGCTGGGAACCGATAGCCACCGAGTTGTGACCGACGGACATGTTTCCGTTACCCATGGAAATGATGTTAGAACCGTTTGTAGCGGTATTGTTGTTACCCTGGATGAAGCCGTTCGAGATGGAATAGTCGAACGGATCGAGATAGTCAGTACAGCTAACGGAGTTGGCTGCACCAATGACCGTGTAGTCCATGACGTGGTCATACACGTTGTTTGCATGTCCAAGAATGCGGTTATAGCAGTTGTACAAGCCAATGTCACCAGTATAGGACTCTCCGATGCGGTTCAAGATGCTGTTGTAATGATAGTACACCGTGTTAGCGTACATCATGGTGCCACCCGCGCCCGTTGCTCGCACAGATGAACCACTGATCGGATGATACCACTCCCCTTCATTCAATGTTCTGCTGTTATAATTACTCAGCAACGTTGACGTAGTCGTATCAACGATAGTTCCCGTAGCCGGGACCTCATACTGTGGATACAAGCAACCGTTCGAATAGAAGTAATAATAATGACCGCTATATATCCATACGTTGTTATGATTTGGATACAAGCAATCCGCAGAGGGCTTAAAGTATTCCGGAGTATTCGCTGGCAAGTTAGCTAATTCTGATGTAGTCTTCTGAACAACAGTGTAATGTCCTTGAATGGTGTTATTGTTACCGAAAATCATGTTACAGTCATTTGCATAACCAGCCTTGATATTATTTTCAGATCCAATAATAACATTATGTGTAACTTGGCTCGGCCGTTCTTTCTGCATACCAAGAACGTTATTCCTAGCACCCATTACAATAGAGCCAGACGTATAAGAAAGCTCGTTACTATTGCCATATACTACAACATTGTCTGCAGAATGCACATTCTGACCAGCACCAAACACATACGACTCGTCAACGCCCTTAAGCAAGTTATCGCCAAAGTTAAACACATGCACACAGTCAATCAGCATTGCAGTAAGCTGATTTCGATAATGCGCAGTAGAATCATAATATGCGTTTTCTGGTGATGTCGTTCTGTCTGGATTGGCAAAGCTAACCGATGCACCAACATGGTAAGCATTAGTACCAAACAAGAAGTTTTGCGCCATGTAATTCGACGCATTGTTGCGAGTATATTCGCCAGTTACAATTGCACTACCATTATCGCTATCACCCAAGAAAGAATACATGAGGAAATTGTTGTTCACGTTGGCGGCATCGTACCGAATATCCAGCCTTGATTTACCAAGGATCACGTTCTTAACGCAGTTAGTCGGGTAGGTCATATATGCCAAAGACGACAGTATCACGTTATCTTGAAAATCCTTTGATGCGGTAATCTCCAGTTCGGACGAACTGATAATGTTATCTGTAATGGAAAATCCAGAAGCAAAACTACCATATGCATTATTGAGCAAAATGTTTCTATCTATCTTGTCATTAGACGCAACGGATACATTGCCACTGTCATCTGTGAACGAACGTGCAATATTATAACCAGTCCTAAATCCATAAATAATGTTGTTAGTTGCGCCAACGGCAGATACATTCAACGGGTGCGCCTCACTACCGACCATAATGATATTACGATGAATACCAATATTTTGAGTGCCCATGCCACCAGTTGTATGCAGTATGAAGTTGTTACTCGTATTACCGTTCGCTATAGTGAAGTCAGAATGTATCAACGTATTATGGATAACATTTTTAATGCTTTCATATACATTATTCAGCGTTAGCTTAGACTCGATTAGAGCGATATTCGCCGTACAGCCAGTGAGCGTCGAATCAATCATTGCGATGTTACGGTAACCAATTGCTGTAGAATGCTGGAACGCTATGTTTTCACCGCCATCGGCGGTGCTCATATATCCATATGCAAAGTCATAGTTTCGCCCAACCACATTACGATAACCAATCGCCGTAGTAAATCCGTCATCTTTCTCTTCGTTGCTCAGTGGAGTATCGACAGTTGCCGGCTTTGACGTGTTTTCGGCACCTATTAGGATTGAATTCCAGTGCTTGCCGTCGTTCTTGTATCCTACCAAGAACGAATGACATTTTTCTTGCACCGTTTCACCGTTAACTTTCTTGGTGATATATTCACGAGGGTAAGTGACGATCGACGAGTTGTTGTATCCAAGCAAGGTGGCATGGCCGTTTCTTCCTGAGCTGGACATGTTGCTCACACCGAGCGCGAATGACCACCCACCGAGTACGTTTTCGCGACCGATGGCAAAGGCTTCTGCTTCTACCGTATTTTGTAAACCTATTGCCGCATTGTATGCGGTAGTTGTACCTCCGTTAATAGTGTTGGATCGACCGATAAGCACGCCGTATCCGCCATAACTGTCGTTATTGGAACCAAAAACAAGTGAACTGTTTGGCACGTTATTGTCATTACCAATGATACGTGCGTA
>Ga0247610_10007794_pt1 | contig 10945 bp, 9 predicted proteins | sample 174DNAGHGhighgp2_FD_193483 | JGI IMG/M metagenome (GOLD analysis project Ga0247610, IMG submission 193483) | Sheep rumen microbial communities from Palmerston North, Manawatu-Wanganui, New Zealand - 1742 DNA GHGhigh gp2 | ecosystem: Host-associated > Mammals > Digestive system > Stomach > Rumen ...
ATTATGACCAGCCGGAAGGAGATTTTCCGGAGGTGGAAAACAATAAATATCCGCTCAATCAGGTAATTTTGCAAAATCAAAACACCAGAGTTTTGGCTTATTGCCGCGGTAACGACGAACAAATAGCATATTGCATCAGCCGTTTGGAAGGTTCTTGCTATGTGCCGCTCAATGATATTCCGAAGGTTACGGCCAAAGCCGATGAACTGCGCCGCGGTACTTATCCGACGCGCAGATGGCGTGAGGGGGACGTAGTTCCGAGGTGGTAAAAAATGTTGGCACGCGTTAACACCATAGCTTTTAACGGTTTGGACACGCTCGACGTGGATTTGCAGTTGCAGATTTCGTCGGGTATGCCGGCGTTTAATATCGTCGGACTGCCGGATAAAACCATTGCCGAAAGCAAAGAACGCGTGCGAGCGGCACTCAATACCATGGGGGTAGAACTTCCGGCCAAGCGCATTACGATTAATTTGGCGCCGGCCGATTTGTTGAAAGAAGGTTCACACTTTGATTTGCCGATAGCGTTGGCTCTGCTTGCCGGTTTGGGAATTGTTCCGGCAGAAGAAGTTGCCGATTATGTGGTTGTCGGCGAATTGGGCTTAGACGGCGCGATTATGCCGATTAACGGCGCCTTGCCGGTAGCCATTCACGCCAATCGTATCAATAAAGGGCTGATTTGTCCGGAAGCACAAGGCGGAGAAGCGGTATGGTCTGGTTTGAAAGACATTATCGCCGCGCCTACTCTGCTCGCTTTAATCAATCACTTGAAAGGCATTCAGCAATTACCGCAACCGGAAGTCAAACGCAAAAAAACTAAAATTTCCGACTTGGATATGGCCGACGTTAAAGGGCAGGAAACCGCCAAGCGTGCGCTCGAAATCGCCGCGGCCGGTGCTCACAATATGCTCATGGTCGGTACTCCGGGAGCGGGCAAATCAATGCTTGCTTCGCGACTTGTAACTATTTTGCCGCCGTTGACGACGGAAGAAGCACTTGAAACGTGTATGATTCATTCGATTGCCGGCGAGCTTAAAAACAGCGAAATCAGCTTTGAACGACCTTATCGCGACCCGCACCACAGCGCTTCGACACCGGCGCTTATCGGCGGCGGGCGCAAAGGAGTACCGGGGGAAATTTCGCTGGCACACAACGGCGTTTTGTTTTTGGACGAGTTGCCGGAATTTAATCGCTCTACCCTTGAGGCGTTGCGTCAGCCGATTGAAACCGGATATGTGACAATCTCACGCGTGCATTGTCATACGCAATATCCGGCCAATTTTCAGCTGGTGGCGGCAATGAACCCTTGTCGTTGCGGTTATTTGGGACAAAGCGGGCAGGAATGTTCGCGGGCACCGAAATGTGCCGAGGAATATCAATCCCGAATTTCCGGCCCGATGATGGACAGGTTTGATATTCATATTCAGGTGCCTCCGGTCAGTCCGTGGGATATGGCGGAGGTCAAAAAAGGAGAAAGTTCGGCGGTTATTCGCCAACGCGTGGTTGCGGCGCGACAAATTCAGCAACAAAGATTTAACGAGCTGGGATATCCGCATTTGCACACAAATTCACAGCTCAAAGGAGATATTTTGGAAGAAGTAACTAAACTGGACAGTGATGCAAAGAGCCTGTTGGTGGGCTTTGCCGAAAAAATGAAAATGTCGGCAAGAGCCTATCATCGCACTTTAAAACTGGCCAGAACAATTGCAGACTTGCAAAATGAAAAAAAAGTGTCTAAAGTACACATAGCGGAGGCGTTGTCATACAGATATGTTATGCCGTCGAAACAGGTATAGGAGAAAACAGATGAAACAAAATAAAAACGCATTATATGCACTGGCTGCCGTTCTTACCATGAGTACGGCCGTTGCCGGTATTGCCATGGCTGATGCCGATATTGAGGTAAAAGCCTACACACCGCCGGTAATTGCAGCACCGGAGCCGATTGTACCGGCACCGCAACCGGTGTATATTAAAGAAGAAGTTAAGCCGATTGTAGTTGAACAAGTGCAAAAGGTTGTGGCAGAGCCGCAGCCGGTAGTGGTTGAACCGCTTCCGTGCACCAGCCCGACGCAGGATTGCTATGTTGCACCGCAGCCGGCACCTGTGGTTGAACCTGCCCCGATGCCATGCACCAGCCCGATGCAAGATTGCTATGTGCCGCAACCGGAACCTATGCCGATGGTTGCGCCGCAGCCGGAACCGGTAGCTAATACCAGCGCTCCGTGTGATGGGCCTCAAGAAGAATGTAACCGTGTTCCGCCGGCAGACAAAGATGGTAGTCTGTTTCCGGGCGGAAAATGTTCTCATTGTACCGACAGCAAAAAAGAAACCGAACCGGCGCCGCAACCGGTAGCACAAGCAGCCTCGCAACCGGAACCGTTTGTTTATACGGGTATTCCGTGTGACGCTGATGATGAAGATTGCGAATATGTTCCGTCTCCGGATAAAGACGGCAGTTTGTTCCCTGGTGGCGAATGCAGCAGTTGCACCCGCAAAAAAGTTAAAGTTCCGGGAACTTGCAACAGATGTGCCCGTCAGGCCGAACGTCGTTTGGAATTGCGCAATTATGTACCTTATACGCCGGTAGTTTATGAAGCAATGCAACATAATTGCTGCCAGATGGCTCCTATTGCTTTAGACCACGTTGATTTCCGTATCAAAAAGAAAGGTGTCGACGGTCCGTATACCAGCCGCCTCGGCAACTATCGTTTCCGTATTTTCGGTTGTCGCCGCTTCAACAAAGAAGCACGTTTGAACAGCGGCCGAATCTTGGAAAAGAACATCAATTTCAATACGGTGTTTGAAGAAGCCGTCGGTGATTGCTATAAAGTTTTGCCGGCGCCGAAAGATTTGTGCTTGCAAACCGTACCTGAAGAAATGCCGGAGTATATCTTAACCGCGGAAATAACCAATTATTTCATGAACGTTTGCGACGAATATGATTGGAATAATGCCGAAAAGAAAAATTCCCGCAACGGTACTTCGGAAATTACCGTGACTTGGCGTTTGATGAATCTGACAAAGAGCGAAGTTTTGTGGAAGGGCGAAAGCACCGGCTACGGTGAACTTTATGATGGCGAAAAGAACGGCGAAAATAAGTTGATTGAACGTGCTTTTGCCGATGCGGCCTCCAATTTGCGCGCCATGACCGGCTTTGAAGACAGATTAATGCAACGTTTGGCACCGCAAGAAATTGCCGCTCAACGTTGGTCCATAATCGAAGAAGAACGCGCTCTTAACCCGATTAAATGCGGTTATCGCAAGGAATATGATTGCGCACATACCTGCGAAATCGGCAATCCGGCGTTTGACGCAGCCAAGTGCCAGACTTCTTGCGGCTGCACCGCTCCTACCTGTCAGGCACCTGTTGTTGAAGTAAAACCTGAACCGGCACAACCTTGCTATGCCGTGGTTGAGGGTGTAAAAGTTCCAGCTCCGTGCGAGCAACCTGTTGTTCAGCCGGTAGTTCAACCGATTGATACCTGCTACAATGCAGCCGGCGAATTTGTTGAAAACAGCGTATGTAAAGTTGTTGACGATACTTGGGTAGATACCGGAGATACAACGGCATTGGATACACTTTGCGTTACGGCCAGCAATCCGTGCCAAAAGTTAACTCCGGAAACCATGTACCGCATGCGTTCTTCGGTGGTACAAATTACCAGCCCGAACGGCCGTAAAGGCGCAGGCTTGCTGATTTCCGACCGTTTGATTTTAACATCCGGCGATTTAATCACGCCGACCAACAACAGTTATGATATTAAAACGGTACGTAACACCAAAATGAGCGGCCGTGCGGTCAGAATTAATCCGAGCAAGAATACTGCGTTGATTATGCTCGACGAAAGCACGGAATATACACCGCTTGCGCTGAATCTTAATTTGCCGGAAGTCGGAAAAGACGGCTTCTTAACCTTGGGTGTTTTGAATGTTGATGACTTCAAAGACGGCGAAGATTATCTGGAAAACAGCGCAAAAATCGAAGGATATCGATATAGCGAAGATAAAGGTGCGGAAATTTTAGCCAATACCTTTATTCAAAACGTAACGGTCGGCGGCGCTTTGTTTTATAAAGATTGCACCGTCAGCGGTATGGCTCATTCCGGCATCAAAACCGACGACGGTATGGATGTTTATGTTCCGACCGAAACAGCTTTGCGTAGCTTGGGTATAAGCATTTGCAATCACGAATATGTTGAAGAAAGCCCGTGGCAGCAGACAATTTATAAGCCTGTTACTCAGCAAATTCAAATTATTCAACAAGCTCCGGAAGTAATGCCGGTTCAAGAAAGAAAATAAGGAGAGCGGCCCCTTACGGGGCTGTTTTTCTTGCTTTATAAAACAGGAGACAGAAATGCAGATAAATCAAAAAGGTCGTTCAATGATTGAAATGCTGGGTGTATTGAGTATCATCGGTGTTTTGAGCGTCGGCGGGCTGGCAATCGTCGGCAAAGCGCGACGACAACAAGAGATTACTCAGACTCTGACAGAAGTATCTCAGTTGGCTGAAAGCGCCAAGAAAATCGGATGCCAATACGATGAAGGCTATGGTAATTTTGTGAATATGTTGGGACAATCGGATGCCTATCCGAGCGGATTGGAATATGAAAGTTCGCAAAACGATGCCTATTTTATCCTCTCCTCCGACGTTAAGGTAAAAATGCCGTATATCAAGGCGGCCGAAGACGGTACGGGCGAAGATGCATTATCACATTTTACGGTGGAAATCAGCGAAATGGATGACGATACCTGCGTCAATCTGGCTTCAGCCGATTGGGGGCGCAAGGAAAGCAACGGCTTTATCGGAGCCTCTTTCTCCAAAGAAAATGCCTTCAGCGATATGGCAAGTAACTATCCGCGGATGGACCCCGGTACTGCGGCTACAAGTTGCGGAGAAAACAGCACAAAACTCTATCTGGGTTTCAGAATCTGCCATTAATAAACATAGCGAAAGGGAAAAACATGAAAAAAGATTTGCAAAACGGACGTTCTATGATTGAAATGCTCGGGGTATTGTCGATTATCGGCATTTTAACGGTCGGCGGTTTCAATTTAATCAGCAAAACAGTAAGCGAAAACCGCATTAACAGAGTGATTGATGAAGTCAGCGATTTGGCTCGTCGCACTCGGGTTATTTTCAGAGAATTTATTTATGATAAAAACCCGTCCGGCGATACGGACATGAGTGAATATATCTATAAGGCCAAATCTTATCCGGACGTATTGGAATGGGTCAGCGGCAGTAAAGTCTTTGTTGATGACGATGATGTTGAGATGTCGGTTTCTTTTAAAAAGAAGGAAAATGTGGAATATTATATTTTGAAAATTGCTAAAATGACGGACGAAATTTGTATGGCTATATCCAACGGTCAATGGGGCACAAGAGCCACCAACGGTTTCTCCGGCATATCTTTCAACAGCGACCCTATCGGCAAGACCATATCTTTGGATGATGCCGCCGGAAATAACGGTTGCAACGGCGACAATTCTACCATCTATATTGCCTTCCGTTGATTTTGTTTTTAATATAAACACACGGCCGCCGCAACCAATACGGCGGCTTTGTTGTAATTGACAAAAAATGCTTGCAATTTTGTTTTCGGTATGCTATATATCATATCGTGTTATGTATTATTCTTATATGATTGTGCAATGTCTTTGACAAGCGTTCTTTGACATTAAGGGTAACCTTTAGGGGCGGCGAAAACCACCTTGTTATAATTTTATATGAAGCACAATGGGAATTGCCGTTTACGCAATTTACACAGTAGTCGCCAAGACAAAGGTTACATTGGGAGAGCACCGATATTCCGATTGGAAAGGTATCCGTGCTCTCTTTTCTGAAAATATTCACCAAAAAATTATTATATTATGCAGAACCAACAAGTAGAGTTTGTAACCGCATTGGGCGGTCACGCCGTGGGAATCGACAGAGATGTGCTTTCTTTGGCAGATGTTGAAAGCAAGGCGCAAAAGCAGTATCAAACCGAGGTGATTTGCACTCCGGGGCTGTTTACCGCCAAGGCAAATTGCATCGGCTGGAGAATACTGAAAAAAAGCGATGCGTCATTGCTCGGATTTCTGGTATTGTCAACAGCATCATTCATCGATTTTCCCATTGAGTTCGGGGGTGTCAGGCCGGCGCTGTTTATTCCCTTCGGTGCGGAGTGGGCTCAGGTACACCAATTCGAGGTGCGTTACATCAACGACGCGCTGGAAATCAAAAAAGCGGAATAAAACCGCCTACGCAAAAAAATAGTTTGTCTTGACGACAGACTATTTTTTTTATTTAATGAGCATATATGTTTAAGGCAAACGGAGGAATTTATGCAAATACTTTCTTTTGATATCGGCGGCAGTAAAATAGCTTATGCAACGGTTAATGAAAACGGCAAAATAATATCTTCGGTGCAAACCGTGCCGACACCGCAAACAGCAGAAGAAATCAAGTTGATTTTGCAAAAGGCGACGACGGAATTTGCTTATGATGCCGGCGCGATTGCCACCGCCGGTGTAGTATTTGAACATAAATTGCAAGGCAAACCGAATAATTTACCAAAAGGATATGATAAAATTGACTTTGCAACGGTATTTAATGCGCCGTACATCGTTGAAAACGATGCCAATGCAGCGATGTATGCGGAATATAAAATCGGCAACTTGCGCGGGGTTAAAAACGGCATTATGCTGACGCTCGGTACAGATACCGGCTGCGGTTTGATTTGCGACGGCAGAATTTTGCACGGCAAGTGCGGTGCCGTCGGCGAGTTCAGTTTTCCGTTTTCTGGTCGTGATTTAAAACGCTTGGCGGCAGAACATAACGCCACTCAAACCGATTGTTTTGCAATTTATGCGGCGGCGCAACAGCAAGATATGGCGGCACGAACGGCCTATCACGAGTGGGAAGAAAATCTGATTTCCGGCTTAAAAATGCTCAATGCCCTGCTTGATGCCGAAGTTTTTGTGCTCTCCGGCAGCCTTTCCAAAATTGTGGATTATGCCAAAGTTACGACCACGTTGGCATTGCTGCAGCCGCATAATCCGGCCGTCGTAAAACCGGCGGTTTGCGGCACCGATGCCGGTATTATCGGTGCGGCGCTGTTAGCCGCGGAAAGTTTATAATAAAAAAAGCCCCGAACAATTCATCGGGGCTTATTGATTAAGTATATCGGCAAAATTTATTTCAACCCTGCCAGACGAACCGTATCGTGTGCAATTACGGATTCTTCGTCAGTAGGAATGATATAAACCTTTACCTTCGAATCCGGTGTTGAAATCATAATCGTTTCGCCGCGAACGCGGTTATTCTTTTCGTCAAGTTTAATGCCGAGATAGCCCAAACGTTCAATTAACTGTTTGCGCAAAACCCAACCGTTTTCGCCCACGCCGGCAGTAAACACAATCGCATCAACTCCGCCCAACACGGCAATATAACCACCGATGATTTTCAAAAGCGAGTGGACGTAGCAATTTGTTGCCAGAATACATTTTTCATCGCCTTCAAAAATACCGTTTTCAACATCGCGGTTATCGGCGCGGCCGCACAAAGCATACATACCGCTCTGCTTGTTGAGCATATCGTTAACCTGATCGACCGTTAAGCCATCCTTTTTCATAATATACAACGGAATGTACGGGTCAATATCGCCGCAACGCGTGCCCATAATAGTACCGGCAAGCGGAGTGAAACCCATTGATGTATCAACACATTTACCGTCTTCAATCGCGGAAATAGAAGCACCGTTACCTAAATGGCAGGTAATGATTTTGCCTTTTTTGCCGATGAGTTTGGCACATTCATCAGCCACATATTTGTGCGATGTACCGTGAAAACCGTAACGACGAATTTTGTTGCGAACATATTGGTCTTCCGGAATGGCATAACGATATGCTTCCGGTTTCATAGTTTGATGGAAAGAAGTATCAAACACCACCACTTGCGGAATATTCGGCAAAATTTCTTTCACTGCCTTCAAACCCAAAACGTGCGCCGGATTATGCAACGGAGCAATATCCGACAAGCTGGCAATATCCTCGATAACTTTATCGGTAACCAACACCGACTCGCTGAAAATATCACCGCCTTGAGCCACGCGGTGCCCCACCGCACTCAATTCATCCATAGAATTCAAAGCACCGTTCAACAGCAAATTGAACACGTTGCGAATGGCCTCGGAATGCGTCGGCATTGCAATCGGATGTTGTTGTTTCGGCGAATCGCCGTATTGAATTTTAATCACGGAATTTTCCGCACCGATACGCTCGGCAATACCTTTGGAAATTACCGTATAATTTTCGCCCTCAACATTATAAAGTTGGAATTTCAAAGAAGACGAACCGCAGTTAATTACGAGAATTTTTTTCATTTTTCAAAGTTCCTTATTTTGTTGCTTGTATACAGGTTATAACGATTGCGCCGACCACATCTTCGGCAAAACAACCGCGAGACAAATCATTTACCGGCGCGTTTAAGCCTTGCAAAATCGGGCCGTAGGCTTCGCAATCACCCAAACGTTGCAGTAATTTGTAGCAAATATTACCGGCTTCAAGATTAGGGAAAATCAGCACGCGAGCCTTGCCGGCAACTTCGCTGCCCGGAGCTTTTTTGGCGGCCACAACGCCGTCAAGTGCGGCATCGGCCTGTAATTCACCGTCAATTTTGATTCCCAAATTTTTGTATTCATCGGTCAACAGAGCTTCCTGCGCCATTTTGGTAGCGCGAGTTACCTTATCAACCTCGTCGCCTTTGGCCGAACCTTTGGTAGAAAATGAAAGCATTGCCACATTCGGCTCAATTCCGAGCAATATAGCGGTTTGTGCCGCGTTCAGGGCAATATCGGCCAATTCTTTGTCGGTCGGATTGATGATGACGCCGCAATCGGAAAAGATGTATGGCTTATCATGCGAAATCATAATAAAGAAAGATGAGGCGCTGGCGCCCTTTTTGGCTGCTTTAATAATTTGCAATGCCGGACGCACCGTGTCGGCTGTGGAGTGATTGGCACCGGAAACCATACCGTCGGCATGACCGGACTTAATCATCAAAGTACCGAAATAATTATGATTAAGTGCTAATTTGTCGGCATCTTCGCGACTCAAGCCCTTTTCTTTGCGCAGTTCATACAGTAAGTCGGCATATTCACGCAAACGCGGCGATTCTTCCGGATTTATAAACTCTATACCGTCGGTTTTCCACCCTTTGGCAGCAAAATGTGCTTCCATTTCCGCAACATTGCCCAACACAATCAATTTGGCTGCGCCTTCTTCGCTGACAATATGTGCAGCTTCCAACACGCGCAAATCCTCGCCTTCCGGCAGTACGATGGTTTTAACGTTCTGTTTGGCACGTTCCATCAGCAAATTTATATATTTACTTTTTACCATTTTATCAATCCTTTAAACCGGTTAAAAAAATTATTACTAATAAACAACGGATATTTTAAAAAGTCCATAAAAAAGTTTTGCTTTTTAGACTCATTTGTAATATGCTTTACGAAAATTTTAGAGGAAAGATTATGAGAAAGTTATTTTTATTTATCGCTTTATGCTTCTTAAGTATGCCGGCGGCGGCCAAAATAAATTACAGCACGGTTATTCCGGTGGATATTGAAGCGGAAAATTCGGTTGTGGCCAAAGATAATGCCATGCTTAAAGCGCAACGTCAGGCTTTTTTGGAAATTGCTGGCAAGCTCGTTTCGGCCGAAAATGTGGAAAAATTAAGCAAACTTTCCGATGATTCCATTCAATATTTTATTCGTGCCGTCAGCGTGGATAACGAAAAAGCCGGCGGTACCAAATATAAGGCCGATTTAACGGTGCAAATCAACGAACAGCTTTTGAAAGAATATCTGTCCGAAAACGAGATGATTAAACTGGAAGCCGAACAACTGTTGGTTATTCCGGTTTTTATGCCACACAAAAACGCTTATCCTTTGTTGTGGGAAGAAGATAATTTATGGCGACAAAGCTGGCGCTCCAAGGGGTTGGTAAAATTCGGGGCCATCGAAATGCGCACTATCAGCGACCAATTCCGCAACATAGAAGATTTGAGCGCACAAAATGCACTATATATGCCGAACAGTATTTATGAACAAATAACAGCCTTGAGCGAATCGGAAAAAATCTATATTGTTTATGCCGAAGTGTTGGAAAACGGTGATTTGAAAATTACGCTCAAAAATGAATATAATAAGGCCGAAGACAGCTTTACCGTTTATAATGACGAAAAGTCGGATGTTTTTGATAAGGCCATTGAAAAGAGCGTTATGGCTATTTCAAATATGGAAAGAGAATCCAAAAATAACGCTTCCGAAAACACCGAACATATTTTGAACGCGGTGTATATTTATCTGGATATGAAAGATTGGCTGATGAAAAGCAACGTACTCGCCGAACTGCCTATGGTAGAAGGGGTTGATACCAAGAGTTTCGGCGGCGGTAAGGTTAATTTTTCCATCCGCTATACCGGCTCGTTGCAAGATTTATGGAACACTATGCAAGAAAACGGTTTCAGCCACGAAGCGGCCGGTAACTACTATATAATAAGGTAAGAATCATGAACAAATCCGAAATAAATACCCAAAGATATATGTTGATATTGGCGGTTCTGCTGATTGTCGGCAGTTTGATGTATGCATTGCGCTCGGTGTTGTTGCCGTTTGTGGTCGGTACGGTCGTTGCTTATTTTCTTGACCCTGTGGTCAACCGCCTCACGCGCAATCCCAAAATATCCCGCTCCGCCGCCACCAGTATCGTATTGGTATCGTTTTTACTGATTTTGCTACCGATTTTGATTTTGCTCGGTATGATGGCGATATCGCAAGTCAGTGATTTTTTGCTTAATTTGCCGGGTTATATCGAGAGCTTCGGTGCTAAAATAAAAATATGGATAGTACAGGTTCAAACTCATTTTCCATCCATAATTCCGAGCAACCGCGCAGAT
>Ga0247610_10007795_pt1 | contig 10944 bp, 1 predicted proteins | sample 174DNAGHGhighgp2_FD_193483 | JGI IMG/M metagenome (GOLD analysis project Ga0247610, IMG submission 193483) | Sheep rumen microbial communities from Palmerston North, Manawatu-Wanganui, New Zealand - 1742 DNA GHGhigh gp2 | ecosystem: Host-associated > Mammals > Digestive system > Stomach > Rumen ...
GGATTGGGGATTGGGGATTGGGGATTGGGGATTGGGCCCAATCCCCAATCCCCAATCCCCAATCCCCAATCCCCAATCCCCAATCCCCATTAAATTATTATTTTTAAATTTCAGTTTATTCTTAATATAATATTACATTAAAATAAATAATAAATTTTTTATTCTAAAAATAAAAATAAAAATTTAATTCACCTTTGACTTCAAGAAAAAAATAAATAAAAATTGTTTTTTGAAAATAAAAATGAAAAGATTTATATAATAATATGTATATCTTAATATTATTTTAATTGGATTATTCCTTTTTAACTTCATTTTCATTTTCATTTTTTTGATTTTGCTCTATTTTTTGATTCTCATTATTATTTATGCTACTCTCTTGAACTTCTTCTGAACTTTTTCGAAAAGAAGAACTACTATTATTAACAAATTTAATGAAATGACTGCTACTATTATTATTACTTTTACTTTTATTTTTACTATCACTATTTCCATTATTTTTTGAAGAAGATTTTTCTTCTTTATTTAAATAACTATTTATAATTGAATTATTACCACTTTTACTTTCATTATCCTTGCTATTACTATTGCTACTATTGGAATTACTATTGTCACTTTCTTCGCTATTTTCAGACATTTCATTTGAGGAATTAAATCCATTTAGACTTTCAATATTAGATTCACCTAAATTCAGTATTTCAGCATTTTCTTTATAAAAATTTATGAATGCTTTCATATATTGGAAAGATAATTTATAATATAAATGTGCTGTTAATGGATTAAAAGTTTTTAATATTTGATTTGCTTTATTTTTATCACCTTTCTTTATTATATAATCATTTATAAGTTTTTTAATTTTTTTTTCTAATATTTTTTCAGTTTTGAAAATTAAATTATTTTCTTTATTATTTCTATCAATTTGAGAGCCCATTTGTTTCTTAATAACTTTAAATATAACATCATGATAATATATACAATTGTCATAATCATAATATAATTTTAAATCAGATACATATCTTTTTATATATTCAAGTCTCCCCTTTTCTGGAAAATTTAATTTTCTCCAATTTAATTCTGAAAAAAATTGAATTACAAGAGTCTTTTTAATTCTAAATCCTTCATCTTCATCTGTAGAAAACTTATTCCATCCATTATTAAAATCTGCTAAAAATGAATTAAATTTTTCAATTGGATTATATTTTTTGTCAGTAAATTCATCATATTGTTGTAAAGTAACCATAAGAAGAAGATTCAATAAAATTATTGCTGTAATAAAATTACCTACAATAAAAAAAATTATTGAATATCCTTCTCCTCTTCCATCATTTCTATAAGCCATTTCCATCATCATATTATGCCAGTTTTCCCCTGTTGAACAACGAAAAATTAATAAATAAGCATTAAAAAAATTATCCATATTAAAATATTCATTAATATAAACATAATTATCCTTATAAACTTCATATTTTTCTCCATCATAAAGATAGTATCCAGCTAAGGCAAAGATACAATAAATAATAATATTTAAAGATAAAACATTTATTAATGCAGAAATTGACCATTGTAGAGTTTGAATTAATTTTTCTAATCCTTTTAAAGCTTTTACTAATCTAAGCACCCTTGAAACCCTTAATACTTTTAAAACTCTTATTATTTGAAAAGACTTTAGAAAACTTGCATCTATTCCATCAACATTATTAACAATCCAATCTATTAAAGAAACTATAACAACAAAGAAATCAAATTTATTCCATGATATATGAAAATATGGTTTAATTCCATAAGCAAATAATTTTAATAAACACTCAATAATAAATATAATTGTGAAAAAGTAATTTAATGTTTTCAGTAAATTAGCTAAATTTGCTGAAGAACCATCATATGAAACTGCCATTAATATCATATTTAGTAATATTATAAATATTATTGTATATTGAAATATATCATTATCAACAAACTCTCTTAAATAATACTTAATTGTTCCTTTCATAGGCTTATTCCAAATAATATAATCACTATTTGCACTTAAAATTTGAAGTAAAAAGTCATAATATTTTGGTGCTTTTTTATCATCTTTTGCAATTTTTTGTTCTCTTTTAAATGCTTCATTAAAATATTTAAACATAACACCAATAAATAAATTCAAAAAAAAATATGATACAACTAAATTAAAGGCAATAAAATAAAGTCCATACATATCGTTATAAATTCTATAACTATTCATTATATCAGGCCATCCTTCCATTGTAGAAAGTATATATGAAGTAATTAAAGATGATTTTAAATTAGAAAATTTAAAAGATGGACCAGTGTCCATTATTCCATTATACTTATCAGCACAAAATCTTGAAATTGATGTTATATCATTTTTTATTTCATAATCAGCAAGTATATTATTAAAAGAATCTATTGCTAAATTCCAAAATCCATGATTTTTTAATGTATAACAATTATGGAAAGAAGAATAAAATAATGATATTCCTACAGTACTGAACATAAAAAGAACAACAAACAAAATTAATAAAGTATGAAAAATTGAAGATATAGCATCGAATAAAGATGTTATTATTAATTTTAAATGAAAATTATGAGAAATAATTCTTAATGGTCTTAATGTCCTTAATAATCTTAATACTTTGAGAAAATCAACAGAAGATGATTTATTATTTTTAAAAAAATATTTTTGAGATATATTATGAAATTCAATAAAAGAGCATATAACTATAAGTGCATCTATTTTATTCCAATTGTCTCGTAAATATGTCCCTTCTTCAAGCACTAATCCCATAGCAATTATTTTTATAGTGGCTTCTATTAAAAAAATAATATTAAATACAGAATCAGAAATATCAAATAAAACAACAAATGTATATCCACTAATAAAAGTATCTATTATTAATCTTATAGATGATAAAGTTATTATGCATAAAATGAAATGATCAAACCATACATTATTTATTAAATTCATACAAAACATGCGAAATCCATATCCCTGGCTAATAAAAAACAATGACTTTTCACATTCATTTTTTTGAAATATTTTATTAATCTTATTCCATTTTCTTATTTTTTCATTTCCAATTATTCTGCTATTATTAAAATCTTCTTCCTCAGCATTTCCTTCATTGTTTAATGACAAAACAGTAATTGTTTCACTATTTTTTTCTTCTTCTTCTTCTTCATTTTCATCGTCTTTTATACTTATTTTAGAAATATCCAAATTATTAGATGTTGACATTGGGTTAATTAAATCTTTTGAAAAAGCATTAATATTATCTATTTTTCTAGTAAATATTTCGTTATTAACCTTCTTTCTTTTTGCTTGGATTTTCCATAAATTTTTATCCTTAATATTATTTTTTATAATGTATAGATAATCTGGAAGATAGTATATTTTTTCAATTTCTTCATCATCTGTTAAATCTTCTAGTTCCTTTTTTTCATTTTCTCCAAATGATTGAAGAAGTATTGAAATAAATAAATTGAATATTATATAATTTCCTAAAAATATCCAAATGACAAAATAAAAAATGCACAAATGATTTAAAGGCCAAATTTCAATAAAAATTCCATCCCAATTTTCCAGAGTTAATATTTGATAAGTAGCATAAAATCCTTCTAAAGAAGATTGATAATGTTTATTACCATTGAGTAGAGATAATCCTAGTAATTCAAATATTAGTATAAACATTATAAGAATTAAAAGTAATGAATAAACATCGTTTAAAGCTCTTTTTATTGAAACTATAATTGCTCTCATATTGAATTTTCTTAAAAGTTTTGCTAGCCTAACGACACGAAAAATTCTAAAAACTCTTAGGAAAGATAACTGGGAAGAGACTGATTTTTTAGCACCAACTACATCTGTATCACTATTATTCGGAGTTGCCATATCTACAACTGCAAAAATAATTATAAGAGTATCTAAATAAGTAAAAGCATCAGAAAAATAAACTAATGGCGTTAGGCCTATAAATTTTACTACATATTCAAGTATAAATATAGAATTAAATATATAATTACCTATATTTAATTTATTTAATATTTCAGGTTTTAAAAAATTACCATCTAATGCCATAAAAATTGAATTTACCATTACTATTACGAGAACTATTAATTCAAATAATTCATTGTTTGCAAAAACATAAAAGGCATATCTTATTTTTTGTAAATATTTGATAGTTTTATTTTGGTGCCATATTATTATATTAAAATTTTCCAATGAATATATTATCTTGTTCCATTTATTTTTAAATTCATCGACATTTGAACGATATAAAATTTCATCACCACTCCATTTTATATATTTACTTGTATTTGTTTTTAAATCAAACTTCAAAATTTTTTCGACTTCATTTCTCACAATTAATCTAGTATATTTTTTTCTATTGCTTTCCTTAATAATATTAATTGCTTCCTCTTTTTTTTTTATATCAATAAATTTATTATATAGTTTTTCTTCATTAAGGAAATAATGTGACAAAGTTAAATAATTAAATTCATCAATTTTTTTATATATTCTATCCATAATGATTTTTTTATATCTAACTTCATCTTGAATTATATTATTTTCAATATAAGAAGAACTCATTATTAAGGAACCTTTATTTCTCATTTTTGTTGATGTTGTTCGACCACTTATGGATTTATTCCAATTTATTTGATGATTATTCATTTCTACTGTAGATAGAAAATTTGAATCTGGCCTGAAACTCAAAGGTCCTGGAGCTATTGTTTTTTTAGACATAAATTTCCCAAAGTTTCTAAGCCTTTTTGGCATTAATGATAGTACATTAAAGGGAAGATATTTTAATTTATGGCTTAAAAGTGATATATCATTTTCATTTTCATTATTAATATGCTCAATATTATCATAGTTCATATATTGATATTTTTTCAATTTTAATTTCTTATCATTAAATACAAAATAAGCTTCTTTTCTTTCTGGTAATAGTCTTCTTTCAAATATTTTTTCTTCCTTATCACCTAGTATTTCATCTTTCCAATGGTCAATTATGAAATTATCTTTTACTTTTAAATCTTTATCTATAATATTATTTAAATAATTCATATAATATCTTTTCCCTCTTAAATTGGGTAAAATACGTTCTTGTTCTACAGTTAAAGGATCAGTGGATTCTTTATTTTCTTCTTTGACAAAATATTTATTTGAATTTTCTACTGGGTATTTGCATAAGTTTTTCTCAATGCTTTTGGCTTTAAAAATAAAGATATTATTTTTCCTATTATTAATAGTAGGATTTATACTAATTTTATTTTGACTATCTTTTTTGATTGATTTAATAGTTCTAAATAAAGGATTTTGAAGAGAATTTCTTAATATATTTTTACTTTGATTGATATTTGCAAAGACATTTTTATCACTTGGTTTAAATAAAATTTTATTAGTTGAAATTCTAGCATTAAGTAATTTCATTGTTTTTTGTTTATTAATTAGAGGGAAATCAGAATTCCTAGCAGATTTATTGAAATTTGAATTCATATTTTCATCATCATTATTTTGAATTAATTTCTTTTCATCTAATATTTTTTCTTCGATTTTTTTTGAGTTTTCATCTTCATCCAAAGAATTTAGATTTTTTTTTGTGTCATTATTTTTTAATTCCTTATTTTTACTGTGATTATTATTATTTTCTTTTTTTTCATTATCAGATTCTTCTTCTACTATCTTCAAATTTTTACTATAATTTTGGTCTTTAATTAATCCACTTATATTCATATTTTTTTCTTCTCTTAATCTTATCTTTCTTTTATTAACATATAATTGTTCATCTAAATTTTTGTTAACCTTTTCATAAAATATTTTTAATTCATTTGTTTTTAAATTGATATTTGTATTAATGCTTTGTCTATCAAATATTTCTGCCCTTATCATTTTAGTTAATTTATTTGAATTTAAATTTTTATTTATATTTTCATGAATTAAATATTCATTCTGATATATTTTCTTTTGACTGATATCATTTGGCAATAAATCATTATCTTCTATTGAAATACAAGCATTTCTACTAAGATAAGAATCTTCACTTAAAAAATGTAAATCATTTTCAAAAGAATCATCATTTTTTCTGTCTGTTTCGAAAATATCACAGTCAATTAAATCATCTAATACTTTTAATTCTTTTTGATATTGTGCATATTCTAAAAATCCAAGAAAAGATTTTCTTCTATCTTTATTGAGAAATTCATTATCTTTTTCAGCTTCTTTTTTAAGATATTTTTTTAAATTAAATCTAATATTTTCATCATTGAATTTTTGTTCATCTTCATTCTTTGTAATAAAATTTAAAGAAGAATGGGGTTTTTCAAATTTTGTTTTTACACTCAAGTCAAGATTTATACCTACAGTTTTTGTATTAACTACATTTTTGTTTTCAATAATGCTATCCATTAAATTAGTCATACATCTTATTTCAGTATCTTTAAGATTTACACTTTTTCTTAATTTGTTGAAGCCAAATATATTATTATTATTATTAAATAAATCATCATCATAGCTTAAATTATCATGACTATATTTATAATCATCCATTAATAATTTAGTCAAAAACATATTTCTACTTGGACTAACATGAATATTAGTTCCCCCTTTTTTATAACGAAGTCTTCTAGTATATGCATCACTTTCTGAACTTTCATTAAGATTTGATAAAGACAAATCATCAATGAAAGATATTTCTTTATTGATTAAAACTTCATCACCATTTTGGTTGTTATCTTCCAAAGATCCACGATTTTGAAATAAACTTTCAATTCTTTTGCTTGATTTTTCTTTCATATTTCTATTTAGAAATGAAAAGCTTTGACCACTAAGGGTATTCAATTTAGTTTTTTTTCTCCTTAATATAAAATTATTCAGAGTTTTATCTCTGTCTTCATCTTCCTCTTTTTTCTCCTTTTTTTGTAGCTCTGATAATTTCTTTTCAAAGCTTGTATCCTCAAAATATGAAATTTGATTAGAATTTTCTTTTTCATTATTCTTTTCTTTGTCTTTTTTTATATTATTTATTTCCTCCCTTTGCTTTTGTGACATTTTTGTTTTTAGAATTATTATTTTTTCTTTGAAGCTTTTTATAGTATTTTCGATGGAATATTCAATTAAATTACTGTTTATATTATCTTTTAATTTTACAATCTCTGATACATCAATATCTAAATCTTCTTTATTTAATTTGCTTAATTTAAGTTTAGAGTTTTTGATATCATCAATACTCATATTATAATTCCCATTATTTGTGGATAAAAAATTGACTCCAGAGGTTTTATATCTTTCTGTAATTTTTGTTTCTTCATTTTTATTTTCTTCCTTCTTCTCTACTTTTTTATTGTTTTTTACCTTTGTACTATTTTTAGAGTTAATCTTAGATTTATCCCTTTCTCTCTTTTTTTCTTCAATAAGTAATTTAATTTCTTTTTGTTGTCTTTCAATATCTAAACATAAGTTTTTTTCCTCCTCTTTAATTCTAATTTTCTCAAGAAACAATTCTTCAGGATTATTATTAGCCATTATATATATATCTTTTATAGTTGAATATAATATTGGTATATCCCTTTTATTTTTATTAATATGAAATGCTTCATCTTTAACCTTATAATATAGATCTTTTAATGCTTCATCACTTTTTTTATTATTTTTTATTTTAAGCTGTTTTTCATTTTCTTTTTTTTCTATCTTTTTTTTCTCATTTATATCATATTTACTCTTAATCAATTTATAAAAACTTTTTTTTTCTTTTATATTACTTCTATTTTTATGATGTTCAAACTCAGAGTTTGTGACAGCCAAAAATAAATTAATTAAATAAAAGGCTCCTACATATATAAATATATGAAAATATAAAAAAATAATAATAGGATTTATATATATTTTATCTTTGAAAGTTTTAGACACATAGGTATATATATAACTCCATCCTTCTAAAGTAGCAGTGATGAAAACTGTTATTAGACTACTTCCTATATCATCAAAGTTTATGGCCCCAGAATTTGGATTTAAATAACCTTTAGCACAAATAAAAGTTTTTCCATAAGTATTTAAATCTTCACAATTGGAGTCAAAAGAGCACATATATTTGTCATTTGATGTTGAAACAAAATAACCATAATTTATACTCATACATCTTCTATAAAATAATCCTTGCCACATTTGTAATCCTGTAATCGAAAATAATAAAAAAAAGAAAAATAAAATTAAAACTGTTTCTTCAAGATGTCCAATTGAAGCCAATAAAGCCAGTACTACTTTTCTTAATCCTCGAAATCTCTTCACAGTCTTTAATGGCCTCAAAATACGAAATGCTTTCAATGCTGATAATCCAGATAGCTTCTTTCCTCCTAATAAAATTTCCACTGAAAAAGATATTAATCCAATTATAACAACTAAAAAATCTAAAATATTCCAATAATCTTTAATATATGCATCCTCTGCAGAATAAAATGTAAAAGTGATTATTTTTAATATTGCCTCAAATGTATAAAAAATTAAAAAATAGTTGTCTGTTCTATTTCCTATATTATTTTGATCAGTTGGATCACTAACAAAAATTAAAATACTATTTATTATAATTAAAAAAAAGGATGCAAAATCAAATGCTGAATTATCTACAAAATATCTGCAAAAATATCTTGAATATACCAAAATTTTGTTAATTTGTTTTCTTTCTTCAAGGCAACAATGATCATCAAAATATCTTCTAATTAATTCTTCTTGTCTTAAAGGTTTAAAATCTATAATTTCTCTTGCTCCTATTTCTTCTGAATTTTCAAGTGAAAAATGAGGAGAATTATTATCTTTTTTATTATTAAAATAAATATTTAAAAGCCTTCCTTTTTTATAAAATTCTTCTGTTGTATCCAAATTCAATCCTATTTTTTCTTTAACTGTATTTTTAATTTGCTTAATTTTTTGTTTTAATTCATCAATTTCCTCTTGGAGTTCTTTGGTGTTTTCCCCCTTTAATTCCATAACTTCTTTTAATTTTTTCTTTTCCAATATTTTTCTTTGAATTTCTAATTTATTAATTTCCTTGTTAATTTTTTCAACTTCTTCATCCTTTATATTTTCTACATCATATTCGAAGACATCATTTTTTAAAAATTGTTCCTTATAAAACAAGTCATATTCAACTAAATTAATTTTTTCATCAGAATAATCAATTTCTTCTTCATTTTCTTTAGAATTATAATTAAAGCTATCTTCCTCTTCTTCTTCTTCTTCGTCATCATCCTCTTCTTCTTCTTCTTCGTCTTCCTCCTCCTCTTCTTCTTCCTCATTATTTCCTTCTTCTTTATCTTCTTTATCTTCTTTTTCATTTTTTTCTATTTTTTCCAAAAATGAAGCTTTTTTAGATTTATTATCAAAAGTAGTTTTACGAGCTATTAAATCATATATAGAGGAATGCTCATTTTCCTTTTTCTTGAATTTTAGCCCACTAAGTTTAGCACTTACTCTCATATTTTTTTTGCTTTCATTTCTATGTACTTTTTTTGATTGCACACTATTGATTGAGTTTCTTTTTTTTTTTACATCTTTTTCTTTTTTTGAGATAGAAGTTAATTTACTTTCCTTACTTTCCTTACTTTCTTCTTTACTATAAATACTATAAAGATCGTCATCATTAAATTCCTTATTATTATTTTTATTTTCTTTTAGTTGAATAACCTCTTTAATAATATTATTACTACCATCTCCGTTACTTGATAAAACTTCAGATAAATTATCCTTGCCTTTATTTCCATCTACTTTATTATTTATTAAAGTTATTTCACTGGGTGATTGGCCTGAAAAAAAGCTTGAATCTTTTGCAGATATATTACTCTTTGATTTTATATCTTTCAAAGATTTTTCTTTTTCACTTAATTTTGTTTTATAAATTTTGATATCTTTATGAGACTTTTTCTTTTTAACAATTTTGGTATTTTTGAAGAATTCATCTTTTTTTGAGTGAACTTGAGATTTTTTTACTTTTTCATTCACAGAATTTAAATTACTAAGATTTGATTGTTTTAGTTTTTGCTCTTCTTTTTCTTTTTCTATTTTTTCTAAAATATAATCGATTCCATTTTTTTTCTTTAAACTACTTTTTTTAGTAATTAAATCGAATTTAATACTTTTATTATTATATTTTTTTAATTTTTTTCTACTTGCATGTGGAGATATTAGTATGCTATTATTATTTTTTTTACTCTTTGCTTTACTTACTGCTTCTTCTAAATTTCCACCCATAGATTTATTCAAATAAAAGAAATATCTCTTTAGATATATTTTCCAAATGCATTTCTTTAATTTTTGAATAAAATCTATTGTTATCAACTTTATATGAACAGGCTTTCTTTTAGTTTTAAGTTTTATAAAAAATTTTTTTATTTTTCTTTTAATATCTATTTTTTCTATTATAGATAATGCTTTATTAATTTTAGGAAAATCTTTTGGTTTAATTTTCTTTCTGACTAAATTTATATTATCCAATATATTTCCTCCTTTCTTTTTCAGAGAAACTAATCTTATCATTTTTGCTTCTACATCTTCATTAATATAATCCTTTGTGGAATCATCATCCTTTATTCTATATTCGCTATAACTTCTTATATCATATTCTTTCTCTAATTCTGATTGAGTTTTTATTAGTTTTTTTTCTTTTTCTTTTTCTTTTTCTTTTTCTTTTTCTTTTTCTTTTTCTTTTTCTTTTTCTTTTCCTTTTTCTTTTTCCTTTTCTTTCTCTCTGGTAATAGTGCTTTTATTAAGATCTGAATAGATTTTGCTTTTCCTCTTTTCAATATGGGTTTTTTTCATTTATTTAATAATTATTGCTTTTATTAATTTAAAATAAAATTTATTTTCAATTTAAAAATAAAGTTTAAAAAATACCTTGATAATGGGGATTGGGGATTGGGGATTGGGGATTTGGGGATTGGGGATTGGGCCCA
>Ga0247610_10007796_pt1 | contig 10944 bp, 7 predicted proteins | sample 174DNAGHGhighgp2_FD_193483 | JGI IMG/M metagenome (GOLD analysis project Ga0247610, IMG submission 193483) | Sheep rumen microbial communities from Palmerston North, Manawatu-Wanganui, New Zealand - 1742 DNA GHGhigh gp2 | ecosystem: Host-associated > Mammals > Digestive system > Stomach > Rumen ...
AAATGTACCAGACATTGAGTCCTTACCACCAATTGATGGAAGACCTAATTCTGTTTGCATCTTTAATGCACCAAGTAATGCAGCAAGTGGCTTACCCCAAGACTTATCTTCATGCATATGCTCGAAGTATTCTTGGTATGAGAAACGCATCTTATCGTATCTAGCACCTGCAGCAACAACCTTACTACATGCTTCAATTATTGCATATTCAGCTCCATGATATGGGCTCCATGATGCTATAAATGGGTTATAACCATAAGCCATAATTGATGAAGCATTTGTATAACCACCCTTAGTAGGTAGTTTTTCTACTGAAACTTGAGTTTCAGTTCTTTGTAATTTACCACCAAATGGCATTAATACTGTAGATGCACCGATTGTTGCATCAAACATTTCAATTAAGCCCTTTTGTGAAACTACGTTGTTATCAGATAATGTATCTAATACCTTATCCTTAATGGATTTATTTTCTTTTACGAATGGATTCTTTTCTTCAACTGCTTCAATTTCTGCTTTAGCAAAATGATCTGCTCCAGCTGAATCAATGAATTCTCTTGAAATATCAACTATTGTTCTTCCTCTATAGTGCATTACTAATCTATTTGTATCAGTAACTGTTGCAACCTTAGTGAATTCAATATTTTCTTCATGGCAATACTTGCAGAATTCTTCTACATCCTTTGCCTCAACAACAACAGCCATTCTTTCTTGTGATTCAGAAATTGCAACTTCTGTTGCGTTTAATCCAGAATACTTTGTAGGTACTGCATCAAGATTAATATCAAGACCAGGAGCAAGTTCACCGATTGCAACTGAAACTCCACCTGCACCGAAGTCATTTGACTTCTTAATTAATCTATCAACTTCAGGTCTTCTGAATAAATGACAAATCTTTCTTTCTTCAGGTGCATTACCCTTTTGTACTTCACTTGAGCAAACCTCAATTGATTTTACATTATGTTCCTTAGAAGAACCTGTTGCACCACCGATACCATCGCGTCCTGTTCTTCCACCAAACATTAATATTACATCACCAGGAGCTGGTGATTCTCTTCTTACGTTTTCTGCCTTAACAGCACCAACAACTGCGCCAACCTCTAAACGCTTTGCAACATAATCATCATGATAGATTTCTCTTACATGAGTTGTTGCTAAACCGATTTGGTTACCATATGATGAATAACCTGCTGCAGCCTTAGTTGAAATAACTCTTTGAGGAAGCTTACCCTTTAATGTATCTTTTACATCCTGGTAAATATTACCAGCACCTGTAACTCTCATTGCTTGGTAAACATATGCTCTACCTGATAGTGGGTCACGAATAGCTCCACCGATACATGTAGATGCTCCACCAAATGGTTCAATTTCAGTTGGGTGGTTATGTGTTTCGTTTTTGAATTGTAATAACCACTTTTCAGGTTTGCCTGAAACATCAATTGTAACATAAATTGAACAAGCATTATTTTCTTCTGATTCTTCTAAATCATCAAGCTTTCCAATTTTTCTTAAATATCTAGCACCAATTGTTGCTAAATCCATAAGGCAAACTTTCTTGCCTTCTCTTTGTAAATCCTTACGGATATTATTATAAAGGTCTAATGATTCTTCTAATTCTGCCTTCATAAATGATTCATCAATTGTAATATCAGTTAAAATTGTACCGAATGTTGTATGACGGCAATGGTCAGACCAATAAGTATCAAGAATTCTTAATTCTGTTTCCCAAGGATCTCTTCCTTCCTTCTTAAAGTATTCAACAACGCACTTTAAGTCATCCTTGTTCATTGCAAGTTCCATCTTCTTGCAATAAGCTTCAAGTTCACTATCTTCCATCTTAGTGAAACCATCTAATACTTGAACAGGCTTAATTGGAGCCTTTTCGATATCAGTAAGCTTAGTTAAATCCTTTTCTCTTGCTTCAACTTGGTTAATTTCGTATTTCTTAACTCTTTCTAAATCTTCATCAGTTGTATCATCGTCTAAGATAATAATTCTTCCTGAACGAATATTTATATCAGCATTTGGATCAATTAGCTTAACGCAGTCTATTGCAGATGATGCTCTTTGGTCGAATTGTCCTGGAAGATATTCAATCGCAACATATTTCTTACCTTCTAAGTTTAATTCATCAAATACAGTATCTGTAACAATTTCTCCAAATACTTGGTATCTTGATTTTTCAAGAAGGTCATCATTAAATCCAAACAAATCATAAACATTAACTAATCTTAGATTCTTTTGGTTTAATCCTAAATTTAAATTTAAATCAGATTGTATTGATTTAGCTTCAACCTGGAATTGTGGTAATTTTTCAACAAAAATTCTATAATCACTCATTATTCTTCCCTCGCAAATAAATTCTCGTATTTTTCTTTATACAATGCTTCTGTTGTGTTTGTAAATGTCACATGAGCCATCTTTCTTTTTTCACGAACATCAGCTTTGTTATAATCATGAATATGAACATCTTTATCCTCTTTAAGTTTTTTCATATTCTCATAATCAAATCCTAAAATGTTTTTCATAACAGTAGGAGATATAAGCTTTGGTTCTTCAAGCTTCTTTCCAAGTAAGAACCTTGCAAGCTCTCTATACTGATTTGTTGTGCATCCTTCAATAGTGTAATGTCCACTATTGTGAGGACGTGGTGCCATTTCGTTAAAATAAAAATCATTTCCTTTAACAAAAATCTCAACACATAATATTCCTAAGTAGCCACATTTTTCCATAAACTTTTTGGCTTCTTCTTGAATCTTTAAAAACATAGGTGTTTGTTTTTCTACAAAGCACAAATCTAAGATTCCATGCTTATGCTTATTGATTCCCATTGGGAAAGATATTATTTGATCCTTACTTCTAACCATGATAACTGATGTTTCATAGTCAAACTTAATGAATTCTTCTAATATTCCTTCTCCACTTAAATATTCTAAAACCTCTACAATATCATCTTCACTTTTTAAAAGTACTTGACCATGTCCATCATAGCCCATTGTAGTTGTTTTATAAACGCAAGGATAACCGATTTCTTTAATTCCATTCTTTAGGTCTTTTAAAGAATTGATTGCCTTGAACTTAGGAGTCTTTAACCCATTATTGTTCGCGTTAGTCTTTTCTCTTATTCTATTTTGTGAATCAAACAAAGGTTGGATTCCTTGTGGAATATTATAAGTATCAAGTAAATACTTTAATGCCTCAGAAGGAACATTCTCAAATTCATATGTTAGGATATCAGTCATATTGCCAAGCTTTTTTAAGCCTTCAAGATCGCTATATTCTGATACAACTATGTCATCACAAACAAATGATGCAGGACATTTTGGATTTGGATCAAGGCATATAGCCTTTCCACCTTCTTTATGAATTTCTTCTGCAAGCATCATACCAAGCTGACCGCCGCCAATAATACCTACGGTTTTCATTATAACACCTCTAAAAATAAAAAATGCACGCAAAAATGCGTTGCAAAACTACACTAAAAAATAAGCCATACATAAATGACCTATATAAAAATTATTAACCTGTCTCTTTGCAATATTCATAATCATAATAAAACTCCGATCCAAGTAAGACTTTAAATAACTTAAAGCCCGAACTTACTTTAGTAAGTATATTTGTACAATGACTATTTTAACACAAGTATTTACTTTAGTAAATAAAAAAGGCATTAGAAAAGGGATGAAATAATCGTTTTCATCCCTACTATTTTTATAATTCAATATTTAAAACTTTATTAGTTTGATTATTTCTAAAGTTTTCAAGCTTTAAGGCTAATTCATCATCTGATGTTGCAAGAATAGATACTGCAGATAAACCTGCGTTCTTTGCGCCATTTATAGCAACTGTTAATACAGGTACTCCACCAGGCATTTGTACTATTGAAAGTAGTGAATCTAGGCCATTTAAAGCTCTTGATTTAACAGGTACTCCAATTACAGGTAATGTTGTCATTGCTGCAACCATACCAGGTAAGTGAGCTGCTCCACCAGCACCTGCAATAATAACCTTTAAACCACGCTCTTTTGCGCTATGAGCGTATTCAAACATTAAATCAGGTGTTCTATGTGCAGATACTACCTTCTTTTCGTATGCTACACCAAATTCATCTAGTACCTTGCAAGCTTCTTGCATTACTTCATAATCAGAATCTGACCCCATTATAATTCCAACAATAGGTTTTGCCATCTTACTTATGCTCCAAAATCTTGAATAATTGTGCAGCTGCCTTAGCTGGACCTTCATGTTCCATTCCAGGTACTGCTAATCTTGTATGTAATACACCAATCTTAACGCCTTCGTTATATAATTGTGAGAAATAAGAATCGATAAGTGGTCTTGTCATTTCTTCTCTTTGAACTGGTCCGAATGGGTTAGCAAAGAATGTTTCAGATAAACCAATTTCTTGAGTTGTACCCTTAGCAAATCTTGCACCACGGATGAAATCACGTTCTGCATCCTTAACATTATCAAAGAATTCTACTTCATTTCCTTCAGCTACATTTGCTTCATAGTTGTTAGCATATAATACCATATCTGGCTTATAACCTAACATAATCTGTGGATATGTAGCAACAGGGATAACTAAACGAGAGTTAACCTTATCAGGGTTCATGAAAATAGCACGGTCCATTTCCTTATATGCATAACCAGAAGTCATATCATCTAAACGAACGAACGCACCAATTTCTGTACCGAATGCAAGGATTTCACCATTAGGCATTCTCTTGAATGTACCCATATCATCGAATACTGTTAATTGAGCTGAAATATCATCACCAGCCATTTCTGATAATGCCTCTAAAGATTCACTCTTACCAGCACCAGAGTCACCGATGATAACGATATTCTTAGTTTCACCACTTCTCATAGTGATGTGAACGCATGCACCATGTAAAGGTAAATTACCTTGTTCAATCATAGAAACGTTATATAAAGTTAATAACATCTTCTTCATGTATCCAAAATAATCAATAGAATCATTATGTGGTGCAACACCTACATAAATTCCTTCTTCCTTATCATGATAGAATACTGAATCACCTTCGATATCACAACCGAAGATATAAATGCAATCTGGCTTCTTACCCTTAACTTCAGAAAGTGGTACGAATTCAAATAAGTTACAAATAGTAATACCATGTGCTAAATAATCTCTATGGAAATAAACATAAGTTAATGCTGAACCAACCATTGCAGCATAGCAATAATATTCTGATGCCTTAAACTTATCCTTAATTGCATCACAAGGATTCTTAAATACTTCTTGATAAGTACCAGTTCTCTTGTTCTTTGCAGAATATGAAATAAATGGTGGTCTAATAACGATTTGTTCAATTGCTTCAGACTTAGCTAAGAATGAATAATAAGAATTTTCACCCATCCAAGCATTTCTAGATAATAATAATGCAGCATTTACACCAGCAGGTAACTGACGATAAATTGGGAACTTAGCACCATAAAGCTTTTCACAAATAGTACGGTAAGTCTTTAAGATAACATTATTGAAATCAGTTTGTGCTTCAATAAATGCACCTGATTCAACTGAGTTCATCTTAGCTTTAGTTGAAATAACTGCATATCTTTCAATTCTTCTCCAGTTATTATAGAATTCTTGAACTAAATCATATAAAACATCTTGCTTTTCTAAAGCTTGGCAGAAGAATGGATCTTGTTCCTTTACTTCTTCAACTGAGAAAACTAATAAATGCTTTAATAAATCAATTGTTGCTTTCTTAACCTTCTTCTTAGGGAAAATATTTAAAACTCCTAAGAAAGCTTGGTTTTCAGTCTTATATAGGTGATCAATAAATCTACCCCATACATCAGCAAAGCAAGCTGAATTAATAACTTCTATTTCTGTCTTACAGAACTTTTCTGAAAAGTTCATTACTAATTGTTTTTCATTTAATACGTATTCCATTTCTCTTCTCCTAATCAATATATTTTAAAATAAACCTTTTGTTTTGCCATCAACAACATCCATGTTATTTGCAGCAGGAACCTTAGGTAAACCAGGCATTGTCATAATATCACCAGTTAATGCAACTAAGAATCCAGCACCAATTGATGGTTTTAATTCACGAATTGTAATTGTGAATCCTTCAGGACGTCCTAATAATGTTGGATCATCTGATAATGAATATTGTGTTTTTGCCATACAAATAGGAAGCTTATCCCATCCATTTTCAACAAATGTCTTAATTTGTGTTTTTGCCTTAGATAAGAACTCTACATTTTTAGCACCATAAATTTCTTTACAAATTGTTGTAATCTTATCTTCAATTGAGCAATTAAGATCATATAATGGAGCAAACTTTTCTGCACCATCTTCATTCTTAATCTTCTTAATAACCTTATTAGCTAAATCACAAGCACCTTCGCCACCCTTAGTGAATACTTCTGATAATGAAATTTCATGGCCATTTGCTCTAGCCCAGTCTAATAAAGCATCAATTTCAGCTTCAGTATCTGTTGCAAAACGATTAATTGCAACAACATAAGGAAGATTATACTTCTTAATATTTTCAATATGCTTAGCTAAATTTGAAATACCGCTAATTAATGCAGGTACATTTTCTATAGCTAAATCAGTTTTCTTAACTCCGCCATTCATCTTTAATGCACGAATTGTTGCAACAATTACAACACAACTTGGCTTAATTGAAGCTTGACGACACTTAATATCAAAGAACTTTTCTGCACCTAAGTCAGCACCAAATCCAGCTTCAGTAACAACATAATCAGCTAGTTTCATAGCTGTTTTTGTAGCTAAAACTGAGTTACAACCATGTGCAATATTTGCGAATGGTCCACCATGAATGAATGCTGGTGTATGTTCTAATGTTTGAACTAAGTTAGGCTTTAAAGCATCTTTCATAATTAATGCTACTGCACCAGTTGCATTAATATCCTTAACAGTAATAGGCTTCTTTTCATAGTTATATGCAATAACCATTCTAGAAACTCTTTCCTTAAAATCATCCATAGATGTTGCAAGGCACATTGCAGCCATAATTTCAGATGCAACTGTAATATCGAAATGGTCTTCACGAGGAACACCATTTGTTGGACCGCCAAGACCAACAATAACATTACGTAATGCCCTATCATTCATATCTAAGCATCTATGCCAAATAATTCTTCTTGGATCAATTCCTAATTGATTGCCTTGTTGAATGTGATTATCTAACATTGCAGCAATCGCATTGTTTGCAGTTGTAATTGCGTGTAAGTCTCCTGTAAAATGAAGATTAATGTCTTCCATTGGGATAACTTGTGCATATCCACCACCTGCAGCACCACCTTTAACACCCATAACTGGTCCAAATGATGGTTCTCTTAAAGCAACCATAGTCTTATAATTTAATCTATTTAAACCGTCTGCAAGACCAATAGTCGTCGTTGACTTACCTTCTCCTGCTGGAGTTGGGTTGATTGCTGTTACAAGAATTACTTTACCTTCTTTTTTATTTTTTACTTTAGTAGGATCGATTTTAGCCTTATATTTACCATATAATTCTAAATCATCTTCATCTAATCCAATTGAAGATGCAATTTCTTTTATAGGCTTAATTTCAGCCTGTTGAGCAATTTCTAAATCAGATAACATATCTTTAGTCTTCCTTTCGTAAGTGATTGTCATACTCAAACACTTGTTTTTTGTGAATATACACCAATAATATCATAAAATACCTATAAATTAAACAAATAATTTAACTTTATTATGCCGAAAGCGTTTACTTTCGACAACTTAAAAAATTTGTATTTAGTAAAAAAACAAATGGGGCATTTTTACAAATGTCCCATAGCTTATAAATGTAATTTTATTCTTCTTCTGATTCATCTTCAGGTAAATTAGCATTATGAATTACATCTTCAATGTCATCATATTCAGCTAACATTTCAAGTAATCTCTTGAACTTACCTAAATGATCTTCATCAAGATCTACTGTAGTTGAAGGAACCATCTTAGTTTCGCATGTATCGAAATCGATATCTTCCTTAGCAGCTTCTAAAGCAGCCTTGATTCCATCATATGATTCAGGTGCAGCAACAATCTTAACAGTTCCATCTTCTGCAACAGTTAAATCTTCATAGTCTGCATTTTCACCCATCATTAATGCTTCTAATACTTCATCTTCACTCATACCAGCAAATTCAAAAATTGCCTTCTTTGCAAATAAGTAAGATACTGCAGAACCAATTGTTCCACCTGTCTTATTGAATGCAGTTCTAACTTCAGTGAATGTACGGTTATCATTATCAGTTAAGCAGTTAACGATAACAGCAACATTACCTGGACCCATACCTTCATAAGACTTTTCCTTTGTAGCACCAGACTTAACGCCCTTTGCCTTTTCAATTGCACGCTTAATAACGTCAGCAGGAACTTGGTCCTTCTTTGCCTTAGCAATAACGTTCTTTAAGTTTTGGTTCATTTCTGGATCTGGATCACCAGCCTTTGCAGCAGCGAAAATTTCTTTTCCCCACTTACCATATTTACTTGATTTCATAGCAGCTGTCTTAGCCATAGATGCTGCACGAACTTCATGAGCACGTCCCATATAAATTACACAACCTTCCGTTTTTTTAGATTTTAATACTCGTTTATTATATATAAAAAATATTTTACTTTCAACTACTTTTTAATAAATAATTAGTCACATTAAATGCTTTTTTTGTTTTTTATTTTAAAATTAGCACTAAATCCTACTTTTATTTTGAATTTACCATATAAAGTATACCGATTGTACCAGGACCACAATGTGATGAAATAACACACCCTGCGTTAGTCTCTAATATATCAACATCTTTGAACTCTTCTTTAATTTTTGCAATAAGATATTTTGCAGATTCATCTGCCATAGAATGTGTAACAATAATATGATCCTTATCTAATCTATCCTTATCAGATATTAATTGCTTAAGCATTCTATCAAGCGCAACCTTAATCTTACCAATAGGCTTTGCTTGAACATCCATCTTGCCACCTCTTACCTCAATAATAGGCTTAATTCTTAAAACTGTTGCCGCAAATCTTGCAACACCACTACATCTTCCACCTTTGTGAAGATATTCCATTTGCTCTATTGCAAATTGAGATAATACATAATCCGTATTCTTTTCTATATTAGCTGCGATTTCTCTTGCATTTAAGCCTAAGTCCCTATCCTTACAAGCTTTAAATAATAATAGACCAATACCTGTAGATAAATTCTTAGAATCTATTGCATATGCTTTATCTTGTGCATCTAAGTTTTCAATCGCAATTCTTGCATTATTTAATGTAGAAGACATAGCCCCAGATATACCCGTATAAACTAGTTCATATCCCATATCTAAATATTTTTTAAATACAGTTTCAAAATCACCAATAGTAATTGCTGCAGTTTTAGGTAATACACCATTTGATGAAACTCTTTTATAAAGCTCTTCAGTTTTAATATCTACACCATCTTTTAATGATTCATCACCAAAATTAACATATAAAGGAATAACCTCAATATCTAATTTTTTAATTACATCTAATGGTAAATCATTTGTTGAATCAGTTAAAATTTTAACCATGTGTATCCCCTCCTAAAAACTTTAAAATTCTAAACTAATTATAACTTAATGTTTATATTATTTCAATTTTGTTTTAACATTAAAGGTGCTATAATATTTAATAGTCTAAGGTGGTGTTATTATGAATGCTATATTAGTAGGAATAGAAACAAAAAACGATAGATATAATATTTCTTATTCATTAGATGAACTAAGAGCTTTAGCTGAAGTATTAGATATAAAAACTATATATACAGTATCACAAAGATTAGATAAACCATCTCCATCTACTTATGTTGGTGGTGGTAAATTAACAGAGATTGCTGCCGCAGTTATTGCATACAATGCTGATTTAGTTATATTTAATGATGAATTATCACCAGCTCAGCTTGAAAATTGTAGAGATGCATTACAAGTTGAGGTTATGGATAGATCATATCTAATATTAAAAATATTTGAAGAGCATGCACAAACTAAAGAAGCTAAAATTCAAGTTAAGCTTGCAAAAAATATGTATCTTTTACCAAGAGTACAATTTATGAACCCAGGTGAAAAAAGAGTATCTGGTGCTTCTGGTATTACAAGAGGTAAAGGTGAAACATCAAAAGAATTAAATCGTAGAATGATTGAAGCTGAAATAGTTAGATTAAATAAAGAACTAAAAGAAATTGAGGTTATGAAAGATAACCAAATAGACAAAAGAAAAAGAAATGAAGTTCCTATTGTTGCGTTAGTAGGCTATACTAATGCAGGAAAATCATCAACTATGAATTCTATTTTAAAACACACTGGTGTAAGCATTGAAAAAAGTGTATATGAAAAAGACCAGCTTTTCGCAACATTAGAAACATTCAATAGAAAAATAACTTATAATAAAACAGAATTTATGCTTGTTGATACAGTTGGATTTGTATCTAAGCTACCACATAATTTAGTTGCATCATTTTATAATACATTAGCTGAAATTAGAAATGCTGATTTAATAATTCATGTACTTGATAGTTCAAGTGAATATATAAATGAACAATTAACGGTTGTAATGGAAGTATTAAATCAATTAGGAGCCCTTAAAATCCCTCAAATTATGGTTTTTAATAAGTGGGATGAAACAAGGAGCGAGTTCTTACAAGTACCTGGTTTTAAAACAGTAAAATACTCAAATAAAACCGGATTAGGGCTAGAAATATTATTACAAATGATATTAGATGAAATAAAGCCTTCATCAATACATGCAAGATTACTTATTCCATATAGTAAAGGTGACCTTTCTAATCTAATTGAAGAAAAAGCTGAAATATCTAATAAGGATTATAGAGAAGATGGAATTTATTATGAGGTTGAAATTCCAAAGAAGCTCTATTCTAAAGTAAAAGATTATGATTTAAATATGTTATAATC
>Ga0247610_10007797_pt1 | contig 10944 bp, 10 predicted proteins | sample 174DNAGHGhighgp2_FD_193483 | JGI IMG/M metagenome (GOLD analysis project Ga0247610, IMG submission 193483) | Sheep rumen microbial communities from Palmerston North, Manawatu-Wanganui, New Zealand - 1742 DNA GHGhigh gp2 | ecosystem: Host-associated > Mammals > Digestive system > Stomach > Rumen...
GATTATTCACATCAAGGATGTAATCAAAGAAGAAGGTGATGACAAACATGTCAATGAAGAACCAACCTCACGCTGTAATGCCATCAACACCATACTTCAAGTAGCAGTTGAAGATAACGGCGATATGGTAGTTGACGATAGCAACGATGTGGTTATTGTCAAAAAGGCTCCAAAGAGACCATCATTCTTCAAACGAATGCAGGACCTTTTCTTCTTTACCAAGAACAAAAAGAAATAAGATATGCAACAACTACAACCTAACACAACTTTACAGGGTGGAAAATACAGAATAGAAGATGTACTGGGGCAAGGAGGCTTTGGCATTACTTACAAGGCAGTGCAGACATCACTTCAAAGGAGAGTTGCTATAAAGGAATTTTTCATGGGAATTGAAGGACAGGCTATCAATGATCGTAGAGGCAATCAGGTAGTTGTAACAAATTCTGCCAACCAGCAAAGTTTCAATCAACAAAGGGAAAAGTTTAAGAAAGAGGCGCTGCGACTTTCCAATCTTAATCATCCTAATCTTGTGAAGGTTCATGAGTTCTTTGAGGAGAATGGAACTGCCTATTATGTGATGGATTACATTGATGGAGAGTCGTTACGCACTAAGTTAAATCGTGAAGGCTGTCTTTCCGAGAAACTCGTTTTGAAGTATATGCGACAACTTCTGCCTGCTCTCGAAGTAGCCCACAAACAAAGTATCTGGCATTTAGATATCAAACCAGAAAACATTATGGTTGATAAATATGGCCATGTCTGCTTGATAGATTTTGGTTCCAGTAAACATATTGAACGCAACAAATCCTTAACAACATCTCTTGCTCTAACCTATACCCCAGGATTTTGTCCTCCAGAACTTTTAGAATTGTCTCACGAAACTCCCGAAAACTATATTCAGACATTAAAGGATATTGGCCCATGGACTGATATTTATGCATTGGGCGCAACGATTTATTATCTGCTAACTGATAGCATACCCCCATCATCCAATAGACTTTATCAGAATGGCCGTAATGCCTTTATGTTCCCAAGTAATATTTCATCATCTACACAAGATTTGATCATTTGGATGATGATGCCAAATAGAAAAGAGAGGCCGCAGAGTATTCAAAACCTTATACATCGACTAAACGATTCTTATTATGGAAATGGAGAAAGTACATCTGAATTTAATAATCAGCAACATCATAGGAGGTCAAAAAGTTACAACAAGAAAGGTATAATTATGCTATTGGGAGCACTACTATCTGGTGTATTAGTTATCGTAATTGCAGCAAATCACATAGAGATACCATATGCTATTTTATTTTTATTGCTTGTCTCTCCAGGTGTTTTGTTAGTAACAGGCCTCTATAACTTATATAAATAGGTAATGAATCAAAAAAGTTCGAACAGATTATATAAATCACTTTAATCACAAACATAATGGACTATTATGATTTTTTAGAGTTAGCAAAGGTTTCAATTCAAGAACGTATTTATATAGGAAAGGGTTCTTATAACACATATAAGGACAATGTTGAAACGTTTAAATCTGAACATTATGATATAGTAAGGCAATATGGGCTAACAGAGTCTGAATTGTTCGTAATGTTTATGATGATCGTTAAGAATTATGATGAAATCCAACAATGTGCCTCATCAGGTAGGGGAACATCGTTTACCAAGGAATGTGTCCGTCAGTATGATTCTTTTCTGAGTAAAATTCCAATTTCGACAAATAGCGTTTTTTATAGAGTCGATAAGTATACTCGAATAGAGAATTTTGACAAAAGAGTTTTTTATCGCTGCGAGCATTTTCTCACAGCATCAATAAGCCCCTCCATATTTGATAATTATCAGAATTGTGTAAAACTGATTATTAACAAAAGAATCATAGGTAATTCTAAGGCTCATGATGTATTTCGTGTATTTGAAATCAAAGGCGAAAAACAAGTTAATTTCGAAAGGAATACAAAATTTCAAATCGATAACGTAGATAAGATAAATAAAAGCGTATTGTTAACTGAATTATAATATTGAAAATGGTCGTAAATTCAAATACTTTATTTCAATTCACAGGTAGTATAGATACTCTAATCAAAATCCTACAATCTGGAGGGTTTTGGCCTCGATATTGTATTGAGTTTGGATGGCGTGAGAGACTGAACTATGATTTCGCAGTGCCTCAATGCTGTTTTTGTGACATCCCTTTTTCAGCAATTCAAAACCACATGACCTTTTATGGAGATTATGGTATTGGTATGGCAAAAGATTGGGGGATAAATAAAGGGCTGTCTCCAGTTATGTATGTCATCCCTGGTTCTCATTTTGTAAAAACCATAAATGCAATTCGTCGAGCAGCAAAAGGGGTTGAAGAGAATACTAGATTCTTTGCTTTCTTAAAATGTTATAAAGGAGTCAATCATAGATATAAAGATGGTAAATGGAAACAATATAATGACTTTTTCTACTACAATGAGAGAGAATGGCGATATGTTCCAAAAGATATTCCGACAAAAGATCTAATAGTAAAGGTGAAAGAGAAAGAAGTATTCAATTCTGATGATTTAAGTCTAACAACAAAGGCTTATATGTGTTTATTTCATGCAGATGATGTCAGATACATAATTGTTAAAGATGACTATGACCGAATCAAATTAATTAGTGAAATTAGAAAGATGTCTACTTGGTCCAGTGACGATAAAGAATTATTATCATCAAAAATCCTAACACATTCTTTAATTAAAGAAGATATTTAGTATGCAACATCTACAACCTAACACCACCTTGCAGGGTGGGAAATACAGAATAGAGCGAGTGCTGGGACAAGGAGGCTTCGGCATTACTTATTTGGCAGTGCAAACATCGCTTGAAAGGAAAGTGGCTGTCAAGGAGTTCTTTATGAAGGACTTCTGTAGTCGTGACGAAGCAACCCACACGATGTCTACTCCTTCAACGGGTAGCAGTAAACTTGTGTTGCAATATAGAAAGAAGTTTGTCAAGGAAGCAAGGAATTTGGCAAGACTCAATCATCCACATATTATTAGCGTGATAGATGTATTTGAGGAAAATGGAACTGTGTATTATGTCATGCCTTATCTGATAGGTGGCTCTTTGCAGGACTATGTCAAGGCTCACGGGCCGCTTTCAGAATCGATGGCAATGAAATATGTTAAACAGATTGCTGGTGCGTTAAAGTATATGCATGATGAACAGCACATCTGCCACTATGACGTGAAACCAGCTAATATCTTGCTTGATGACAAAGGGGATGCTGTGCTTATTGATTTTGGCATCTCGAAGAACTATGACGCAGAAGGTCAAGAAACGACGACAACACCTGTAGCCAGGAGTGAAGGATATGCGCCTATAGAGCAGTACCAGCAGAATGTAGAAGAGTTCTCACCCGTCAGTGATGTGTATGCTCTTGGCGCCACTCTTTATTTCCTGCTTTATGGCAAACCACCAGTCTCTGTTGTGCAACGTGCAGGAGGAACTGAATTAATGATGAGTAAACAACTGTCGCAAGAGATTAAAGACATCATCAATGCTTCGATGAAGATTTCTAAGCGAGAAAGGGCAAATAGTGTAGATGTCTTTTTAAAAGAAATCTTCCTTTCAGAATATAGAGTAGTATCTTCTGATAAGACTATATCAGAAAATGAAGATACATATATTGAAGGAGCTGGCACCAATAAAAGGTATATACAAAATGAAGTCTCCAATAATGATAAATCTGCTCCGACAGGTAGCTCAAACATTGTCTTGTATTTATTGCTGGGTGCTTTTGGCATTGTCGTGTTATTTGCTTTATTAGGTGTATGGTCTTCTAATAATGTGCAGAAATCTGCAGAACCTGTTGATACTGATACTATTGTCGAAGTTGTGGACTATTATAAGCCGTTTGTTCTTAAAGGTAAAGTTGGTGATAATATATTATTTACGATGCATTTATCTGTAAATAACAATATTGTTGAAGGTACAGAACATTATGCTAATCAGAAGAAAGATAGGATTGTCAATATTAAGGGGACTATAGATGATAATGGAACAATGACGCTAAACGAATATGATGGTAATGTAAAAACAGGCTCATACAGAGGGTTATTTAGTACAGACTCCTATTCTGGAACTTTCATTAATAAGTCGGGGAAAGAATTTGTTTTTAGTTCTGTTGTTATGGATGAAGTAGACTATTCTTCAAAACTAAAACAAAAAGAACAAACTATAAAAGATAAATTCTCATCAATCTTGAACGATTATAATAATAAATACAAGAATGATGATTGGTGGACATCGAACTATTTCTTATTTGACATTACCAAAGACGGTATTCCAGATTTGTGGCTTTTAGTAAAGGATCCATCAGATGAATCTGCAGATGTTTCTATTCATGTTTATTCTTATGATAATGGGCTTATCTACAAGGGAGTGTATGGACATCCATCTCATCATTATTTATGCCAAGGTAACGGTTATATTATTAATGTGTTTGCACATCAAGGATATTGCTCGTGGGATAAATATGAATTTATTGGTGGCGCGATTCGTGAAAAAGAAATTTATTCTGAGTCATTAATTGGAGATGAAGGCTATAAAGTACCTTCTGAAGAGGAAGTGAAAACATATAATTTAACTAATAAACAGCCGATTGCCAATTTGCAGATTGTCGAGTAAAAAGTAGTACAGGATAGTAGTTTATGAAACACCTACAACCTAACACCACCTTACAGGGTGGAAAATACAAAATAGAGCGAGTGCTGGGGCAAGGAGGCTTTGGCAATACTTATGTGGGCTACAACACGAAGTTTGAAGAAACGGTAGCCATTAAGGAGTTCTTCATGAAGGGCGTGACGGAACGAAACGAAACAACTTCCGTTGTCAGTGTGAGTAATGCTGATAATGTGCAGCAGTTCGAGGAGCAACGCGAGAAGTTTAAGAAAGAGGCTCTGCGAATCCGCAAATTGGACAACCCGCACATTGTAAAAGTTCACGATTTGTTTGAAGAGAATGGTACAGCCTACTACGTGATGGATTTTGTTGAGGGAGAAAATCTTGCACAAAGGCTGAAGCGTACAGGCAAACCTATGGCTGAACGAAAAGTTCGAGAAATCCTCCCTCAATTACTTGATGCTCTTAAAGCTGTACACGATGCTGGGATGTGGCATTTAGACATAAAGCCTGCCAATATTATGCTTGAAAAAAAAGGTAATGTAAAACTTATCGACTTTGGAGCCAGTAAACAACTTAACGCAAAAAAAGGAGGAGCCACCACCAGTACCGCTATCAGTTATACCAATGGCTATGCCCCTCGTGAGCAAATGGAACAGAACTACGATAAGTTTGGATCATGGACGGATATTTATGCCCTTGGTGCAACATTGTACAATTTGCTGACAAATAAACGACCGCCTATGCCATCAGACATTGATGATGATATGAGCGAAGATAAGCACAATGCCTTGCCATTTCCAGCGACAACAAGTACTGAGATGAAACAGCTTGTTGTGCAGATGATGCAAACAAACAGAATGAAAAGGCCTCAAAGCATAAATGAGATTGTAATTCCTGCTCAATCCAAAACAAAAACTCATAAAAAGCCGGGTCCACAGCACAAATCTGACCTCGCTGATGATATGGGAGAAGAGACCATCATTATTCCTAAGAAAAAAAACTTAAACCCTCAAGATAGGAAAGAAGAAACGTCAAAACAAGAGGTTGACTTGTCTTTCTTAGACGATATGGAAGGAACATGGGTAGATAAACTGAAGCAGACATTAATAGAGCTAAAATATATTATATTTATTATACTTATTGGTATCGGTGGAGTTATTTATTTTAGGCTACTAATTACATGTCAAGGTCATTCTAATAGTACTCAGATGGAAGTGTCAGACTCAATTAGGGCAGCAGAACTGTTCTCAAAAGGTTATTCGTATGAAGTTAATGATGATGACTCAATAAAAGCTTTCGAGTATTATAAGCAAGCCGCAGAGTTGGGAAATACGGACGCCTTACTCTTCGCTGGGCTTTATTACATGGATGGAGTTATTGTTAAGCAAGACATGGTAATGGCTTTAGATTATCTATCAAAAGCAGCAGCAAAAGGTGCTGGGATAGCTGCCTATTATACGGGATTAATATATTATAGAGGCTATCAATGGGATTCTCGATTGCAACAAGACTTGGACAAGGCAATTAAATATTTGGAAGAAGCTAGCAAAAGTTATCTTAATGAAGATGTTCAATATCAGTTGGGCAGATGTTATCTAGATAACAATAATCATAAAAAAGCGTTTGAGAATTTTGAGATTGCAGCAAATAAGAATCATCCTGCAGCACAATATTATTTGTATTTTTGTTATTGTCATGGGGTGGGTACAGAAGAGAATCAGGAACTGGCCCAGATGTGGCGCAAAAGAGCAATAGAAAACGGATACGAAGAAGAATAAGAATTATGCAACATCTACAACCTAACACCACCTTGCAGGGTGGAAAATACAGAATAGAGCGAGTGCTGGGGCAGGGAGGCTTTGGCAATACGTATGTGGGCTATAACACGGAGTTTGAAGAGACGGTAGCCATAAAGGAGTTCTTTATGAAGGGCGTGACGGAGCGAGATGAAACGACTTCCGTTGTCAGTGTAAGCAATGCTGATAATGTGGAGCAGTTTGAGGAACAACGGGAGAAGTTCAAGAAAGAGGCTCGCAGGTTGCGTAAGTTGAAGAATGAGCATATCGTGAAAGTTCATGATCTGTTTGAGGAGAATGGCACAGCCTATTATGTGATGGATTATATCGATGGCGAGTCGTTGGCAGAGAAGATGAAAAAGACGGGCCAGCCTTTTACTGAGGCGGAAGTCAGAAGTATCCTTTCGCAAATACTCGAAGCATTGAAAGAGGTGCACCAGAACGAGATATGGCATCTTGATCTGAAGCCTGGCAATATCATGATAGACAAAAGTGGCAATGTTTATCTGATAGATTTTGGAGCCAGCAAGCAACTGCGTGCTAATGGCAGTATGACAACTTCTACAGCTCTATGCTATACGCCAGGTTATGCACCCAATGAACAGATAGGCCAGATGTACGACCGCTTTGGCCCTTGGACTGACATCTATGCACTTGGCGCAACAGTCTATAATTTACTGACAAACAAGAAGCCTCCCATGGCGATAGATATCGAGGAGGATGAGGAAGATGCTTTTGAGTTCCCAACGACTGTTTCCGTCGAGATGCGAAAGTTGGTCGTTTGGATGATGCAGCCGAAGAGGAAGGCAAGACCACAGAATGTGGATGAGATATTGGCTAAATTGGGATACGCCAGTAATATGTTTCCTGGTTCTCAAAATATAGCATCTAATAGTGAATCAACTATCATATCTTCTGACAACAGCTTTGATTCAGAAGAAACAATATTGGCAGGAAGTGAACCAATTCGAGATAATTACGATAAGGGAATTGTTGATACGAACAATGTTCATGCTGTAGATTTAGGGCTTAGTGTGTTATGGGCGGATTGTAATGTTGGTGGACAAACAGATGCTCCTATTGGTGAATTGTATGGATGGGGTGACGTGACAGGAAAAATAAAATCACTTAATGTTGCCGACTATGTTCCATTACGCAAGTATATAACTCATCAGATAGAAGGAGATATGGGTAGTACCGATTATGATATTGCCACCAAGCAATGGGGTAAAAAGTGGCGAATGCCCAATAGAAAACACTGGAATGAATTAATTAACAAATGTCAGTGGGTTATGGAAAAAAGATATCATGTTATGGGGTATAGAGTTATTGGCCCTAATGGAAAGGATATCTTTTTACCAGTTACAGGAATACGCTTTGAAGACAATGTGAGTAATACTGATTTTGGATATTATTGGACGAGTGAACTTGCAGAAGATGATAGATCCTGCGCATATTTCTATTGTTTTGGTATTGATAGTAAAAATGATAATGTTGATACTCGAAATTATGTTTATAGTGGCAGGGCTGTAAGACCAATCTGCGATAAATAGGGCATAATTTCGTACAACAACCCCGCCATTTTATACAAGATGGTGGGGTTATTGCTGATAATACGGTATTTCTTGATTATCTTTGCACTTGAAAACAAGTCGAACTAAAATTGAAAAGTATGATAAAATTGTTGTTCATTTGCAGTATGATTGCAGTGTCGTTAACAGCATCTGCACAGTTTACGGTTTATCGGAGTGTTGATACACCTCAACCATCATACACTCCAAGTCCTGGTTATGGTGTTCCATTTACTATCTACGAGCCATTGCCAAGTAGTTCCTATCAAAGTCCTTATAGTGGTTATCCGTCACAAAGGATTCAGCAGCAGCCAGCAAAACCAAGAATGCAGGAGGTTACGCTGAAAGGATATTATAAGAAAGGTAACGACTGGTACTATACTCCTATCAGAGTTGGAGTTATCGGTGATGAAATAAGATTATTGAGTACGAAAACACAATATGGGTGGAGTAGCTGTGGTTCAAAAGCCAGTGATGTTGGCGCATGGGATTCGGAAGAAATCCGTGACAACTTCAACTACAAGGTTTACACAACAATCTACGGCACCATTTACTTCTAAAAAAGATGGATAGAAAGTGTATCTTTGCATCGTATTATTATAAATAAGGTGAATGGGCAGCAAAGTACTGATCATATCGAATGTAAACGAACTCGTCAGGGTGAAGCCGGAACGGGTGGTGTATGTCAAATCGGATGGCAACTATTCGACGATGGTGCTGCACGACAAGACGGAGCATGTGTTCACGATGAATCTGGCCCATTGTCAGGAACTGATAGAAAAGCAACTGGGCAAGGAGGCAGAGACATTTATCCGCATAGGGAAACAACTGATTATCAACCGTGACTATATATTTAAGATCAATGTGAACAGCCAGACGCTGATTATGTCGGATATGGCACTTAATCAGGCTTTTTCACTCCAGGCATCGAAGGAGGCCCTGAAGCAACTGAAAGTTTACATGGAATCTAAAGCAGGAAAGGAGGAGAAACTATGAGAGACGACGAATTACAAGTATTGGGAAGCCCTCGGAAAATAAACAAACGTGATAAATGGGCGATTGCAATAGTATTGCTGGCTTCGGTCTTAGCATCAGGATTTGGCTTGTATTGGGCCTTGTCTCCACAAAAGCAGGAAACGACAAAGATAAAGAAAAATCCTGGTGAGCCTACGATAGTGCCAGGACTGCAAGAGTGCGTCGATTCGCTATTGAACGCAAAACTGACAGAAATTGATGGTCTGCAAGGTCAGGTGATAGTGATGGAGGTGCAGACGGGTGAGATATTGGCAATGGCAGGTCGTGAACGGAAATTTGACGGGACATTCCAGCCTTGTAATAACTTTGCCTATCAGCAGGAACTTGGCTCACTGACAAAAACGGCATCGCTGCTTGCTGCATTGGAAACGGGCAAAGCCAAACTACATGATGTGGTAGATACGGGTAATGGGATATGGCCAGTCGGTAATGGCTGGATTATGAAAGATCATAACTGGCGCAGAGGTGGCTACGGACAAGTCACGTTGGATAGGGCTTTGGAAGTCAGTTCAAATATCGGAATAAGTAAAACTATCTGGAAGATTTTCAAAGGCCATGAACAGGATTTCTTCAATATGTTGGATTCGATGAGTTATGGTCAGCCTGATAACATTGATGGAATAGATGGGTTATGTCCAACCAGTTATGATTCTCCAAAACACAAAGACTGGGTGAACGAATATATCCTTTGGAGTTCCATTGGCTACAACCGTAAGATTGCGCCCATCCAGATGCTGACTTTCTATAATGCAATCGCTAATAACGGAAAGATGGTGAAGCCTACGTTAAAGGTAGGTGAGGTGGAGGTTATCAATCCTCAGATTGCAAGCAAAGCGAATATTGCCAGTATGCAGGTGGTGTTGGATCATGTGGTGAGTGAGGGGCTGGGAAGAAAAGCGGGTTCTCCGATTTTTAGGGTTGCAGGAAAGACGGGAACATCACAGGTAGCGGAATATGATTTTGGCGAGAATACTTATGTGAGTGAGTATCAGGTTTGCTTTTGTGGCTATTTCCCTGCTGATGGGCCTAAGTACAGTATGATCGTGAGCATGAATAAACTGGGTCTTCCTGCCAGTGGAGGAGGACAGGCTGGTGTCTTATTCCATGACATCGTTGAGCAGATGATTGCCCACCAGTTGCCAACAGTCTTTGTCGTGGACGAGGAGAAGAAGGATACTGTCATGATATCCGAAGACAATATACAATCAGTCACAGACGCACTTAGCAGTAGAGATTATGGATACAAGATCCACCTCGGCGTTCCTGTCGAGTAATTGATGAAATACAACAATGGAATTAACAGGAAGAATTATAGACATTATGGTGTAATACTTAACGAGAAATATGGTTATTTATGTTCAACTAAACAATAATAATTATGATGTACCAATTTACCAGAACGTATGAAACTTATTATGACTGCTATGTTGAAGCAGATTCATTAGAAGAAGCCATTGACGATTTGAACAATGATGAAGATTTGGAATGGGAGCAGGCGTGTGATGAGCAAGGAGAGCCTCTACAAGCCCATTCAAAAACAACATGGGCATTATTGAATGACGATGGAGAAGAAGTAGAAGAAGGAGATTTACAAGAATGGAACGGTAAAGCTTTCATAGGGTAAGTTTACAGATTGAATGATTTCACTTACCTTTGAATCTTGGGAGGCAAATATCCTAAGTATATTTGGATAAAGCCACGCCTAATAGACGGAAAAAATTACGAAAACACAAAATTATGTAATTTATAAGGTATATCATGACAATCGTGACCGCTCGGCTTGCCGCTTGTAACTGAAAGGACGCAAGAAATGACAGCTGTCAAATCTGATTCATCAACTCATAAAGATATGCTGGGCTTTGGACATAGAGCTCGCCTTCTTC
>Ga0247610_10007798_pt1 | contig 10943 bp, 16 predicted proteins | sample 174DNAGHGhighgp2_FD_193483 | JGI IMG/M metagenome (GOLD analysis project Ga0247610, IMG submission 193483) | Sheep rumen microbial communities from Palmerston North, Manawatu-Wanganui, New Zealand - 1742 DNA GHGhigh gp2 | ecosystem: Host-associated > Mammals > Digestive system > Stomach > Rumen...
GCAGAGGATATACTTCTCCAGATTATCCAGATGGAATTGATGTAGATACTGCTCAATATATGACTTCTCTAGCTCCTTCGGAACGAGGCTTTGTTTGGCCGATACATGATTTAGTTTATGGAAATCCAGAGAAAGGCCGCAAACCTGTTAAAAGCTTTATTGCAGAGGTTGAAAAATATCCAGGACTTCTGGATATTATTGAAGGAATTGAAGGTCTGGTAAATCATCGTGGTATACATGCGTCGGGCGTTAATTTTTATGGATCTGATCCATATGAAACGGCATGTTTTATGAAAGCTACTTCTGGAGCGATTGTAACTCAATATTCTCTACATGATTGCGAGTATTGCGGTGATGTTAAGCTCGATTTTTTAGTTACGGAGATCCAGGATGTAATTACTCAATGCATTCAGTTATTACAAAAATATAACCAGATTGATTCAAAACTTACATTAAGAGAAGCTTATAATAAATATATACACCCTGATGCACTTCCAATAGAAGATGAAAAATTGTGGAAAGCTTTAATCTCAGGTAATGTTCAAAAATGTTTCCAGTTTAATTCTCAAGTAGGAAGTCAAACAGTAAGAACATTACAACCACATACACCTAAAGAAATGGCTACTTGTAATTCTGTTATGCGGCTTATGGCTCAAGAAAAAGGTGGAGAAACTCCTAGTGATAGATATAAGAGAATGAAAAATGATATATCTCAATGGTATCAAGAAATGAATAAATATGGATTAACAGAAAAAGAACAAAAAGTTCTTGAAAAATATTGTTTATCTTCTTATGGGACTCCTTCTCAACAAGAAGATATGATGATGATTGTTATGGATCCTGATATATGTAATTTTTCATTGGAGGAATCTAATGAACTCAGAAAAGTTTGCGCAAAGAAAAAAATGGACAGAATCCCTGAAATGAAAGATAAAATTCTAAAAACAGCACGTTCTACAAATTTAGGACGATATGTTTGGGATGTAATTGTTAATATCCAGCTTGGATATTCTTTTTCTATGCTGCACTCACTTTCATATTCATATGTAGGACTACAGACAGTCTATCTTGCTACATATTTTCCTTCTGTTTTTTGGAATACCGCTTGTTTAAGAGTTGACGCAGGGCTTGAAGATGATGCTTCAAGTAATTATGGAAAAATTGCAAAAGCTGTAGGTAATATTATTCATAGAGGAATTTCAGTATCACTCATTGATATTAATAAATCTGAATATATGTTTGAACCAGACTTAGAAAATAATACAATTCTATATAGTCTAAAAGCATTATCTAATGTAAATGGAGATATTATTGAAGAGATTATAAATAATAGACCATACACAAGTCTAGCAGATTTCCAAGAGAAAGTAAAAGCAAATAAAAAAGTAATGATTTCATTAATTAAATCTGGAGCTTTTGATCAATTTGCTCCAAGAGAAGAAATAATGAAAGAATATATTTGGACTCAATGCGAGTCTAAAAAACGTATTACTCTTCAAAATTTTAATGGTTTAATGGAAAGAAACTTAATTCCTGAATCGTTAGATTGGGAGAAAAGATTATTTGTTTTTAATAAAGCCTTACGAAAGAATTGTAAAGTTACAAATTATTATATAGTTCAAAATAATTATTATGATTTTTATGAACAATTCTTTGATATAGATTTATTAGAACCATGCGGAGACACTATAGGAATTCCGCAAAAAACATGGCAAAGACTCTATACGAATGGGATGGATAAAGCTAGAGATTATTTTAAAGAATATCAACAAGAATTATTAGATAACTTGAATAATACATTGTTTCAAGAAATGTATGATAAGTATGCTTTAGGTAGCTTAGCAGATTGGGAAATGGATAGCTTGGCTTTTTATTATCACGAGCATCCACTTGCGCACATTAAAAAATATGAATATAATATTAAAGAATATAGTGAATTACCTTCTATTCCTAAAATTGCTAGAACTTTTAGACGTGGAGAAAAAGTATTCCATACGTTTGAAACTTATAGAATTGTAGGAACTGTAATTGCTAAAGATGACACTAAATCTTGCATTAGTTTATTAACAGTCAATTCTGGCGTAGTTACTGTTAAAATGAACAGAGATTATTATGCGAGACTTAATAAACAAATTTCTGAAATGCAAATTGATGGTAAGAAAAAAGTCATGGAGAAGTCTTGGTTTACTCGCGGAACAATGTTAATGGTTAATGGATTCAAGAGATCAGGAATGTTCTTTAGTAAAAGCTATAAGAATCAAAATAGTCATCAAGTATATAAAATTATAAATATAAATAATGACAATACCATAGAAACAGAGTGGAAGAGATATGGAGAAGAATAATTATATTGTTGGCGAAAAATTTCCTGGTTGAATAAAAAAATATAACAAAGTTATGAAATATATTCATCGTAATGACGGATTTTCAGATATCCTAATCATAGCAGTTAAAGACAATGATAACAATCGATCATTACGATACCTTCAAGAAGGAGACACTATAGAAGAATTGTCTAAAAATATGTTAAAAATTTGTAACTGTGGAAAATTTTTTCCAAATTGCTATTGTTCTATTTATAAAATTTAAATAAAGAGAGTTATCCTTTTATGGATAGCTCTTTTTTCATTTGACAAAAATAAAAATTTATGATATAATTATATAGAAAAGAAAGGAGATATATGGAATATTGGTGTATAAATGATGATTATAAACCTCAATGGGTACAAGATTTAATAGATAGAAGATTATTAATACATCAGCCTACACCTATGTCAGATTGTTATACTTTTTATCAGACAGAAATGACAACATCTCCTATACATTTATATGATGGGGATGGATTATGTTATTATGATAATTCTATAGGAGTTATATTTAATCTTTATTATAAGTCTTTTCAAGAGATAAAGGAGAGTATACCAATGATAAAATATTATTGTGATGTGTGTGAGAAAGAAGTATTTGATAAAGATTATATGTATGAAGTAAAACTTTCTAATTGTAATTATATAACTTCTTTAATTAAAAAAGATATATGTGAAGATTGTTATAATAAAATAAAAGATATGTTAAAAAGAAAAGATGAAGATTAAAAAATCATAGGGCAAAAATGAATTAATACTATATATAGAATTTATATATATAAATAGAGATAAAAATACAAGATATAGTATAGGAGGTTTTATGATTACTTTAATAGGTACGGGTTGCCCTAAATGTAATATTCTCTCACAAAAATTAAAAGAAAAGAATATTGATTTTATTGATTCAGATAATATTGATGAAGCTATTGAACAAGGTTTTATGTCTGCTCCTATTCTTAAAATTGATAATGAATATTTAGATTTTGGTGCGGCGATTAAGTGGGTTAATAATCAAGATGCCGTGGAAGATTTTAGCTGTGATAGTTGTCAATTTTAAGGAGAGATAGATGAAAATTAATATCAAATTATCAAAGAATTTTACAACACAATTAAATCGTTTAAATGAAAAATATGGAGAAGATTTTGCTAAATTAAATAATTTCAGTGAGAACGATTTAGATCTGACAGATTTTATAAATAATTTTATCGATAAAGATACTGTAGCAGATGCTTCTGTAGATGGAAATGCAAATGTTGGTCATAAAGATATTGTAACTATGATTAATGAAATGCCAAAAGCTCATCAAAAGTTACTTGCTTTTAATAAATTATATTATGAGATGCAGAAGAAATATGGTTTTAAAGAAGCAAATAAATGGCTAGAGCTGGAATGGACAAAAGCACTTGGTATTCATGATGCGCATTCCTCTACAGAAATCCCCTATTGTTTTGCTTATGATTTAAAAGATTTAGCAGAAAAAGGTTTATATTTTATTGAAAATTTTAATGCAGAACCTCCGCAACATTTAGCAACTTTTGTTGATTTTATAAAAGAGCATTGTTCTTACGCATCTAACAGAAGTGCAGGTGCAGTTGCATATCCAAATTTAATCCCTTACCTCTATTATTTTTGGAAGAAAGATATAAAAAATAATTATATGGGAATTACAGAAGAATATGCAGAAGATTTTGCGAAACAACAAATTCAAAGATTAATTTATTCTTTAAATCAACCTTTCCTTCGCAATTCAATTCAGAGCGCTTTTACAAATACAAATATTTTTGATCATCCATATTTTGAAGCTATCTTTGGTGGAGCTATTTTTCCAGATGGTTCTTTTATGATAGATAGTGAAGAAGAAATTATAGAGTTTCAAAAAATATTTTTAGAGGAAATGAGTAAAATTAGACATCATAATATGATGACATTTCCCGTTAATACGATTTCACTTTTAACCGATGCAAACGGAAAATTTGTAGACGAGGAATTCGCAAGATGGGCTTGTGAACATAATAGAAAATGGAATGATAGCAATTGGTTTATTGATGACAATGTAACTTCTCTATCTTCTTGTTGCAGACTTCGTAATGACATTCAAGAACTTGGCTATACTAACAGTATTGGCGGAGCTGCATTGAAAGTTGGTAGTGTAAAAGTTTCTACTATTAATCTTGCAAGAATAGCTTATCAAAGTAAAAATGAACAAGAATTTCTAGCATTATTGAGAGATACTGTTGAAACTAATTGTAAAATCCTAGATGTTCAAAGACATATCATTCAACGAAATATTGAAAAAGGATTACTTCATAATTTTGATACCAAAATGATTGAAATGAAGTATCTTTATAGTTCACATGGAATTTTAGGCTGTTATGAAACAATGAAATATTTTGGTTATACGTATGAAGATGAATTAGGTAATACATACTATAAAGATGAAGCATATGATTTTGGAAGAAAAATATTCAAAATTATTCATGCAGTAAAAGATGCTTTTCTTGCAGATAAAGATTACCACATGAATCTTGAAGCAATTCCTGGAGAAACAATGGCTGCTAGATTTCAGCATGCAGATGAAATGCTTTATCCAGATCAAGTAATTAAAGACTTGCCATTATACGCCAATCAATGGATTGGCCTTGGAATTAAAACAACTATCCAAGAGAGAATAAAAATAGCAGCGGCATTTAGTGAATATTGTTCAGGTGGAGACATCCTCCACATAAACGTCGATGCGCCATTTGATTCATTTGATAAAGCATGGCAAATGTTAAATTATGTCGCACAAGCTGGAGTTAAATATTTTGCTTTCACTGGTAAAATTAATGCTTGTGAGAACAATCATGGTTTCTATGGAGATATATGTCCTATATGCGGCAAACCTGTAAAAACTCAGTATGCCAGGATTGTTGGTTTCTTTGTTCCTATCCAGACTTGGAGCCAAACTAGAAAGCAAGAATTTGCTATGAGAGAATGGGCTAATGTTAATTAAAAAGGAGAACTTGCTTAAATGAAAATGTATAAAATTTATCTTTATAAATCTCCATCTAATAAGGTTTATATAGGACAAACATGCAGAACCCTTCAACAAAGAGCTGGAAATAATGGTGTTCATTATAAACATAGCACTTATTTTTATGCTGCAATTCAAAAATATGGTTTTAATAATTTTCAATCTATTATTTTAAAAGATAATTTAACCTTAGAAGAAGCTAATTATTGAGAAAAATATTATATTCAATATTATAATTCTACAGATAGAACAAAAGGGTATAATATTTCGCCAGGTGGAAGAGATAATTCTATGAGCCCTGAAGGTAAAAAGAAAATAAGCGATCGTATGAAAAAAAATAATCCAATGAAAAATCCAGAGTCCGTAGAAAAAATGAAAAAAAGCAAAAAAGGTAAAAAATTTTCTGAAGATGTTAAAAGAAAAATGAGTGAAAGTCATAAAAAGAAAGTTGTTTGTGTTGAAACTGGTATTATATATAACTCACGCAATGAAGCTGCCAAAGCTGTGAATGTTAGCGGTTCGGGGATTGGACGAGCTATAAAAGGAGAACAGAAAACATCTGGTGGATATCATTGGAGGTATTTATAGTGAAAATTAAAGGAATTATATTTGAAGATTTCGTAAATTATAAAAAGCCCACTATGACCATAGAATTTCCAATTTGTAAAAACTTCAAATGTGGGAAAGAACTTTGTCAAAATAGTCCAATAGTAAAGATGAAAAATATAGAGATAAGTTATGCGGCCATCGTTAAAAGATATTTAGATAATCCTTTGTCAGAAGCAATTTGTTTCCAGGGTATGGAACCTCTTGATAGTCCGCATGATTTATTTCTATTAATTGAAGAATTTAGAAAATATACTCAAGATGATATAGTTATATATACAGGATACTATTGGGATGAAATTTCTACATACGTATCTATGTTATATGATTATAAAAATATTATAATAAAATACGGAAGATATATTCCTAATCAAACTCCGCATTATGATGAAGTACTAGGAGTGAATTTAGCAAGTGATAACCAATATGCGGAAAGGATATGCTAGATGCGTAATTTATTTGAAGAATGGAAAAAATATGATATAAGTTATTTTGCGATTACTATTGCTATTATTGCTTTTACAATTGTAATATTACTTATAAGTTTTTTAGCTACTAGTTTAATATATTATGTTTTTACAATAGTAATGTCTAATTTTTTCTCAATTATAATACCTTTTACATGGCATTATGCAATAGGAGTTTGGTTAATTACAATTTTAATAAGATTTCTATTTGGCAATTCCAATAATCGCAATTAAAATATTTGATAGGAGAATAATGGAAGAAAAATCAATAGAAGTTGGAACTTTATATGATTTAAATAAACAGATAATTAGTCAATTACCAGAAATGACACAAGAGCAAATTCAAGAACAATTAATTAAAATTAGAAATTGGTTCTCTGAAAGTAAAAATAAATATTTTATGCTACTCTGTAGAGAAAAAGCTGACTATACGTTATTTAATTTTGGTACAGGAAAAGGATTTAAACTTCCAGAATCTATAAATAAAATATCTACTAAAGCTATTAAAGAATTAGAGCTATGTATTAAAAATAGAGGTATTTTAATGTCAATCAATAAAGCACCTGTAGATGCTTGGGAAATTTGGATCAAAGATTTCTTTAACAAAGAAATTCATATGTATATGTTATTTGAATGTGACCCAATGGTAATTGAAGTTTAAAAAATGAACTATAAAGAACTTTTAGAATTTCAAAAATTTAGAGATTTTTTACCAACTAAAAACGGTGTTACAATTTTTAATTTAAAAGGGCATGATAATTTAGAAGGTGATATGATGAAAGTAGTAATAGATGTAAGTCCAGAAAGACTGGGTAGTATTACTTACTATGATGGTATTGGAAATCAAATATATCCTCCGCGCCAAATGGCTTTGAATGATATTAAAAATTATATGCTTGGAGTTTCCAATGAATTTGATATCAATGAAATTGTAATAGCTGGCCCGCAATCCTATACTAAAAAATTAGTTGAAGATTTAAAGGCAACTTTTAAAACAGTCAATTTTACATTAGTTTAAAAATAAAGGGATAAAAGGAGAAAACAGAATGACTTTTTTAATTAAAGTAACTAACGAGTATAGAGTTGAAACTAAAGAGTGTGCAAAGAAACTTCATAAGGAACTAGAAGCATTTTGCGCGGAAAATGGATATACTCTTGTCTCTTGGAGTGAGACTTATAAGAATCGTAAAGCTCAAGGTGAAATCATTGATGAATATTATCAGATTAAAGCTACTATTCAGTTCAATGATATCAAAGAACCTGAAATCGGCCTAGATAGTATTGATTACAATATGCGAGGTCAATATGAGTAATGAAGTAGAAGTTAAAGTTCATTATTTAGAAGGTTCTCCGCATTTAGAAAAAACCGATATTGGCTCTTGGATTGATTTATATGTCTATGCAGATGTTACTTTAAAAGCTGGACAAAGAAAATATATTTCTTTAGGTATTAGTATGCAGCTTCCAGAAGGATATGAAGCTTTAATGGTTTCTAGAAGTTCTACTTTTAAACGATGGGGACTTCTCCAAACCAATAGTATTGGCATCATTGACAATTCATATTGCGGAACTGATGATATATGGATGTATCCAGCATTAGCAACTAGGGATATAACAATTCCAAAAGGAACAAGAATTTGTCAATTTAGGATTCAAAAAGAGCAACCTGAAATTAAATTTATTGAATCTGATTATTTAGGACATGAACGTAAAGGGCTCGGTTCAACAGGAGATTAAAAATGTATAAATATTCTTTTGAAAGTAAAAAAATAATATTTGGAGAACCTAATAGTTATATAATTTATCCTCTATATTATGTTAATATTATTCCTTTTTGTAATCTTTGTTCTGATAAAAATATTATTAAATGTATTAATAAATGTTATAGAAAAAGGGGTTTTTAATATGATTTGTTGTTGTGCATTAGCTGGAACTAAGGCATGTGAACACTGTTTTAATAATAGTGGCTATAGTTGAACTACAACAGTTACAACCACTATCCCTGTAAGAGAAGATCTTACAAAAGAAGATTACAAAGAAATTTTAAAATATATTATTGATAAAAAGGAGATGATTCTTTAAATGAATCCTATTTCTATCGTGATACTTTTTTCTGGAGTAGCTGCAATTGTATTAGTTTTTATGATAAATCTTAATAAAATTTATAAAATCATTGGAACGGTTTTAGGTATTTTATTAATCTTGTCGTCTTTTTGTGTATATACACAAGACGTAGGTGAAGTTGTAGTGTTAAGAAATCTTGGAGGAGAACTTGCAGGATATACAGAAGCTGCTGGCTTTCATGTAAAGATGCCTTGGCAAAATACTATTGAGTATGATGTAAGAAATAATATTATTAATCTATATAGAAATGATGAATATAGTTATGACAATGGAAAAGCATCTGGTTCAGAAGTAACAGTATATGACAAATCTGGAGCCCAAGCAAATGTAGATGTTCAAGTTATCTATAGTTTAGATGCGGATGCTGCTATAGAACTATACACTAAATATCAAGAACAATCTAACTTTGTACAGATTGTAGCTGTGAATAATGTACGAGATGCTGCGAGGAATGTTTCAGGCCAATTTTCAACTATTCAAATGTTAACAAGTAGAGAAAATTATGCAAAAGCAATTTATGATAAATTAGTAAAAGACTGGGATGAACTTGGACTTCACGTTGAAGAAGTTAATGTTCAAGATATTAGATATAATCAAGAAATTATTGATGCGTATAATTCAGCTCAAAAAACAGAAATTAGTAAAGTCGAAGCACAAAATCAGCAAGAAGCTGAAAAAATTAAAATGGACACAGAGGTAATGAAAGCTCAAAAAGAAGCTGAAGCTAATGAAATTAAGTCAAAATCATTAACTCCAGAGATTCTTAAACAACAATATATTGATGCTTTAAAAAATGGACAAAATGTTTATGTCGTACCAGAAAACAGTATACCTGTAATGAATTTACAACAAGAAACAAAAGAGTAAAATAAAAAGCTACGAACAAAAAACTGTTCGTAGCTTTTTTTGTTTTAATATTCGGTGGATTATGCGTTTCAAAATATTACACCATTATTTTCTATAGTATATTAAAAAAATAAACCCCTTGACTTATCACTACTCAAGTCAAGGGGTTTTTTTAATTGTCATTGGTAGTTGTTAATGGTTCACTAGGTAAAGACATTATTTCTTCATACATTGCTTTGCCTAAACCATTTCCTCCAAGTTTTGCATATGCAGTTTCAATTTTTTCTACATATTCTTTTGTGGTAGTTGAAGCATATTTATTTTTTTTAGCTTTTCTATGTTCAGAAATTAACTCAGCTCTTAACATTGCTTGCATTCCCGCAGTCATTGAATTACGTCATTCAGTATCAAGTTCACGATTTTTCTTTTGCTCTTTGCGAGCTTCTTCTCTTTTATTGTCAAAATTATCTAATTTTCTACCCATGCCTCTTTGCATTAAAAAGATAATCAGTGGTACTAAAAAGATTTCAAGCAAGTTAAGGGCTGCGGCCACTGTAAAATCCAATGGTACCACCTCTTTCCTTTCTTTTTTTTATTTTCTACACATCTTTACTGAAAGTCTTGGATTTGCTCCAAGATTAATCTCTGTAGTCCCGGTGTTTGTTAATAGAACAGTATTTCCATTTCCACAACAACATGTTTTAACAAATGTAGAAGCAGAAACATTTTGTAAATCGCCTGCTGTAGCAGTTACAACTGTACTATTTGTTTCAGGAAGAGGTGCACCATCTAAAGTAATACCAATAGTAGCGTCACCAGCAGCTGTTCCTCCAATATTACCATTAAATGAAATTTCATAAACAGCATTATTCTGGTTTAAATTTATAGAACCAGAATTATTTCTATGACATTCTGTACAGCCGACATGTAAAATAACTATATCAAAAACTGCTGATTGACCAGGAGCTAATGTTTGAGCAATTGAATTAGAAAGTTCAATCATTATAAGTCCTCCTATCTACTTTAAATTAAAAATTGCAGCCGCACCCGTTAGGACAGAAAGGGTTAGGACCGGCGTTATAAGCAGTAGAATTAGGATAACGTACAACACCAGCTACCGCATTTTGAAGTTCTAGCTGATTAATTCTATTTTGCATATCATCCATTCTATTGGAAGTAATAGCATCAAGAATTCTTTGAGTCTGTTCAGTAGTATTAGCATTAATAGCCGCAGTATTCATAGCTGCGTTAAAGTTAACACCATCAATCGCTCTGAGAGTGTTACAACAACATTCTTGCTGGTTAGAGATTATTTGCTGATCTATTAAAGCAATTCCATTAATATCACGTTGTAATTCATTATACTTATCATTAAAAGCATTCATCATATACTGAGTATTCTGATTAGCGTTTTGCATACCTTGTAGAGAATTACTATTAATTGCGGCTAAAATTTCTCTTTCATTAGCCATAGAATTTTGATTATCAAAACCACGCTGAACTTCATTAGAAGTTGCTAG
>Ga0247610_10007799_pt1 | contig 10942 bp, 7 predicted proteins | sample 174DNAGHGhighgp2_FD_193483 | JGI IMG/M metagenome (GOLD analysis project Ga0247610, IMG submission 193483) | Sheep rumen microbial communities from Palmerston North, Manawatu-Wanganui, New Zealand - 1742 DNA GHGhigh gp2 | ecosystem: Host-associated > Mammals > Digestive system > Stomach > Rumen ...
GTTGATTACTCGTTTATTTCATGTATTTAAGCACGTCAACCATATCTTCTGACAATTCTTCAAATTCGCTTTCAAGGCATGATTGATAGCTTGACATTTTAGTAGAAAGACGACGTTGTTTAAGGTAATATACCTTACCATTGGCATTACTAAGTGTTGCCGAAATTTGAACTGATTGAGCACCAGCACCAAATCCAACCCATGCACGAAGAGCACGTTCGCCCATATTAATTTCTTCGATTTTAACAGCTAACACCAATTCATTGGCTTTAGGAGTAACTTTTTTATCCGTCAAAACCACTTTTAGATTTTTGTATTCACCAACAAACTCTTCTTGAATAATGCTACGGAAATTAGCTAAAGCTTTTTTCATAGCAGGATATTTGTTGTCATCTTTATCAGGAAATACAACCTGACTTTCATCAACTGGCACAATATACAAAGTTGTATAATCTTTGGCATTGATAAGTTGATCTATTTCAACGTAATCCAAATCGTTCCAATCAGAAAAAGATCCGACCGAAGCCTTTTTGGCATACATACTCACACTTAGAAGTATGCAAAAGAATAATGCAATTTTTTTCATATACTTTAATATTAAAATAAAACATACAAATGTATATTTTTTAAAAAAAATATTAATATACGTTAAAAATAACTTACAACACACCAACCCGTTTTGGAACTATTGAGAAGAATCCTATTTTGAAAATCCATAGAAATTATGGACTTTAAATAATAGAAACCGAATCGTTGAAGAAAACTTAATATTAAAAAAGTTAATATTTTTTTAATATTGGCATAAAAAAAAGGAACCCCACTGGAGTTCCTTCTCTATTATGTTATGGATTTTTTTTACATCATTCCACCCATACCACCACCCATAGAAGGCATAGCAGGAGCAGGATTATCTTCTTTCTTATCTGCAATAACACATTCAGTAGTCAATAACATACCTGCGATAGAAGCTGCATTTTCAAGAGCTACACGAGTTACTTTAACAGGATCGATAACACCTGCTGCAAACATATTTTGATATTCATCTACACGAGCGTTATAACCGAAATCGCCTTTACCTTCACGCACTTTTTGAACAACAACAGCACCTTCTTTACCTGCATTGGTAACAATTTGACGAAGAGGTTCTTCAATAGCACGTTTTACGATTTCAATACCAGTAGTTTCGTCGTCGTTTTCGCCTTTTAATTTTTCAAGAGCGTCAATTGAACGAACGTATGCAACACCACCACCAGGAACAATTCCTTCTTCTACAGCAGCACGAGTAGCACACAAAGCATCATCTACACGGTCTTTCTTTTCTTTCATTTCAACTTCAGAAGCAGCACCCACATAAAGAACAGCTACTCCACCAGCCAATTTGGCCAAACGTTCTTGAAGTTTTTCTTTATCATAATCAGATGTTGTCGTAGCAATCTGAGTACGGATTTGAGCAACACGAACAGCGATAGCTTCTTTATCACCTGCACCATTTACAATAGTAGTATTATCTTTGTTTACAGTAATCTTTTCGGCACGACCAAGCATTTCAATTGACGTATTTTCAAGAGTGAAACCTTGTTCTTCTGAGATTACAACACCACCAGTAAGCGTTGCGATATCTTGTAACATTTCTTTACGACGATCGCCAAATCCTGGAGCTTTAACAGCACAAATTTTCAATGAACCTCTCAAACGATTTACTACCAAAGTAGTAAGTGCTTCTCCATCAATATCTTCTGCAATTATTAACAATGGACGACCAGCTTGCATAGTGGCTTCAAGGATAGGAAGAATTTCTTTTAGGTTAGAGATTTTCTTATCGTGAATCAAAACGTATGGATTTTCGAGTTCAGCTTCCATTTTTTCGGTATTAGTAACGAAATATGGTGAAAGGTAACCTCTGTCAAATTGCATACCTTCTACAACTTCTACCGTTGTATCTGTACCTTTAGCTTCTTCTACAGTAATAACTCCTTCTTTTTTAACTTTAGCCATTGCATCAGCAATTAATTTACCAATAGTGCTATCATTATTTGCTGAAATAGTAGCTACTTGTTCAATTTTTTTATTATCATCATCTACTTCAACTGCTTGTTTTCTAATGTTTTCTACAACAGTAGCAACGGCTTTATCAATACCACGTTTCAAATCCATTGGATTAGCACCAGCTGCTACGTTTTTCAAACCAACAGAGATAATAGCTTGTGCCAAAACAGTTGCTGTAGTAGTACCATCACCAGCGTCAGTTCCTGTTTTTGAAGCTACTTCTTTAACAATTTGAGCACCCATATTTTCAAATGGGTCAGCCAATTCTATTTCTTTTGCTACCGAAACACCATCTTTAGTGATGTGTGGTGCACCAAATTTTTTTTCAATAATAACATTACGACCTTTAGGTCCAAGAGTTACTTTAACTGTATTTGCAAGTTGATCAACGCCTTTTTTCAAAGCATCACGTGATTCAACATCGAATTTTATTTCTTTAGCCATGATTTTTTCTTTTTAGTTGTTGATTAAATAATTGCCAAAATATCGCTTTGACGCATAATTAAATATTTATCTCCTTCAAGTTCCAATTCAGTTCCAGCGTATTTGCCATAAAGGACAACATCGCCTTTTTTTACTATCATTTCTTCATCTTTTGTTCCATTACCTACAGCAACGATTTCACCTTTTAGAGGTTTTTCTTTTGCTGAATCTGGAATGATGATACCACTTGCGGTTCTTTCTTCTGCAGGAGCTGGTTTTACCAATACTCTATCTGCTAACGGTTTAATGTTCATTTTTTTATATTTTTAATTTGTTATATTCTAAATTGACGATTGAGTTATAGCACTTTTTATGCCAAAGCTTACATAAAAAGATTATGTGTCATAATGTCATATTTTGAACATTTCTTACCGACAAATTATGTCATTTTTTACAAATCAATCCTTATAACAGGGAAATCTACTACTAAATCTCTGCTTCATAACGCTGTCCCCAATTACACATAAATAGGTGACAAACAACAACAAACTAAAAAGGAAAATAAAACTCTTTATTTTTAGAGAGGAGGAGAATACTTCGATTAAATCAACATGATCTATTCAAGACAAATTCACTATTAAATTTTCTTTGACTGATAGTATCGAAAAGTCCTTTTTTGCTCAGATATTTAGCCAAATATTCTTGTTCCGTTTGACCAGGAGTTGGCACCAATACAGCTCTTCTTCCCAATGTCACCATGTCCATAATACTAGAATATCCCGAGCGACATATAATATGATGAGCAGAAAGGATTTTTTGTTCCATTTCTTTTTGTGTCAAATGGTTATAAAATGTAATATTGTCTTCGGTACAAGTGATGGTATTTTCACTTGGAATACCTTTAACTATTTCAACCTTAAAATCTTTTCCCTTAAATTCTTCTACCAATTTTTCTTCAAACATTGAGCGTTGTGGTTCTGGTCCAGAAACTATGCACAACACAGGAAGAGATTTTTCTATATTATCCGTTTCTTCACGACGACGGAAACGGGAGATAAGTCCAATAAATTTAGCATTAGGAGGTAATGGATACTTATGTGAAAGATCACCTGCAATAGATTGCTTAGGGTCGGCAAAATCGGGAATCCAACATTCGTCATACTTAACAATATAGCGACGATGCAAATACCATCCTATGGGTTCTAAGAATTTAAGATAAATAGGCATTTTAACCAACATTTGATGCGTCAAATAGATGGTCTTTGCTTTATTACTCCAAAGTCCGAATCGGTTATCCGATACCACGACATCAATTTTCAAATCATCAATAACTTTTTGTAAAAATTTATTTTCTTGATGAATGCCTTTTATGATTTGGGGAGCCAGACTCGCCATTTTCAAAACCTGGCTATTTGAACGGGAATAATAAATATTATAAAAAGTAGGAAAAAGGAAATACTGTAAATCAGGAAATTCTTTTTTCAAAAGGTCACGAATAGTTTTACACGAACCGATAGTTACCGTATGTCCATCATCAATAAATTTTCGAATAAGTGGGATACAACGAGTAGCGTGTCCGATACCCCAATCAAGGGGGCAAAAAAGAATATGTTTAGGTTCATCCGATACAAGAAGTTCCTTTCCCATAAGTAAAAATGATATTTTTACAAATATAATAAAAGACTTTTAGAATGTAACTTCATTGTTAAAAAATGATAGTAAAAACTTTCACTATTATCGCATATTTTCGACTGAATCGATGATAGAAAACAATTCATCTAAAGTCTCGGCACGGAGCATAGCAATTCGTGTTGACTTAAAATCACGAATACCTTTAAATATTGGTGTTGCGGCTAAATGGCGACGACTATGCACTATTCCTTTATGTTCATCACCCAACCATTCGATACTATTAAGCACGTGTTGTTTAATGATTTTGACTTGTTCTTGGTAAGAAATGGGCGTAGGAGTTATACCTTTAATCGCCGCCTTCATTTCTGAAAAAATCCAAGGTTGACCTATACTACCACGTCCCACCATAACGGCATCCACACCATAATTATTAAACGCCTCTACCGCCTGTTGAGGAGTAGTTATGTCACCATTACCAATAATTGGAATATGGATTTGTGGATTATTCTTCACCTCACCAATTAAAGTCCAGTCTGCTTCACCTTTATACATTTGAGCCCTTGTACGTCCGTGAATCGCCAATGCCTGAATCCCTGTATCTTGCAATTGGAGAGCTAATTCAGTAATAATTTTGTGCTCATCGTCCCAACCTAAACGCGTTTTAGCCGTTACGGGAATATCTACCGCCTTAACCACAGCTTCGGCAATTTTCAGTAAAAGCGGTACATTATTCAACAAACCTGCGCCAGCCCCCTTCCCTGCCACTTTTTTAACAGGACAACCGAAATTGATATCAATAATATCAGGTTTCGCTTCCGCTACAATTTGAGCAGCTTCTGCCATAGTTTTAGGATCTCTACCATAAATCTGAATAGCTACTGGACGTTCTTGTGGATAGATAGTTAGTTTCTGAGCCGTACGTTTAACACTACGTACCAACGCATCAGCCGAAACAAACTCACTATACACCATATCAGCCCCATATTGTTTACACAACAAACGAAATGCCGGGTCCGTCACATCTTCCATTGGAGCCAAAAACAATGGCTTTTCTGGAAATTCTATATGAGCTATTTTCATTTACTTTCTTCTTGCAAATTGTTAACCAACAAATGTAAACGATTCAACACATTAACATCACTTACTCCACTATCAAAATCCAAAAACAATAAATTCATTTGAGGATACATATCTTTGATACGTTTTTCTATACCTTTTGAAATAACATGGTTTGCTATACAACCAAATGGTTGCAGACTTACCACATTATGAACATTCATTTTAGCAAACGAAACAAATTCTGCAGGAATTAACCAACCCTCACCAAACTGAGCAGAAAGAGATACGACATTTTGAGCATTTTCGGCTTCTTCAAAAATATCGTTAAACGGAATAAAGAAACGAAATTCAGAAGCAACCTTGTTTACTTTATTCATGTATCTTTTTACCGATTTATAAACTAAATTCATCAAAAAAGAAGGCACTTTAGAGGTATCCAAACGCTCACTAATTTTCACTTTTCGATTAACAAACGACTGTAAAAAGAATGGTGTAATAATAGGAGGAATGACTTCTATACCCTGCTCTTGCAACCAAGCGGTAACATATTTATGACTAAACGCGTTAAATTTTAGATAAATTTCTCCCACTACCCCTACTTTGGGTATAGGTTTTAATGTATCTACCGCATTATCATTAAATTCTTTAGCCGCTTTTGCTATAAGTTTAATTAATTTTTTCGAATTCCCCGAGCGTACCAATGCCACTCCTTCGTTTAGATATTTATCACGCAAATGAATCGCAACCCCCTTAGATTTTTCCCTCACTACCGTTGATGCATAAAACTTACTGATACTATCAGCAAAATACATTACACGAATAGCTACTGGAGCAATTTTAAACCAATTTACTTCAAAACCAGGTTGTTCATTGAAAAATGTTCCATTAGTTGCCACTGCCACCACAGGCACATCTTTAAATCCTGCTTCTGTCATTGCCTTTTTAAGTAACGCTACATAATTCGTAGCACGACATTGTCCTCCTGTTTGTGTAAGAGCCACTGCTGTCTTGGCTAAATCATATTTACCTGATTTTAAAGCTTTTATCAAGTCTCCGACAACCAATGTACATGGATAACAAACCTCATTATTGACATATTCCAAACCAGCATCAATACTACTTTGATTACTCATAGGAAGTGTCACAATTTCATATCCTGCCAAACTGAATAAAGCCTCAATCATTGGAGATAAATATTCAGAAAAAAATGGAGCTAAAATGGTACGTTTCTTATCCTCTATTTCAAATGGTTTGGTAGTAAAAAAAGGTTGAGGTTGCAATTTAATTTCACTATCAAACTTTAGACTTTCAATCAAAGAGCGGACACGTAATTTAAGAGAACCAATATTATTAACATCATCTATCTTTAAGATAGTGAGCGACTTACCATTACGTTTTAAAATACTTGAAACTTCATCAAGCAAAAAGGAATCAGGTCCACAACCAAAAGAAGTCATTTGAACAAAATGAACATTCTTATCTTGAGCAGCCACCCATTGAGCCGCTTTAAGTATACGATTAATGTATGTCCATTGAGTTACCGCGTGAGCCTCACGAATATTAATATCCTCATCAAAACGCACAATATCTTCTGTAATAACATCCGCACCTAAGCCTGCAATCATCTCTGAAAGTTTATGCTGTACCAAAGCATCAGTATGATAAGGGCGACCCGCTAAAAGTATGGTCAGTTTACCTTTTTCCTGATTTTCAGTAAAAATATCATGCGTAAGCGATTTCATTTCCTTTACATACTCGATCTGTGCAACCAATGCAGCATCTATGGCTGAGACTATTTTACCTTCATCTACACCCAATTTACGCAAATAATTCTCGCAATTTTTACGTAATAGTTTCTCATCTTTGAATGTAATAGAAGGAGCATCGATTGGTATTCCAAACTTATGTTTAGGGTCGATAGCACTCTTCAATACATCTGAATATCCCGCTACAATTGGACAATTATAACTATTTGCCGCATCCTTATCTTCCTTATGTTCATACACAATATAAGGATAAAAAATACGATCTACTTTCTTTTCTATCAGTTCATAAATATGACTATGAATTAACTTAGCAGGGAAACAAATATTATCGGCCATTACGGTATTCAGACCCTTTTCATATTTAGTATAAGTCGAAGTCTCAGTAAGCACCACATTAAGTCCTGCCGTTTGAAATAAGGCATGCCAAAACGGATAATTTTCATACATACCCAAAGCACGAGGGATACCTATTGTAAGAGCATTTTCATAATGTTTACACGGACGATTAAATAATTTTTTTCGTTTTTCAAGATAAACATTCCTACCTATTTCAAACGTTTCTCCTTTATTTGAAAATATACGTTCACACTTATTTCCTGAATAATATTTATTACCATTCTCAAATTTATAAGTAGTGATTTGACACTGATTTTCACATCCTTTGCATTGAGTTTGAGAGGTTTGAGATTTTGCCATATTTAGCAACTCTTTCAAATCTACACCTTCACCAACGGCATGAGATTTAGCATATAGAGCACAGCCAAAAGCCCCCATCAATTCAGGAATAGATGAAAAAGAAACCGACTTATTCGTCATTTTCTCAAAAGCACGTACGACAGAAATATTACGCATCGTACCTCCTTGCACTACAAGATGGTCTCCGAGTTCTGATAAGTTTTTGATTTTTAATACTTTATACAAACAATTCTTCACTACCGAATAAGCTAAGCCAGCTGAAATATCAGCTACGGAAGACCCTTCACGAAGAAATTGTTTTACCTTTGAATTCATAAAAACGGTACAACGCGTACCCAAATCACAAGGCGACGGAGCCGTACATGCCAATTTTACAAAATCAGAAATGGAATAATTAAGCGATTTGGCGAAAGCCTCAATAAACGACCCACAACCTGAAGAACAAGCCTCATTAATTTCGATGCGATTAAGAGAACCATTTTGGACAAAAAGGGCTTTCATATCTTGACCACCAATATCTAAAATAAACGATACATTAGGCGAAGTATGTTTTGCTGCCAAATAATGAGCAATCGTCTCGATGATACCGAAATTAAGTCCAAATGCTGCTTTTATTAAATCCTCGCCATAACCCGTAGATGTACTTGCATGAATACGAATATTACGACCAGACTGTTGAGTTTCATCATAAAATTGCTGCAAACCACGCAACATCGTATTAATTGGATTTCCTTCATTATTAGCATAATACGAAAATACTAAGTCCTCATTTTGATCGATTACTACAATTTTAGTAGTTGTAGAACCTGAGTCAATACCCAAGTAACAATCCCCTACGCTATCAGCAATTGGTACCCGTTTAATGGCAGAATTATCTTTTTGTTTTTTCCAATCTTTAAGTTCCTCTTCACTTTCAAACAAAGGAGCCAAACGATTCGTTTTAATGACATTCTTAAAGTTATCTTCATTATTCAATTCGTCAATAATCGAATCAAGTGCCATTTCTTGACTATCTTTATTTTCCCAAAGAGCAGTACCGAGAGCTGTAATAATCGTTGCATTCTCAGGAACAACATACTGATCTTCAGTGAGATGAAGATAATTTACAAATGCATCCTTCAATGCAGGTATAAAGGCAAAAGGTCCTCCACAAAATAATATTTTAGGAACTATATCTGCACCATGAGAAAGAGACGTTACTGTCTGAACTGCAACCGCGTGAAAAATACTTGCTGCAATATCTTCCTTACTTACGTTTCGTGCTATTAAATTTTGAATATCTGTTTTAGAAAATACACCACAACGAGAAGCAATTGGATGAATATACTGTGATTTTAATGCCAAATCGTTAAGGTCTTTTACCTCACACGCCAACAAAACTGCCATTTGATCAATAAAAGCACCTGTACCTCCCGCACAATTTCCATTCATTCGCATATTGGGTAACAAATCTTCAGTAAAAAATACCATTTTTGCATCCTCACCCCCAATATCTACAAGTGTTTTACAATCGGGATACAATTGTTTAATCACATTTGTTTCAGCCACTACCTCTTGAACAAAAGGTAAATGAAAACGTTCGGCGATACCCATTCCAGCTGAACCTGTTACTGAAAGACGCAAAAAACACGATCCTAATTGTTGCTTAACTTCCCCAAAAAGTCTTTGAAGCGTACCACGGACATCAGCATGATGTCGCACATAATTTGAATATTTTATTTTATTTTCAACATCAACAATCACCAATTTAGCAGTCGTTGACCCAACATCTAATCCTGCCTTATAAATATAATTCATGTCTTTTTTTCTATAATAATGAACTACAAATATAGTAAAAACTGAATGAATACGAGAAAATAAAATTTGATATTGCTATTTATTATAAGTTTTTATAAATATAATTTTACCTGTTAATGAATATTAACTTTACATATTTTTCTTGCTTAAATATAGAATCTTCGATAACAAAATAACTAAAAACGACACTAATTTCTACATACCACGTTTCGCAAAAAGAAAATGGGGAAACGTTTCCGCTCCCCCACTTTCTTAGATACAATTTATTAATCATTTAACAACCACTCGTTCTACAATAATTTCATTTTCAACTTTGATTTGCATCAAATAAGTTCCTGCTGGAAGTTCATTTACTGAGATTTGATTACTTCCTTCTATCATCATCAATTGACGTCCACTTAAATCATACAATCTTATGGTTTCTACTTCTTTTGAAGTCTCAATATTTACAACATCTACCGTTGGATTTGGATAGATAATCACACTAACCTTTTCATCTTCAACAGCAACCACTGGTTTATTAGCTGTTGTAGTAACTGTTGTAGGACGACCTGCAACACCATCTAATGAAGGCGTTACCTTAATGGTATGTTCTCCTTCGGTATTCCAAATGATTGATACGCGGTCACCACCTTGTCCGTCAACAACTTCTCCTCCTTCAACTTCCCATGTGAATTCCATATCTGGATCGGCATCTTCTATTTCGTAAACAGTCTTTTCTCCTACCAATGGATTATCTACACGAGTGAAGATGTTCAAATCAACATCCGGACCTTGTTTTTCATTAACGGTCAAACTTACTGGATTTGAAACCGTACTACCACCATCGTTGCTTACTTCACAAGTATAGTTACCCGAATCGGCTTGAGTTGCATTATTGATTGTCAATGAAGATCCTGTCTCTCCTGCTATTGGTTGACCATCTTTATACCATTGGTATGACAAATCTTCTCCAGTAGCATTTACCGTAAACGTTTTGCTTTCACCTTCGGTGATTGTAGCACCTTGTGCATCAATACTTACACCACTTGGTTTCGCATTATTGACAGTCAATGTAGCCGTTGACGAGGTTGATGTAGAACCATTCTTAGTCACATCGCAATAGATTTGAGCGCCATCGTCTGCTTTGCTTACACCATTGATTGTATAAGTATTACCTGTACCTACTTGTACACCATTCTTATACCAAGTATAAGTACAACCAGCTTCTGTTGCAATACTGAAGGTTACGTTATCACCTACAGTAGCCGTTTGACTCATAGGTTGTGTGTTAATCGTTGGAGCGTCAGCAGCATTGATTACCACAGCTACAGAAGCCGTAGCTTGACCACCTTCATTGCTTACAGTTACAGTCAAGTTGACAGTTTTTTGACTATCCGCCAATACCGAAACCGTTGCTCCTGTAGTTCCATTTGACCACGTGTAAGTCAATTGATTTCCTGTTGCTACAGCTGTCAATACAATAGCCGCATCACCTACTTTAGCACTCGTAGCACCGTTAATCGTAACACCGGTAGGAGCTG
>Ga0247610_10007800_pt1 | contig 10942 bp, 3 predicted proteins | sample 174DNAGHGhighgp2_FD_193483 | JGI IMG/M metagenome (GOLD analysis project Ga0247610, IMG submission 193483) | Sheep rumen microbial communities from Palmerston North, Manawatu-Wanganui, New Zealand - 1742 DNA GHGhigh gp2 | ecosystem: Host-associated > Mammals > Digestive system > Stomach > Rumen ...
TTCTTTATTAACCAAATTCACTTGTAGAGTGTTCTGCTTCCTCGCTAATCGAAACGCGGAAGGATGTAGGTGGCACCCTCTCGGACGAGGGTCAGTTTGTCGCCACTCACCGAGAACGAAGCCGTCGAGGTGGCGTGAGTTTCTCTGTGTTCGAGAGACAGTGTGCCCTTGCCGGCTGTGTAGGTGTACGACGCATTGTAACGGTCGACGGTATAGTTTACCGTGGTCACAATCAGCGAGGCGACATTGTCCTCTTCGCAGAATGTCAGTTCAACGCAGTTGATGCCGGTAGCGTCAGGGGTGCCTTTCCAGCGCCAACGGGTGTTGTTCATCACAGCGGGATAGTCGGCAACCTCGGAGTCGCCGCCGGTGCCATTCTCCTTCTCGTCACAAGAGCAGAATGAAAGCACTCCCGCCGCAACGAACATTAACAATACAATTGTTTTGAGTTGTTTAATCATAATAAAAAAGTTTAAGGGTTAATAATCGAAAGTTTTAAAGTCTAAAGGGGTTAAAGACTACATGCTAAAGGTCTAAGAGTTTTTAAGTTTAGTAGCGGCGGATTCAAGAATCCACCACTACGGAATCTCTTGTTGTGTAATACTATTGTTTTGTTTTTGAGCAACTTTCATTTATACACTTACTAATCAACAATTTAGATGTATTTTAACAACTAAACTATCACCTATTTTCCACTTCATCCATCCTTGATGGAAAAAGGATGTTTGAGAAGAAACACATACCGTATCTGTTTCAACATGAATCCAATCATCAAAAACAGAGTCACACGTATAAATCATTGCCTTTCCCTTCTCAAAGGAGAAATTAGGTATTTTTTGTTCTGGACTGACATACAATTCTTGACCTTCCAATGGTTCGACAAAAACGGTTTGTAGAAAATCATTCCACTTAATAAATTCCATCTCAGAATCACTCATAACATAACAATTCCTTTTGCCTATATAATACCTACCATTGACCTCGTCTACTGAATCCACGTCAAAATATACCAAACCGTATTCTGGATAGAAGTATCTAATAAAGTTTCGTACATTCGGTGTCACAATAACTGAATCAGAATAATAAAAAATTGTATCTACTGTTTGTTTATCCACATAAAATATAGGTATTCCATGAAAATTAGTATCTTGAAACATATTGATTTTTAAAAAGCCAACACCTATCGTGGACTCTGAAATTTCATTAAAATGACTTTGTGTTATTCCCTTTCGGGTATAATGACTGGAACTTACTATAATAAAAAGCGAAATGATTATTGCAATGATTATCTTCATAATAAAAACATTATTCATTTAACAGTGTGATGTGTGGATTAAATTTACCTAAGTGTAAATGATTATTGTGTCTCGGTTTATTATAATGCTTTGTATGGTTGAGGCATGTTTGAGTTTTTCCTCCACATGGTGTAAAATATTCTGATAACATTCCCTCCCATCCGAACATGTACAACGCATCGTTTAAAACATTCTGTCTATTCATATCAAAGGCTTTGTCCTGTAATAACGTTGGTTGACTTTTAAAATCTGTCCTTAGGTATCGTATATCTCCAACATCCCCATTTTTATGTGATACGCTCGGTGATGGTGAAGTACCATCATAGTTGCTGAAATGGACTACAGTAAGGTCTGTGGTATTTGTGACGGCTAAAGCTCCTAATAAAGCGGCAAATGCCTCTCCTGACACATACGAATGGTTTTCATTTCCTTGCTTAACGGTGAACCCAATTGTAATTCCAAAGTCTAAACTTTGGAATGAGAAATTAGATGGCAATTGTATTAATCCGCTTTCATTCTTGTCGAATTGGCCAATAAATACATCCGCAGGTGATACTTCTCCCCAACCATTATTTGCAAAATAAAATCTGTCAAAATCATCCGAGGTTACTGTTTTTTCTATTGTTCCATTTGCAAATATTCGATAATCATCCATCTCTCTCCCATCCGGGTCAATAACATTCACTGGATTCCAAGCACAGTAGTTGTACGGGCTCATGGATGGATACTTGTCCATCATCGGGTCGACGCTGAGCCAGCCGGTGAGGAGTTCGGACCAGTAGTAGCGGGCACCGTAGTAGTGGTAGCCACTCTCATAGTCCTTTTCTTTGCCGTTGAAGGAATAGATACCAAGACGAGGGTACTGCGTTTCTGCAAAATTCTGGATGTCAACCCAGTCTTCGCCGTATGGCAGGTAATTGAGGGTCTGAGTAACCTGTCCGGCATCGTTGGTGAGATATGCGGCACTACCCAAATGGTCGGAGTGATAGTAGAAGGCAGGCTCGTTGTCGTCGCGACCATGCTCATGCATAATCACATCATAGAGGTCGTGGTAGACATCAAGTTGCGGATAAATACCAAGGCAGTCTGAAAAAGTTGTTATAAGGTTTTCGTTTTGAGCAACATACTGCTCGAAATAAGATTCATCAATTTCTGGCATTTGAGAATCTGTATATTGCTGGTCGACAGATGCAAATCCGCCGCCAATCTTGCTGCACACGCGACGTGAACCTTCAAAGTAATGCTTGGTGTAGCCGTTTTTGTTGACAGTGACGAGAGACGATGCATAGAGTGTCGGGTAGGCAAGTGCCGCTCCCGAGCGGAACACGTCGGCGTTCTGGCGCATGCGCGTCTGTGGCGTTGTCAGCTTGAAATTGCGGTCTCCTCCAGCATTGTAGTTATACCAGGCCGCCATGTTGCCCTCATCGTCGGAGATGCGGCTGTAGGCCTGGAGGCGGTTGTCCTCGGTCCAGCAGTGGTGCTGGGCTACAAAGGGCATATGTGTCGTGCTGTGGATAAGGTTGCCGTCGGCATCCCACTCCAGGTCATGGTCGTTGCCCATATTGTCGTGGATATGGTCTGTAGCATAGGGGTTGTCGGGATTGCCATATTCATAGTCGTTGTCGTAGTCCATCGGGTATACACCCATAATGTTGTTGGCACGTGTGCTGGAGACACTCTTGTTTATAAGGCGGCCTGCGGGCGAATACTTATAGTAGTTGTCGTAGTATACAGCATCGAATCCGAGGCTGAGATTGCCTTGGGAGTGGATGAGCCTGTACTGTGCATCGTAGGCAAAATCCTGCGAGCGTTGGTTGAGTCCGTTGTCTACAATACTGATAATATTGCCGACAGCGTCATAGTCATAGTTATTGTCTTGAAGGACTGTGCCCATGGGGTTGGAGTAGTCGACAAGGTTGACGAGGCGACGGTTGAGGGGGTTGTATGAATAATGACTTTCTATGCCATTGCCGTCGACTTCAATTGTTCGCTGGTCGAATTCATCGTAATGAATCTTGTCGATATAGACATATAGGGGATGTCCGGGTTTTTGACCTTCTATATGATTGACTTTACCACCAAGGTCGTAACGGTAACGGACCTCTTCCATATCGGGATAGATTATATATCTGACACGGCCCCAGCTGTCATACTTCCATTGGGTATTCAGAGTGAACGTGTGGGGCGAACCTGGCTGCACATAGGTATGACAGTTATCGATGACGTTGCCCATATAGTCGTACTTGAACTGCTGTACGCCGGTAGCGTCCTGCTGCAGAATCACCCGTCCGGCAGCAGTACCGTCACTCATGTTGCCATATTTGTAGGCTACATTGTTAGCGTGGCGGTCAGAGTAGCGCACATTGACGGGACGATTGTACTGGTAGTTGAAGTCAATGTATCGTCCGCTGTTCTGTGTTTGTCGGACGAGGTTGCCCGCTGGGTCGTAGTTCCAGACGGTATGGCCGGCAGATGGATGGTCGCGACTTGTGCGACGACCGAGGAGGTCGTAGGCGTTGGTGGTATAGTTGCCCTCTGGGTCTTTGACCGATTGCAACTGACCGATGTGGTCGTAGGCATAGACGGTTGTGGCACCAAGAGGAGTGACCGTAACCGTATTCTGACCACGGACGTTGGTGAAAGTCTGCGACACGTTGCCCTCCGGGTCGGTGGTAACAACTTTGTTGCGCAGCATAGTTCCACCCGGTTCGGTGGCGACAGAGAAGGCCGCTGTCGTAGTGGCGCCGTCGGGCATGGTGGTTATCACTGTGCGGTCGAGCAGGTCGTAGCCCATTTGAGAGAATGGGGTATTGAAGACAGTGTTGAGTGTCGAGTCGGGAGCCGTCATGGCTTCGGTGTAGGGATGATACTGTCGGACAACGCGTCCCATTCCATCAAACGTGGTCCATCCTCCGACGACACGGCAGTTGACGCCGCCGACTTCCGATTCCTTCTTGACCACACGAGGACGGCCAAGACCGTCGCTGATGGTCACAGTGGTGATATAATCAGTGCCTTGATTGTGGTTGAGTGTACGGGCCCAACGTCTCAGTCGGTGCCAATAGTAGTCGTGATTCATATAGCGGTCGTAATACTCGTAGCGTATAGTCGGGGTGTTGGTGCCAAACTCAAATGGTGCGTAGAGCTCGGAGAGACGGCCCTTGGAATCGTAACGGTAGTCGGCCTGTCCGCCCGATGCCGACTTGGTCCAGACGGGGGTCTGGAAGCGGTAGTCATACTCGGCGTAGGAAATCAATCCGTATGCATTGTACGTCTTGACAGGCAGCGAATGGATATTGTTGTCGTATGTATATTCGACGAAGAAGCGCTCGCCATTGTGGTTGCGTGGATAAGTGACTTTCTGCACGTTGCCGTATGTGTCGTAATCAAAATCGTAATCCGACAGGGGTTCGGGTGCATTGTAGAACTTAATTCTCAAAACAGAGCCACGATTGTTGTATGAAGCACCACGGTGGCGCAAGACGCTGCTGCCAACCATAACCTTCTCTTCAACAACCGGCGAGACGATATAGTCGCCGATGGAGGTGTAGACCGAGACGGCAACATAGTCGTCGGAGGGGTCGTTGATCGCGCCGAAATCGTAGACGGTGTCGATGTTGGCGTAGGAGGTGTAGCCGAAGCGGATGCGTGAGGAGAGACTGACGGTAGGACTGGGTGCATTGTAGGTTGTGGAAGTAGTCTCATAGATTGCGGGATATCCGTCGCCATAGCATCCTGGTCCGGAACCGGGGATGAGGTCTCCCGAAGCAATCTCCATAAGACGGTAGTCGTTTTGCTGTTTTGTAAGCGGATTGCCCGTAGCAGGATTGACGACCATGGTCTGGTAGCAAAGCCCCTTGAAGAGGAAGTCCTGGTTATGGTAGTCGCAAACAGTCATACGGTAGTGTGGGATGGAAGAGGCCGACTCACCTTCCGTAGTCACGACTTGGGCATAGCCATAGTCCTCGCGCTCGATGCGGTCGTAATGACGGTCGTAATATTCAAACTTGCGGCAAATGGCAGGAGCCGCCATGCGGTTGTCTGTGATGGAGAGTGAATCGAGGACATAGTAGCGGCGATTGCTTTCAGGTCCGTCGTTCTCGTTGAGAGCGTATCTCATGGCGTAGTGTCCACCGGTGGGCAAAGTGACGCCGACAAGTCGGTTGGCGACACCGAGGTTAGAATAGCGGACACCGATATAGTTGTCGCCCGCATCCCAGATATAGTCGGGAACACCATCGCCATTCATATCAGCCCATTGGCCTATAGTGCGGCTGAGACCACGGCTAAAACCGCCTTTGGGGTTGCCTTCGATCTTGAGCGGGATAAACCCGAAGGTGACGCCTGCAGTGATAGCTCCAGTGAGGTCGGTGCCGAAGGAGACGTTGTCATACTCCTTAGCGACATGCAATTCTGCGTTGCTTCGGGCAAAAGAGTTGCCGTTGTTGAATTCGATATAGTAAGCGTTGCCGTATCTGACAAGTCGGTCAGGCAGGCCGTCGCCGTTGAGGTCGATGGTAATCACATCGTTTTTGTTCCACGAGGTAGAGGCTCCGAAACCTGCAGTGATACTGACATTAAGCTGATTGTTGAAGCGTTGGTCGTCGAGCAAGCCCCTAATCCAATTAGCCACCGACTCTAGGCTATCGGGCAGGCTATTGGCCAAGTCGTTCAAAGCCGCTCCTTCCCTATTGAGCCATGTGGACTCGAAGGCTGCGCTGAGACTGGCACCGCCAGACTCGCCCTTGCTGTGCGTGTGACGCACATCGCCTGTAGCGAACTCCACACCACGTGACAGGAAACCGTAACCGACATTGGGATAGTAGCAAACCTTGCCGGCAGAAAGATACGCCTTGTCGGGCAGTCCGTCGCCATTGAAGTCAACCCAGGTTGTACCTGCCGTACCGTGCGCCTCGCTGCCACCCATATTCGCACCCACACCGGCAGAGATGCCTTTCGTAGTATGACGGACAGAGTTGGCTGTATGATAGAGACTAACAAGGAAACTACCGCCAAAGGAGCCGTTGTTGATAGTGTCGAATGAGTGCTCTGCGTAGCGATGGTCATCGAATATGGAGCCCTTGAGGTTGCTGAGACCGCCGAATGGTTGGCTATACTGCACACGCACCTCCGAAAGCACATCAGGCAAACCGTCGCCGTTAAGGTCAAGCATGTCGGCGAGCTGTCGTTGCTCGGACTTGGTCCAGCCCAGACCGCCGCTAAATCCAAGAATAGGGATGCCTACACTCACATTGCCGCAAATACCGAAGCTGTTGTGATGAGTCTCTTTGCTGACCACGGTAGCGGTGGGGCTATAGATAGGCATAGTGCTCTCACACTCTGTCCTGTCCACATCGGCAATCGTCATGCCATCGGCCGGATGAGGAGTGTTCGAGAGCATGGTGCGCTCGATATAGACATAGTCACTATATGCGGTCCAGCAGTTATGCTTGAAATCGGACTGCATAACGAAGAAAGACCCTGCAAGCGGGTTATAGGCACCGAGACCGCCGACGCTGACGTCCGACTCCACATTGTCGATGTCGACATCAACCTCTACATTGTTCTGAACATTATCGTAAGCCGAGGAGCCCGAACCATTGACACTGTTCATCTGAGCATCAAAGAGCAGATTACGGTCGAGAAAGTCGTTCGGGGCGTTCTGCGGGATTTTATAGGCAAACTGGCCCCAGTTGCGATACATAGTGCCGAACTGCGAGTACTGCTCAGCAGAGTAGCCCGGGTACATATAGACAGTATTAGTGTCACATGCGTTATTGTATACCAGTTTCTGAATCTGCGGATAGTAGTCGAAATAGTAGCGTGTTTCGTTAGGGTCGCTCAAGTTGTCCTCCACAGGGATATCCATATCGGGCGATGTGGTGGCATCGTTGCTTGTAATATAGATATGGCTGCTGGCTTCGATGGTGCTCCAGTCGATGAGTCCTGCAGCTTTGACACGCACCTGGATGACATCGTTCTTTGAAACGCTAAAACTGTTAGAGGCGTAAGACGATGAACCATTTATGTTGAATCCGAGAATCTCGTTGCCGTTTTTGAGCACTTGCAGACGGGTTGCAGAAGCAGGGCTGCCGCCGTTGCGGTCGTACGCCTCTGCTTCGACTTCGATGGTAGCATCGAAAGGTATCTGGATGCGCTGCAGACCGCTGAGGAGGAAGTCCTCGCGATACGAGTAGCGGTTGTCGTCAATCCAGATACTGTTGTAGCTGGACGAAACGTTGCCCCACTGGTCACAATACTCGATAGTGGGATCCCACACAAAGCGGTCGGCCAAACGTGAGCCCATTGACAAAGCCCTGTAGTATATGCGATCGCCCGCGTTGACATGGATAACCGTATCCAAGAACACCGTATCCATGTCAGGACGAAGGGTATCATTGATAACATAATAATTGTGGTTCTGCATTTCATGCTGCACAATCAGCCGTACACCGTCGCCGGGCATTACCGGTGCAGGCAGCATGCGGGCACTGTCGGAGAGGTAGACGTAACCCTCGTGCGGAGCCTGCCAGAAACGGACGTTCTCGAGGTCGGGCTTATAGGGACGCGGAACGGTGTAGGTGAACGGCACGGAGTCGATGCCTACTATGCGACCCCTCTCGTCGTAGATGGTGTCGTAGATCCAGTAGGTGGAGTCGACGAAATCCTCGAAGACCCACGGGTCGACCGGCTCGCCAGCCCAGATGGTATCCTCACGTCCGCAGGACGAAAGAATCATGAAACCGCCGTTGTCCTCAGCAGGAAGGAAGACATTGTAGTTGTCATCGTTGATGCGGTTGTAGAGTACAGAGCCACGGTTGACGAGGTCCGGCAGGCCGTCGCCATCGACATCAGAGAGGTATGTGGAGGTTGCCGTGTTGCCATAGTTCCAGTTAAGTCCGAACGAGACACCAAGTCCGGTGGCACCTACGCTGCCTTCGACGACCCACGTGTCACTCGTGCCGGACGAAAAGAGAAAAGTATCAGTCCCATAGATTCTGTTCTCCTCGAGGAACTGGGTTGGATTGTAGTTGTCGCGGAGACGGTAGTAGGCGTGACTGCCACGTTTGTAGATTTTGTCCGAGAGGCCGTCGCCGTTCAGGTCTACAAGATTCACAAGACCCTCGGTCTTGTTGTTAGTATAGGTATAACCGCCGCCGACCGTGATGGATTTCAGGAAAGTGTTGAAACCGAATCCCACATCTATAGCACCACCGACGTTCCATGATTTTGTTCCCGTACCCTCGATGGGTCCAGGACTGCCAGACGTAAGGAACAGAGGACCTTGGAGGTTGTCGCGGCTGTTGTTGGCATTGACAATGTATTCGGTTGGCGAAAGCATGGCCAGAGGCACGCCCGAGTATTCGAACCTGTGTTCATTGTAGGCATAGTGCATACAAGTAGAGTCCATAGCCGAACAACGGTCGTATACATCGCGAATAAAAATGGGAGTATTGACTACACGTCCATGAATCTGATGATCGCTGTAGTAGTCGGAGTCGATGAGGCGGTAGTCGTCATAGCGGTCTGTATCGGGATAAAAATAGTGGCGTTCGTCCTTGATGCGAGCATTCCTCAACGAGTCAAGCCATGCGAAGTAAGCAGAGTCGCCTTCGAAGATCAGCTGCGGCCGGTGGTAGTCACTGTAACCGCTGTTTGTGTCGCCCGTGCAGTCGACGTTGCCCGAGGTCAAGGTCTGAGGGTCGACATCTACAATATTGCAAAGCAGAGTCTTGCCGAATGAACCCTCTTTGTATCCGAACACGTAGTGGCGTATCGGTTCCCGGTCGTACATCACATCAATACGGTCGAGCAGGGCAGCATCAGCCTCGAGGAAGCCAAACCGGGCGGAGGTTTGTGCATCGTACTTGTCAGAAGACGAATAGTTGAATTTCAGATTGTAGTGCCCATTTTCGCGAGTGCTTCTGTTTCCAGTATAAGAAATGTTACTCAACAAAATCTGGCGAGCTGTGTTCGAGCTGCCGGGGATGGTGTAGATTCTGGTTGTATAGTTATAGGTAACGGTGTTGCCATAAGAGTCCTCGACGCGCTGCAGGCACCACCTTGCGATGTGACCGGCAGCGTCTTTTAAACGTCCATTGTCAGACAGACCATAGAAGTATTTTGTGCCGTTCTTGTCGGTAACTACCCAATAGTAGTTGCTTGGCGAAGTACCGTGACGCACGATGCGCCGGAACGAGCCCTCGACACGGGGATAGAACTGGAGCTCGCCCGTCGTCACACGAGATTTCCAGGGTGAGGCGTATGCAGGCTTGTTGAGGTGCATCAAGCCATTAGCGTCGGTATAAGAAGTTACCAGCACATCGCCGTCAAGAGCGTATGTCTCGGTCTCGAGAGTGTTGTCGAAGAGCGGTACACCGCGCCGGGTATCGACGCTGATTTCACTGATGGGGAGGCTCCAGCCTATGCCGAGGATGCCGCTGCCGCCTGCACTGCTGTAGTTGACCGACAGGTTGGGCTGCATGCCGTGTCGGCCTGCGGGGATGGAGAGCGGATAGCTGAGGTTGGCGGTTCCCTGATTGTTGGCCTCGGGGGGAGCGATGAGAGTTATTCCCTCCATGGGGTCGGCGGCCTTGAGGTCGCTGATGGAGGTGGGTGTGTAGGAAGCCACGTCACTGTTTTCGGGCACCTTGAGCACACCGTTGATATAGTCGGTGAAATGGTTGGTTCGCGAATAGACTATTTGTCGCTCGGTGTCTACACTGTCTCTCTCGACCTTCTGCCACAGGGCAGTCTGTTCGTTATAGAAAAAGGTGTAGATGTCGTCGGCAGTGTAGCCGTAAGGGAGTGCGGTGCTGTCATAGTGCATGGCGATGGTGATGTCTTTCTCGAACTGCTGTCCGTCGGGCAGCATGCGGTAGACAGCACCGTTGGGGGTAAGATTCTGCATGTGCTCGGGTATGGTTCCTGAATTTGCCTCTGTTGTGGCGAGGATGGAGATGTCGACATTGCCGTTCACAGCCCCGCTATCGATAAACAGCGCGACGCCATCGGAGCCGATCGCGGCAGGCTTTGAGGTCGACACATGGCCTTTGGCCAACAACTTTCCTTGTCCCGTTGTGGCCGGCTGAGTTGGTTTTGTGTCAGACTGTTTGGGTTCTATGTCGTTATTGTTATTATGCACTATGCCTTTGTTATTTGCACATGAGACATCGGCGTGGTAATGTGCCTGCGGGGTACAGCCCTCGAGCGAGAGCAATGCCAACAGCGATGCCGTTATAAATCTATATATTCGTTTCATTTATAACACTGTTTTAACGTACAACAATCAATTTTATTGTCTTCTGACGACCATTAGATGAGACGGTGACATAGTAGATGCCACTTGCCTGCAGCTTTCCGTCGTAGGAATACTGGCTCACCTTTTCGTCCGTAGTGAAATGTTCCACCGTCCGACCATTCACGTCAAGTATGCGTACTTCCACCTCGGCTTCCTCATCCTGCAACACATCGAGCGTGAATTTTCCTGTCGTTGGATTTGGCATTACGCTTACTGTTCCTCCACTGCTTGCGACAAACGAGCCGTTTTGGTCTTCGTTTTCGTTTTGGTCTTCGTTTTTGTCTTCGTCCACAAGCAATGTCAGAATGTAATCCACTCCACTTCTGGCTTCAATGTCAACGAACTG
>Ga0247610_10007802_pt1 | contig 10941 bp, 9 predicted proteins | sample 174DNAGHGhighgp2_FD_193483 | JGI IMG/M metagenome (GOLD analysis project Ga0247610, IMG submission 193483) | Sheep rumen microbial communities from Palmerston North, Manawatu-Wanganui, New Zealand - 1742 DNA GHGhigh gp2 | ecosystem: Host-associated > Mammals > Digestive system > Stomach > Rumen ...
CTTCAGGTTCTTCGAATCATAGAGCAACTTGCCTTTCACCTTCAGCTTCAGCTCGCTCTTCAACTCCCCTTTGGTGAGTTCTGCAAACTGCTCCTGCATCGTGGCCACTGGATCGGGATCATTCGCATCCACATTGATGTGGATACTGTAGGAACTCTCCTTCTCCCCCTCGCTCTTGTAGAACGAACTCTTGCCCTTCTGCTTGATCATGCGACGGTTGCTCTCCTTCGGAGTCTCAGGGTTCACCACCACCACGTCGTTACCGTACATCTTTACTCTCGCGCGGAAATTCTTTACCGGCTTTCCCTCCGGCTTTTCAATAAACATTTCTTCCATACTTGTGTTTGTTTGTGTTTGTTGTTGTTACGGACTCTATTCTTTTTCCCAATATAAGTGGTACATCCAAGCCTCTTTTTACTGCTATTTGTTTTACATTTCTTCTTCATACTGTTCCTCGACGAAGAGAAGATGATCCCTTCGGATAGCCCTTCTCATGTTCCGCTTGATGCAGCTGTTCACCCTTCTCTTCGACAGTATCCCGCCTTCTTCGCTCAGTTCGAAGGCCTTGTATGCCCCGATGATACCTTCATCTATCAAGTCGAGCACCGATAGCGTCTTCACTTGATCCATCTTGGCGTAGGCCACCCAGATGATGTAAGGGATGAATTCCTCTACCAGTTTTCTGACTGACTCATACGACCATCGGTTCTGCAGGCAGTAGTCCCGTTCTTTCTTCGAGAGCCGCTTGATCCGCGCCACGTCCTTCAGGAAAGCCATGACGTTAGGATCGCCCGTCCCTTTCAAATCCTCAATTATACTCTTGTACTTCATACGCTTTACATTTTCCATTTTCTACTTTTGTTCATTTTACCTTATTTGTTTTATCACTTGCCAGGCAGTCAGAGGACCGGTCTTTCTCGCCGCCTTAGCTTTTCGGGCACAAAGGTCGGAAAATTGTCTGGATGGATAAAAGAAAGAATCTTGGCTAAAATCCATCCATCGTCCAAGATGCTGAAATACAAAAAATTAGGCCACTTATTCAGTGACCTAACTTTCTTTATGCGTCCGTAATATTATTGCAATTTATCTTTCATGAAGTCTTCTATGGCTTTTTTGATTGGCTTATCCGGCGACTCACCAAGCTTATGCCTTATAGAATGATCTGCCCCCTTTTCAGGTTCAAGGTATGTAGCCTTCTGAGCATTATTGTATATCGGCATATACAACTCATCCACTTGATGGACAATCTTCGCAAGAAGGTTGCGGTTGAATGTCGTGTCTTGCTGCTTGCCTTTATCATAGATCACAGCTTTTACCTGGCTCAGTTCCAAGATACCTTCCCAGATATTATCATACTGGTCACGGTATTGCTCTTTCACTGCTGGCTTCAGTCTTCCTACATATTCCATGACAGCTTTTTTCCCCTGCAGGTCTGAGTCGCTTTGCCTTTTAGCATGCGCTTTCTCATGGCCATAACAAACCGTAGACCCCTCTTTGGCGATGCCTACTACCACTGAATCCTGAAACGAACAGTTGCTGAACATATTATTTACAGGTTCTTCATTTCTACTCTTTTCCATATTTGTCTATTTTATGATGATACACGTTTGCGCCTTTCTCTGCCATTCCCACTGCCACATCCGCATGAGCCAAGTGCATGTGGTCGATATTGCCCTTGAATTCATTGTTCACATTGATTGTCACATTGAGCCCGCCGCCACGGATAAACATTTCCAAGTCCGCCTGATTCTTAAGCAGCGAGGCCAGATCCTGTTTCACGGAGGCTTTTGGTTTCTTCGTGGGCTTTGCCGCAACAATGGCGCACTGGCATTTTTCCCAATAACAGCAATGATGATAGCAACTTTCAATGGAGCACATCATCTGGATGATCTTTTTGGGGGGCTCCTTCTGATGCTTCATCACGACATACGCCATCGACATCACCAGCTCTGTTGCGTAGCTCCACCCCATATCCGTCTCGATATCATGAGCATACACTTCAAGCATACTGCTAGGATCCGCATCTTCGTAGAAGCGGTTGCAGATGTAATAAACCTCATTGATTAGTTTTTCAGGTTTAAAGGCTATGTGTCTCGGGCTGTCCTTTACCTTTGAGAACAGCCCGAAAAGGCTTTCGGCGAGCGGATCGTCGAGTAACTCTTCCTTTTTCTTATGTCCTGTCCAGCGTATGCCACTGGGTACTTTTGATCTCATATCTAGTTTATTTAATTATTCAACAATTGATTACTATGAGGTCAAGGTCGATGGTTTCTATCGCTATAAAAGGCAGGGCATTTTCATGTCAAAATACTTAGAACCGCGAAGTAGTAAGCAGGGTTAAGACACTACCAATGCCCACGCCTACTTGAGGTGTGAGCTGGCAGACAATCTATTCCCTGCTTACTACAAAATAAGAATTCGCGGTTCTTGTATTAAGAGAATGTTGTCAATTCACGATATCTCTCTATCGTCTATTTATTTCTAAGGTGCAAAGATAGTCAATATATTTTATTCCACCAAAAATTATCCATTAAATTTCAGTTTCTTCAGTTGCGCCATGATATCGTTCTCCAGCGCGTGACTCTCTTCAAACATCTGCTGGAGGTTCTGCTGGTGCTGAGACATACGGCTGTTAAACTCCTCTTCCGTGATGTCCACATACTCTATCTTGATATCGAAGTACTGCCCGGCACTCAGCGAATATTTCTTCTGCTTGATCTCGTCGAAAGTTACTTTCTTCGAGAAATCATCCACCTCCTCTTTAGCCTTGAAGGTGCTGATAATCTGCTCGATCTCAAAGTCACGAAGCTGGGTCTTCTGGTTGCCGTCGATCTTGATCTTTTCGCCAAGCTTTGAGGCATCTATCAGAATCGCCTCGCCACTGGTGTTACCCTTATCAATGAATACCACGCTGACATTCGTGCCTGTGTTCGCAAAGATATTCGAGGGCATACTTACCACGCCTCTCAGCCATCCGTTGTCAATGATGCGCTGCTTGATTTTCTGCGCGATACCCGTGCTGGCAGTCAGGAATCCCGTAGGCACCACGACAGCAGCCTTGCCCTTCTTCTTCAGGATGTAGAGGATATGCTGCAGGAAGCATAGGTAGATAGCCATGGAGTCCTTCTTGTTCTTCGGCACATTCGGCACGCCTGCAAAGAATCGCTCTGTATTCAGAAAGGCGTTATGGGTGACGGTCTCGCTGAAGTCCACGTTGAATGGCGGATTGCTCACCACATAGTCGAACATCTCCTTCATCTCACCATCCTTTAGATGTCCCCAGTTTGTCAGAGAGTCGCCTTGTATCACGTTAGGCAGCGAGTGTACCAGATTGTTCAGTATCAGGTTTAGCCGCAGCATGGTGGTACTCTTCTGACTCTGATCCTGTGTATAGATAGTACAACGGTCAGTACCTATCTGATGCGCCAAGGCGATGACCAGCGTACCAGTGCCAGCGGTAGGGTCGCAACCCGTTACGCTCTTCAACTCTTCATCATCATCTACCAGCAGGCGAGCCATAATGGTAGCAACAGCGTGAGGCGTGTAATACTCGGCATACTTACCGCCGCCGTTCTTGTTATAATCCGCTATCAGGTATTCGAAGATCGTAGAGAAGAAGTCATAACTCTGCCCGAACACCTCCTCGAAGTTGAAGGTGATCAGGTTATTCACCAAAGCCCTGGCAAAGTCATTCCTTCGGTCAATATCCTGCACGTGGACAGTGATAGCGTCAAACAGAGCCACATTACTCTGCCCTGAGGTCTTTACGCTATAACGGTCTGCATTGTTCTGCCCTAACTGCACCATCGTACTGTCGAATATCGTGGCGAAGTCATCATCGTTCATGCGGTTATAGAGCGTAGCCAGCAGATGCTCTGGCACCATTCTTGGAGCATTAGGCACAAAGTCCTGAAGATCCTCGCGGTCATCTTCACTCATCTTGCAATAAGCCTCTTCCCAATGCTCAGCCTCACACAACTGCTGCTGATAATCCGTATCAGCATTCTTGATCTCATACCCGAACTTATCATTCAGGAACTTATACAGGAACACCTGCACGATAATCTTATACTCCGAGCTGTCGCCCGACAAACCGTATGCCGAGCAAGTAGCCCTCAGCGCATCAATCAGCGCCTCTGTCTTTTGGGAAATCTGTTTTGTATCCATATATTTTGTCTTATTTCATTCTTCATCCAATAGTAGCGGCACAAAAAGAAAAATATCTCATTTCATTTGGAAGTTTCACAAAATCTTCATATCTTTGTCCCCGAAATCACATTATTAACATTAAATCCACTTTACTATGGACGATTTACAAAACATTCAAGACCACATTTATGTCATCCGCGGCTATCGCGTGATGCTCGATTTTGACCTTGCAAGAATCTATCAAGTAGAAACGAAGTATCTTAAACGTCAGGTAAGACGAAATATGGAACGCTTTGAAGGTGACGATTTTATGTTTGAGGTCTCTCAAGATGAGATTTTGAGGTGCCAAAAAGTCACCTCAAGTTGGGGTGGAAATAGATACAATGCATTTGCATTCACGGAAATCGGTGTTTCCATGTTAAGCAGTGTACTCAACTCCAAAGTCGCTATTCAAGCCAATCGTTCGATTATGCGCGCCTTTGTTGCCTACCGCCATCTGGCAGAATTACCTCTCGCAGCAACCTATCTTGATTTGAGAAAACAAATTGAAGACATCAGACAAGAGATGAACGATATTCTTTCTGACCAGAACGACATTAATGAGAGCACCCGCGCCCAACTCGATGCCATCAGCACAGCCTTGGCCGAACTTCAAGCTTCAAGGTCGCAAAATGCGACCTTAAACAAACGTCGCCCCATAGGCTTCATACAGCCGAAAGAAGATGAAGAAGGTTCTGGAGGTCACGAAAAGTGACTTCCATTTTCTACTTCCAAACATGTGCCACTAAATCAAAGATCACTTCTTTGGCGCTGTACGCCTGTATATCGTTTATTTATTATACTATTTCTTTGGCATCATACTGATTCAATCTGCGATATTTTTCAGCAAGCTCAAGAAGCTTTCTAAACCTTTCAAGCCTTTCTTCGGGAAAGACACCCTTGTTCAGCATTTTCTTACTTGCATATCTCGCAGATTCTAGCTGTTTTATTACAAATACTCTGGCATGTCATTCTCGCCTCGATCTATAGACATCAGATAAGGCAACATTCTAAGAGGCTCGGAAGAATGCGCCCTGATGGGTACACTCACGATCTTCCATTTCGTTACCTGATGTTTGAAGATATAGTATTTTTTCTTCAAACGGATCTCATCACCGAAATCAAGGTTCTTAGGATTGAGGCCACAATCGAGGAAACTGCGCAAATGGATGCGTGTACGGCGGCCATCGTCAAAATCGACATACACGTAACGGATGTTCCTTCGCTCCGTAAAGCTAAAGTCAATAACATGACCTTTCACAGACTCGCCACGTCTAAAATCCGTATCCTTATCGATATAATATTTCTTCTTTTTACAATTCATATCTATTATTGTTTAGTTTGTTTTTACGATTTCTATAGTAGAATTATTGTTATTCTACAGTTACTTGTCCGTTCATCAGCATCGGGAGAAGTGAATCGCGGAGGCTTTTAAGATTTTCAATTTCTGTTTTATTGCTATCAATAAGTTTCAAATTCTTTTTTATGATATCGCAAAATCTATTGTTTATATTAGAAGGAGGGAAGTACCAATAAGTTCCTAGAATCATATCCAACAACAAGTTCTTTATTCCACTGGTTTTACCTTCAAAATTAAACATAATGCCGTTATCATAAAAGAGGTTCCAAGTATAATAAAAATATGGAGCATCTTTAGTATCGTTTAACACAAGAGGGCGGCAGAAATTTGAGCATGTTAATCTATTGTTATACCAATTAAGCAAACCTTTACTAACATACAAAGTTCTTCCTGTTGCCTGTACTGGGCTACCTCCTGAAATTTCTACTATAATATCATCTTCGCATAAGAGCCTATTCACATTTTTCTCATTTATGAACCTTATAGGAGCATTTAATGATTCTTTCAAATCTGCTCCGCGAATACAGTTAACTTTTAGTTTATAGCTCCCCTTTTCAATATCTTGCCCCCAATCCCCAGATTTATCTTTTCCTATAACTGAAGACAATGTTAACACTTCCCAGCCTGCGGGGATTTCGCGTTTTAGGGTGGAGTTATAGACCATTTTGCCGCCGGAGGATTTGTAGGGGTTGCCGTTTTCGTCTGGGAAATCGAATTGGACAAACCAATAGTCGTAGAGTTGCTTTGCCATTGCCTCCAACTCTGCGTTCATTCGTGTGTTGAGGGCTATCTTTTGGTCTATATCATATAGAGTTTTTCCTATCCTTTTCTGAACTGACATTTCAGGAATCCATACAGTACAATCCATAATCTTATCTGGAGAAGTATGACGAATTTTTGTCTGTTGGGCTGCTGCGCTAAGTTGTTTTTTTACAATATCAGAAGAAATCAAGTAATAACAGAAAAGATGATCAAGCTTATCTTCTTTACATGTTATTAAAGCTACGTCCTGACTTTGGATATACTTATCACTTTCGGGTATCATTGCCGTAGTCCCCAGCAAACCAATTGCTTGTTCTGTGAGTGGTGTTATAATATCTCCCTTCTTCAAAATATATTCATCGCGAACAGGTCCAGTATAATATATATCTGTTTTCGAGGTGTTTTCTTTAAATCCGCCTCCAGTATAATTGAAGTTTCCCATAGTGAGTCTTATAAGTTCGCCTGTTTCTGAATAATATTCACCAGGCAAGCTCATTCCTCGAGTTACATCAATTAGCTCTCTTAATTTATATTTTGTAAGCATTACCTTATCACATTAAATTCCCGTAAATACTCTCCGGCGAGGATGCCGGCAACGTAGGTGCGATCATCACGCTTTGCCTTGATATCTATTTCGTGCAGACACTTGGCTACGACTCCGATGACCTGAGCATTGAAGTCTGCTTCATTGAAGATAATCTCCCGGCGGTTGCTGATGAGCAGATCAATGGCATCCTTGATGCGATTCAGGGCCTCGCACTGGCGGATTTCCTTTTCTGACAGTAGCGTTTCGCCATGCTTCTGCTCATAGCGGCGTATCTTCTTGTGGATACGCGCATACTTGCTATCGCCTCGGTATTTCGCCTGAAGATTGGCATTCTCACGATTAATCTTACGGATACGCGCCATGCACTGATCCATAAAACCGATCTCTTCCTTGGCTTCGGCCATACTGCCCACCTCGAACTTCTTCTTGGCGAAATGCTCCTGTATGACCTTTGTCAGAGAGATATATTCTTCATCGTCAGGATCAATACAATCCTGCATCTCATTGCTGAGTTCTATTCGTTTTTGTTTCATTTGGTCTTTTATGTCGCTACCAATCTCCATCTCGTTCTCACCGCGTTTGCGGAACTTGAAGTCGATGGTAGCCAGTGCCTCATTGATCATGCCACTCACTTCCTGCTCATGGCTGAACACATTCTTTAAATTCACGTTGTCGATGCGGGCATTGACGGCCTTCAGCAGATTCTGCACGTCGCCAGGCTGCATGCGCTGCACAATATCCTTGAGTTTGTCATCACCCATGGTGCGCACCTCATTCCACACGGCTTTGGCATTCTGTAGCTTCTGGCGTATCTGGAGCAGCTTGTCACGATCGTCAATCTCTTCCAGTTCTTGCGCAAACACCTCGGCATTGTGGGTGGTAAAATCGAAGAGCACTTCCTGCACGTCCTGCATCTTCTCCTTCACCTCCTGCTCGCTCACCAGCACCGTATTGGCTACGGACTCCTGGCCTTGCTCGGGGGTGCTGAACTGATTCAGCTCTTGTGCGTAGGCATCGTTGATCTCGTTGAAGTTCTGCTGGATATCGGCGAAATCCACCACGTAGCCATACTGCATCTGCTTATAGGGACGATTCACGCGGGTGAGTGCCTGAAGCAGATTGTGGTCTTTCAGCTTGCGGCCTAAGTACAGACGCTTCAGGCGATGGGCATCAAAACCCGTCAGCAGCATCGCATTGACAATCAGAATGTCGGGATGCCCGTGTTTCTTGAAGTCCTCATAGATGCCCTTGCGCGTATCCTTATCGTAGAAGTCGTGCAAGATGAGTTCTGCCGTCACGCCGCAATTGCCGCGCTCCTGTAGCTGGCGGAACATCTCACGAGCCTGCGGATTGGTCTCACAGACTATCATGCCTGCCAGCGTGGGATCGCCCTGCTGAATGCGCCAACGCTTGAAATCGTCGATGATATAGTCGAGCAATGCGCCTACATAGCGTTCGTTCTCCAGTATCTTGTCGCGCCTCACGTCCTCCTTCTTCACCTTGATGGTCTCTTCCAGATGGTTCCACACCTCTTGCAGGCGCAGGCGGTAGGAGGTCTCTATGTCCTCGCGCAGTATCTTCTTCGTAAAGCCGTCCTCGATACTGCGGTTATAATAATAGGTGCTGATATAGTCGCCAAACACATCGCGGCTCTTGTTCTCCTCGCCTATCAGTGGCGTTCCGGTGAGTGCCAGGCGAATGGCATTGGGATCGCTCTCGAAGAGTCGTGCCAGGAAAGAGCCCTTGGGATTATAGTCACGATGGGCCTCATCGAGGAAGTAGATGCGCTGGATGTTGACGGCATACTGCTGCACGTTCACGCGCCCGTCGCTATCCTTCAGCTTCTGGATGTTCACCACGATGATTTCTGACTGTCCGGTATTGCCCTGCTGGGCTGTAGTGGTTGAGAACGTCGCCATCAGTTCGTCGCGCGTCTCAACATTGATCACCTTCAGCCCTCGATTCGAGAACTCGTTGGTGGCCTGCTCCATCAGATCGAGACGATCCACGAAGAAATAGAACTTCGGCACAATGTTCAACCGCTTGTAATAATCCGTCAGTACCCGCGTAGCGAAATAACTGAGGGCGGTCTTTCCCGAACCTTGCGTATGCCAGATGATGCCACTCCTGACGCCCTCCGACAAACGCTGGCGGATGGCCTGTGTGCCGAAGAGCTGCGGATAGCGCATGACGTGTTTCTGAAGCACGTGCTTCTGCGTATCGGTGTCGATATAGTCGAGATAGACGAAGCCGTAACGGAGGAGATACAGCAGTCGCTCACGGGAACAAAGCGAAGTCAGGATGCTATTCGTGGGTGTGTCGTATTCCTTATTGGTCTTATATTCGGGCGATGCCTTGATAACCGTATAGTTGGTATCCTTCAGGATGAAGTTCTCGACATCCTCACTCAGCGGGGCATAACGGAAATCGCGGATAAAGTCGCTGCTCTCTTCGCGGAACACATTGAATACCATCTGCTTCTCTGCGCGGCAGCCGTAGAAGGCGCCCTGTAGCGGCACCTGCGTCGTAAAGTCGTAATGCTTGTTGTCGCTGAAGATCATCAGCTGCGTGAGGTTCAGGAAACGACGGAACTTGGTATTCGGGAATCGCGTATCGTTCATACGATGATACTCCTGCAGCATGCCGCCATGATTATTGGGCATCTTCACCTCGATGAATACCAGCGGCAGGCCGTTGATGAGCAGCGTGATGTCCGGGCGGAAACTCTCGCCCCCATTCTCACAAGGCATCTCGGTGACGCACTCCCAGGTGTTCAGTTCCGGGTGGTCATAGTCTATCACCTGATAGGTCTTGTTTGAGAGAATCTTCTCATAGAACTCGCGCCCCAGATCGTCGTTGTTCAGCATCACGCGGATCTTGCCGATAAACAGTTCTATCTCTCCGTCGGTGATATCCTTATTATACTCACGGAGTTTTTGAGAGAAAGTCTGTATATCGATATTCGTTTCCGGATCAAGGTGCAGACTATGCAGCGAGCGATAAGTATACCCTATCCTCGTCAGATGCGTCAAAGCGGGAATCTTCACCCTGGTATCTTCGCTAAATCCTGCCATGCGATAAATAATTAAAAGGGTATAAAAAAGGCTCCACACGACATAGGTTTTTAACCTCGCCATGTGGAGCGCACGAACCATACATATACTGACTAGTCAGGACATATCTTTTATTATATGCTGAATCTGATAAGGCTAAATCAGAAATAATACCCCCCCCCACTCAGGCACAAAAGCCTTGTGGTTTCAGCTCTCAACCCGAGGGCAAGAGGCGCATCACGGTGGATGGTTCTGATTTGCTTTAATTCCATATTATAGTTTTAAATTTCCAGTAGCGGCTGATTGCCGCATGCATGATTGGTTGCAAAGGTAATAAAAGTTTTCTGAATAACAACAAACTTAAGAAAAAAATTTTGAAGTGAGGTTGTATATCGCTAAAACATTCAACTTTTTCTAGGGTAGTACATAGTACACACAAGGGGACAAAGGGACAAAGGGACAAAACGTATAAAAAATAGGTATCGGGGTAAAAGGGGATCTAAAGACAAGAATAGGAATTATTCTATTATATTAATATAATAATATATATAATTATAATTATATATATTATTAGTTATTTTACGCTTCGCTTTAGTACCTTTTTCAAAACAAGTTTGTCCCTTTGTCCCCTTGTCCCTTTGTCCCCCATTTAGGTGTAGCAAAAAAATACGAATCTATTTTACAAAGCGAACATGATTTGACTGCATCAGGAGTTTCTCGGCCACAAGTCTAAGGTTTGTCGTAAGAGAACTGGGCGGATTTCGTTTGCAAGCCTATAGTTTCATTACGGGTAGCTCAGAAACGCCTAAAAAGCTCTAAAATAGGGCATTTTACGGATGCCCTAGGTGTTGGTAAATAATGTTTACTTCTGCAGGGAGAAACGAGCGGCGGCTCAGGGAAACGAGGTGCTGAAGAGCCGGATGTTCCAGCAGAAGAGCTCTGAACTTCTGCCAGGCAGAGTGCGGCAGGATGTAGGGGAAATACTGTTGGGCGAGTTCCGTGCGCCCGAGTGTCTTAGGTGTTTGTGTCAT
>Ga0247610_10007804_pt1 | contig 10939 bp, 8 predicted proteins | sample 174DNAGHGhighgp2_FD_193483 | JGI IMG/M metagenome (GOLD analysis project Ga0247610, IMG submission 193483) | Sheep rumen microbial communities from Palmerston North, Manawatu-Wanganui, New Zealand - 1742 DNA GHGhigh gp2 | ecosystem: Host-associated > Mammals > Digestive system > Stomach > Rumen ...
AGCCGGCCGCTCCCGTTGACGGTAAGGTCGTCCTCCGCGTACAGGGCAGCGCCCTGATCCGCACTGCAGGTCAGAGAGCTGTCGCCGGTGCACTGGACGATCGTCTTCTCTGATGCGAGGGATGCAATGCAAGGACCGTCCCTGCTGACCATGGAGACATTTTCGAGGATGAGATAGACGTTGCCGGATTTCTTTGGCTCACGGATCTGGATGGTGACGCCGTCGGAGCTTCCGGTGATGCGGTAGATCCCTTTCCGTTCGATGACGACGGGGTTTCCGGACCGGCCTCTCGTCGTGTCGGAAAGGGTGCCGTGATCCCCCTCCAGGGTGATCACGGCGTCTGCAGCCTCCGCGACCACATCGTTATAATCGCTTTTGGAGAAATAAGGATCTGCCGACTCGGCAGAGGCACACAGCGGCATCAGAAGCAGAAACAGAAAGAGGCCGCAAAGGACGGCGGGAAGAAGGGAAGGGCTGTGTTTTTTCACTGGTAGCATTCCTCTCGGATATTTTGCTTTTGGGTATTCTACCATAAAGAAAGGCTTCTGTGAAGAGAGCAGAAGAGAAAAGGAACGGACCGCAGAACACAGCTTATCACATGAAAGAAAGCTGCCCCCGGAAACAGGAGCAGCTTTGACAGTTTCGTATTTGGTTTACATAATGGGGATCTTGATCTTCAGATCCGTCAGCGGCCAGGACGAACAGGCGTGGAACCAGCCCATCTCCTTGTCCATCCGGCGTCTGCCGTCGCCGATGGGCGAGACGAAAATCTCACCCTCCAGCAGATGACTTCTGCAGAAGCCGCACTCGCCGTTGCGGCAGTGGGTGTCGATGGCAATGCCTGCGCGCTCGAGACTGACGGCAACGGGCTCAGAGGCCTTCGCGTCGATGATGTCCTCGTGGATGCCGCGCAGCACCGTGATCTTGAAGGTCTTTTCCTCCGTGCCCTTGGGATAGCCGGGCAGGGTCGAGACATCCGCGGGGTTGTTGACCACGTCGTGACGGAAGCGCCGGGGACCGACACCGAGCTCGTCCAGCGCCGTCTTCACAAAGCGGAACATCGGCAACGGCCCGCAGAACATGTACGTGCAGCCCTCGGTGGAATAACGGCGGATGATCTCCTTCGTGATGAAGCCCTGTTCGCCGGGCCAGTCGGGCTCGTCGGACAGCACGTGCACGACCTTTACATCCGGGCAGGCCTTTTCAATGGCGTCCAGCTCGTCCTTCAGCACGATGTCGTTTGCCTTGACCGAGCCGTACAGAATCGTCAGCTTCACGCCCTTCAGCTTGCCATAGGCGATCTCCTTCGCCATCGAGTGGAAGGGGGTGATGCCGCTTCCGCCCGCAAGCGCCACAACATCCCTGCTGTCGCGCATCGGCTCGTAATAGAAGAAGCCGAAGGGAAGTGCGCCCTGAAGCTCGTCCCCGACCTTTACGTTCTCAAACAGCCAGTCCGGCACGAGGTACGGTACGTTGCGCCGGACCGTGATCTCAAAGAAGCCTTTGTCGCCTCTGGCCTCATAGGGGGCCGAGGAAATGGTGTAGGGCCTTGAAAGCACGCTGTCGCCGATCTTCAGGCGGAAGTTGACGTACTGGCCGCTCTGGAAGCAGGGGATGTGGCCGTCCGCGCTCTCAAAGCGGAATACGCGCGCCGAGGGGGAGGCCTCGCGGATATCGACGCAGCGGAAGACCATGTGCTCCGGATGCAGCTTGTCGGCCAGCTCCCGGATCGGGTCTTTCGGGTCGGGCCTCGGCGAGCCGTTGGCGAAATTCTCTTCACGCAGCTTCGTAACGCGTGATGCGCCGCCTACATCCTTCAGGAAACCCTTGACCTTGATGCTCATGCCTTCGCCGCCTCCTTTTTCTTCTCCATGTCCTCCTTCACGGCCTTCGCCGCCGCACGCCCGTTGGTGATCTGCGGCCCCATGCCGTCGCCGGACATGCCGTGCGCCCCGGCAAACTCGAGACCATCGATGAAGTGATCCTTCTCCTTCATCTGCAGCCTTGCCACCGCGTGGTCCTCCATCGAATGCAGATAGCCGTAGATGTTGCCCTTCCAGGCCCCGACATAGTGGGACACCGTAATGGGCGTTGTGATCTCGATCTCGGTGATGCGCGGACGGAAGTCCACCTTCGTGACCCGGAGGCACTCCTCAATCATCTCGTTGGCGAGGCGCCGCTTGAGGTCAAAGTATTCTTCTTCCTTGATGCTTTCGAAGGGCTTGGAGGGCACCAGCGCCGTGATGCTCAGCTGGGTGTAGCCCTCCGGCAGGGTCGGGTTGGCATAGTTCAGACAGATTGTCGTCACATAGTTGTAAGGCTCGGTAAGGTTCGAATAGTTCTCCCAGATCTTGTTCGTGTCCATCGTCGTGCCGGAGAAGGTCGAGTAGTTCGTGATGCCGTTCTCTTCCGGCGTCCCTTCGATGACCATGATGACGCTGACCGGCACCACGGACAGCTTCCGGTTGTTGATCATCCGGATGGCGGCGGTCGGCACCGCGCTCAGCGGTTCGATCATCTGGGTATAGACCCGGTTCGGATAGGGCCCCGAGATGACGTAGTCACAGGAGATCTCGTCTCCACGCGCGGTCCGCACGCCGGTGACCTTACCGTCCTTGACCAGGATCTTTTCGACCTCCTGGTTGAACTCGTACTGCGCCCCGTTTTCCTCGCACTTCGCCTGCATCTTCATGCTCATCTCGTGGCTGAAGCCTCTGCATACATACGAGCCGGTAAAGTAGTCCGCCATCAGGAAGGCGTAGATCGTAAACGGAAGATCGTCCATCCGGTTGCCGACGTAGATCCAGTAGGGCGTCAGCATCTCCACGGCCTTCTTCGGCAGGTCGAAGGTGTTGATGACCTCGGTTGCGGTATAGCCAACCGTCTTGACAAAGTCCGGATGTTTGATCAGCATCTCCACCTTGCTCATCGGGGTCACCGACAGAGTATTCATGCTGTCATAGACCCGTCTGCAGAGCAGCATCAGCTCATGCACCTTTTCATAGGTACCGGGGCAGACCTCGTCAATCTCTTTTGCCACGGTCGTATAGCTGCCGTCATAGTCGTGGTGCAGGACCTTGTCGATCCCGGAGTTCGGCAGCGCCACGCGGTAGCACTCGTGCACCGGCAGCCAGTCGATGTTCACGCCCATATCGTCAAAGAACTGACCGACCTTCAGGCGTTTGCCCGGCTGACCGATGCTCATCATCTCGTGCAGCGTTGCCTCAATCTCAAACCCGTTGCGCACGAAATCCGTCGCGAGACCGCCGGGCATGTTATGCTTTTCGAGGATCAGGATGTCCTTGATCCCCCAGGCCTGCAGCTGCAGGCAGGCACTCATGCCTGCCAGCGCGCCGCCGATGATGATCACATCGTAATGATCTTTATAAAACTTCATTTAGAAGAACCTCTCGACCAGCTCTCTCGAGTACTCGGCCGTCTCGTCCATGTCGCCGAAGGCCATGATCTCGCCGGCATAGAAGGTGTCGTACTTGCCCTGCATGGCCTCGACCTTGTCGTACCAGCCGTCGGCATAGTCGGCGGAGAAGACATGGGGGAAGTAATACACGCTCCACTCGTTGATGACTTCTTTCGCCGGGTTCTTCATGGTCTTCAGATCGTCGAGAACCATCTGCTTGCAGGTCTCGTAGGGGATCTCGGCCATGTCTCTGTGCTTGCGCAGGGCATAGGTGGTGATGACCTGGTCGATCTGGTCCTTCCAGCGGCGGTAATAGACCATCAGGTGGCCGAGCTTCTCGGGAACCATGTTGTCAAACACATAGTACGAGATCTCGGGATGATCCTCCGGCCTGGTGAGGACGGCCTGCACGTCGTAGCGCTCGTAGTCGATCTTCGAGAACAGCGCCTTTTCGTCGTCGCGGATGTCCCAGTACTTGTCCATGCCGACCTGGCCGTCCGCTCTCTCGTCGGGGATGTACAGCGGCGCCGTCATGATGACCTTGTCGAACTCCTCGACCTTGCCGTTGACGGTCAGATAGACCTTGCCGTCCCTGCGCTCGACCTTGCTGATCTGGCTGTTCAGCCGGGCCGGATGCTTCAGGTGGTCGTTCAGCTGCTCCCAGATGTACTGGGTGCCTTCCTTCCAGGTCCAGAGGTTGACTTTGACAAAGTTCATGCAGGTCTGGAAATCCAGATACTTCAGGACGTAGGCCGCAGGGATCTCGTCAAAATAGCCGTAGCCGAACGAGGTGAAGGGCCCGATCCAGATCTTCTGCACCAGGGGGACGCCGTTGAGCTTGCAGAAATCCTTGAACGGCATCGCCAGGTCCTTCAGGTTCGGGTTCTCGCCCTGTACGCGCTCGCGGCCGGGGGTCACGGCATAGCCGTCATAGCGGCCTTCGGCCACACCCCGGTGCCCGTTGAGGTCATAGCCCTTGTACTTGGTCTCCAGCAGCTCGCCGAAGGCGGTCAGCTGCTTCTTCATCTTCAGCAGCCAGGGGTTGCGGATGAGATTGGCAAAGGTCTTTGCAAAAGGCTCAATGACGTTGCCGCTGCCGTCCTTGTAATTGCGGTTCAGCTTCGGACCGTCGTGCGTGATGCCGCAGAACTTTTCGACATCCTCCACCGCATAGTAGGAGGGGACGCCCATGATGGCGCCCATCTCATACCGGCGCCCGTTGTAATGCGGGCTCCAGCACTTGCCGCCCACGCGGTCCAGACGCTCAAAAATCGTGTAGTTTTCATAGCCCTTCTGCTCCAGATACATACCGGCGCTCAGACCGGCCGGGCCGCCGCCGATAATGGCGATGCGAATGTTTTTGTCCATAGTTTTCCTCCGTTTTTTGTTTTCATGAGTGTGTTTTCAAAAACTGCCATGATAAAAAATTATACAACAACCTGCCGAAAATATCATTATACACTTTAAGGAAAATGTCATAATCGCCAAATATTCCGGCGTCTTTTTTCTCAGATGTCTTCCCAACGGACGCAATCTATGCTATCATAAAGAAAAAGAACAGGAGGTGCCCCGTGCGTTTTGACAGTTTTGCGCAAATGCTTGCCCATCTGGCCGAAACCGGCCCGGATGCCCCTGCGCTCCGATATGACGATAAGACCCTCAGCTTTTCCGAGCTGAAGCATGCCGTGGATGCCCGCGCCGCGATGCTGCGCGCAGAAGGGAAGACCAGCCTCGGCCTGCTTTGCGACGGCAGTCTCGACAGCGTGATCGAGCTTTTTGCTGCCAATCTCGCCGGACTCCAGCTGGTCATGCTGGACGCCTCCCTCGACACCGACACGCTCCGGACGCTGATCCGCTACACCGATGTCGATACGCTCTGGGGGGAGGAAGACCTGAAGGAGGACCTCGAGCTCGCCCTGATGGGCGGCGTGAAGAACGGGGCGGGGAGGATCCTCTTCTTCACGTCCGGCACGACGGAACAGGCCAAGGCCGTTGTCCTCACCGATCACAGCCTGTGTCAAAGCGCCTGGAACGGTTCGGCAAAGCTCCCCCTGACGCCGGATGACAGGCTTTTATGCCTGCTGCCGCTGAGCCACGTGTTCGGTTTCGTCTGCGGCCTCCTGTGGGGGCTCAGCTGCGGCGCCTGCGTCTCTCTCGGCCGCGGCGCGCGCCATTATCTGGACGACTGCGATTTCTACCGCCCGACGGCGGTGTCGGTGGTCCCGATGCTGCTGGGCTTTCTCCTGCAGCAGAAGTGCGTCAACCCCGAGCTGCGGCTCATCCTTGTCGGCGCCGGGGACTGCGCGCCGGAGCTTCTCCGGGCGGCGACCGATTTGGGGCTGCACGTCAGCTTCGGCTACGGCCTGACCGAGTCGAGCTCGGGGGTTGCCATCTCGGTGCAGGGTGACCCTTATGCCATGGAGGTCTGCCCGGATGATACGATCACGCTTGCCGATGACGGCGAGATTCTGATTCAGGCCCCGACCTGCATGATGCAGGGGTATTACAAACGCCCGGATGCCACGCGGGCGGTCCTGCGTGACGGTGTCCTGCATACGGGGGATCTGGGCTGCTTTGACGAGGACGGCCGCCTGCATATCACCGGCCGGAAAAAGGACATGCTGGTCCTCTCCGACGGCACCAAGATCTTTCTTCCCGAGTACGAATCGGCCCTGATGCAGACCCTTGAGCATATGGAGCTGGCGGTCGTCCTGAAAGGCGGGCGCCCGGCGCTTATATACTGCGGTTCCGGCGACGCTTCCGCCGTCATGGAAAAGCTGCGGCCCCTGATGCGCAGGCAGCCGCGCGGAAAACAGATTGCCGAGGTCGTTTTTACCGATGAACCGCTGCCGCGGACGCAGACGGGTAAAATAAAACGCTGGGAACTCCAGCAGAAAGTGATGGAAAGCGCATGAGCAGAGAAGAAGTTCTGGAAAAGACCAAAGGCGTCATTTTTGACTGCTTTCCCGATCTGAAGGATCAGGAACTGACTGAGGACACCGTCATCAACAACGAGACCGCCATCGACTCGATGGGCTTTGTACTGATCATCTGCAAGCTTGAGGCCCTGTTCGATGTGCGCATTCCCGAACGCCAGTGGAAAAAGCTGCAGACCCTCGGCGACGTTGTGGACGCCATCTATAAGCGCCTGGCATGAGTGTTTATGCCGAGTCGGTCCTCCTGCGCAGCAAGGATGTCGATCTCTACCGGCGGCTGCGCAGCTCCGAACTCTTCCGGATGCTGCAGGAGGCTGCCATCCGCCATACCGAACAGCTTGGCATGGGGCGCGGCAAGACCCTGGACAGGGGAATCCTGTGGGTCCTGCTGATGCAGCGCGCGGAAATCACGCGCATGCCGGAGTACGATGAGACGGTCGTCCTCAAAAGCTGGCCCGGCAGGACCATGCATCTGCTCTTTCCCCGCTATGCCAGTCTCGAAACCGCCTCCGGCGAGCCGCTTCTGAAGGCCAGCGCGCTGTGGAGCCTCGTGGATGCCGAAACACGCAGGGTCGTCTTTCCCGAAAAGGTCGGCGTCGAGATCGAGGGCATCGTGACCGGAGAGGAGATCGCCATGCCCGCTTCGGTCCGCAGGGCGGACTGCACCGACGCGCAGGATTTTACCGTGCCCTACAGCTTCGTTGATCTCAACGGCCATATGAACAATACCCGTTACTTCGACCTGGCGGAGGACTGCATCGGCGCCGCCGCTGCCGGTGCGCGCCTGAAGAGCATCGCGGCCGAGTATCAGAACGAAGCCCGCCTTGGCGAAACGCTTCATCTCCGCTGGGGCGAGGCTTCCCCCGGGGAGTATTTTCTCGCAGGGGAAACCGGGCGCGACGTCTTTCGCATGCGCCTCTGCTATCAGTAAACAGGACTGTTTCACAATTCCGAAAGAAATCCGGTCAGCCTGCCGATTTGCGCTGACCGGATTTGCTTTTTTTCGGATGAAACGATTGACGGATTGACGGAAGAAACTTATAATAATAAAAGGGAAGAGATTGACATATCAGTGGCCGGCGCTGTCAGAACGCGCGGAAGCACTGAAAGAGACAAATGATCGGGGGAAAGACGGTGGACTTTCAGAAAGTGGTTGACAGCATGGGGGCCATGACCTGTGTGGTCTCGGTGGAAAAACTGGAAGACGGCGGATACGGCGACCTGCGGATCGTCACCGGCAACAGGGCGTATATCGATTCCATAGAGCACCCCATGGGTGACGTGCAGATGCTGACCACCCGGTTTACACCGAACAGCCTGTACACGGAATATATGACAAGGGATCTCAATTTTGAGGACTACTGCTATCGTGCGGCCGTTGAAAAACGCTGCCTGCATTCCTATGCGCATCCGGACCGCTTTGACGTCTGGTTTAATATGACCTTTCTCCCGCTGGTGCCGGACGAGGGGAACCTGTGCTTCTGCACCTATACGATGGAGATCAACCCGGTTGCCGACAGTACCAGGCTTTCCAATGTCTCGGGCGAACTGGCGTCCGCGGTTCTGGAGACCACGATCAAGCTTAGAGGCACGACGGATTTCAAAGCGGCGATGGCGGATGTCATCAAGGATATCCGGGAGATCTGCCTGGCAAAGCAGTGCTGCATCCTCCTCATGGAGCCGGTTACCCGGACCTGCTCGGTCCTGTGCGAGGATGTCGCGGAGGACGGCCCCAAAAAGCCCATGGCGGAAATTGTTGACGATACCTTCTATGACCTTGCCGAATCGTGGGAGCATACGATATACGGCAGCAACTGCCTGATTGCCAAGAACGCCCGGGACATGGAAGTGGTCAGGGAGCGGAACCCCGGATGGTATCAGTCGCTGGTGGAAAACCACGTTTCTTCCATCGTCCTTTTCCCGCTGAAGTCGGGCAATGAGCGCCTTGGCTATATCTGGGCTACGGGCTTTGACGAGAAGGATGCGCCGAAAATCAAGGAAACGCTCGAGCTGACGACCTTTATCCTCGGTGCGGAGATCGGAAATCATCTGCTGCTCGAACGCCTGCAGATCCTGAGCTCGCGGGACATGCTGACCGGCGTGCAGAACCGCAACGAGATGAACAACTATGTGGATCGGATGAGCGAGGGGAGAGTGTCGCCGGGTGTGCCCGTCGGCGCGCTGTTTGCCGACCTGAACGGGCTGAAAACCGTCAACGATACCCAGGGCCATCCTGCGGGCGATGACCTGATCCGAAGGGCGGTTCGCGTACTCCGGAGGGTGTTTCGCGATGATGAGATTTTCCGCGCCGGCGGCGATGAGTTCACGGTGATTGTCCCCGGTACCACCGCGGAGGAGATGGAGGCGAAAGCACGCCTGATCAGAGAGTATGAAGCGTCAGAAAACGACGTCAGCTTTGCAATCGGCTGTGCTGTTGAGGATGACTGCAGGAATGTGCGGACCGCGCTCCAGAAAGCGGATGAAAAGATGTATGAGGATAAACGCAGATACTATGCGCTTCATCCGGAACTGAAAAGAAGCAGATAAGAAAAAAGCATATCCGGCCGCGTCGTATTCGTCATGCTGCCGTGCAGACTGCATGTGACGCTTTTGTGATACTCTGCGTGCTATTATGATCCCGGTAGATGCTGGGTGAAGAATACTCTGGAACAAGCCGTTGAGGATCCGTATGAAAGATCAAAAACAATCATTGAAAGACACCCTGCGGCATATCGGACTTCGGACGGTTGCCGCGGCGCTCTGCATATTCCTGATAACCGTTACCATGACGGCTTATATCGGGAACCGTTTCTATGCCATGGAAAAGACGGTACTGCAGCAGCGGGGCGAACTGAACGCCAAAGAGGCGGCAATGGAGTATGACGAGTGCCTTCTGACACGCGTCAATATCGTCACGGTCGTCGGCTATGCCGTGGATCAGATGCTTCACTCCGGCAGGGAAAACCGCGCCATCGAAAAATATCTCACGGAGGAAACCTCCTACATCGGCGCCTCGCTTGACCCCAGCACCACGGGCCTGTACGGATGGATTAACGGCGAATACCTTGACGGCGCCGGCTGGGTCCCTGACGCAGACTATGTTGCGGTCGAGCGGCCGTGGTATACCGAGACCCGCAGCTCCGGCGAAAAGATCACCTTTGTTGAGCCCTACCTCGATAAGCAGACCGATACCATCATGATGACGGTGTCCACGCTTCTCAGCGACGGGGAAAGCGTTGTCGCCATGGATGTCAGCCTTGACCAGATCCAGAGGATCGTGGAAGAGCTTTCCTCGGACTCGGAAGGCAGCGAGGCTTTCGTGCTTGACAGCAGCGGCATCGTCGTTGCCCATTCCGACAAAACACAGCTGGGCAAAAACTATCTCCAGGAAAGCGACAGCCTCGGCGGGGCCATTGCCCGCAGGATCCTCGAGGACGGTCAGAGACAGTTCGATCTGGAGACGGCGGAGGGGAATTGTTCGGTCTATGTCGATCAGCTCCGCGGCGGCTGGTACAGCGTCAGCCTGATCAATTCCGACATTTGGTACCGTCCCCTTCAGAACACCCTGATTTCTTTCTATGTGATTCTGGCGCTGGTCGTCGTGCTTCTGGTTTTCGTCTTCCTGCGCATGGCGGCGAAGAATCTGGCGCTGGAACAGCTTCATACCCGGGTCAGCGAGGAGGAACAGCGCGGGGACGCCCTGCAGGCGCTCTCCGAAACGGACCGCATGACCGGGCTGTTTGACCATGTCAGCGGAAAGAGCAAGGTGGAAGAGAGCCTGCGTTCGGGGACCGGCGGTATGCTTCTGGAGCTGGATATCGACCACTTCAAGGAAATCAACGATACCTGCGGCCATCAGACCGGCGACCTTGTGATCGTCGCCGTGGCCGATGCCATGCGCAAGACCTTCCGCTCGAATGATATCCTTGTGCGTCTGGGCGGGGATGAGTTCGGGGCTTATGCTGTCGGCATCCCGAACCGCGGGATGGGCGAGCGGCTCATTCACCGGCTGTTTGAACACCTCGGGGCGACAGAGATCCCGGAGCTGGGCGATAAGAAGATCAGCGTCAGTGTCGGTGCCGTGCTCACCGCCGGTGACGGAGCGGAGTCGTTCGGCAGCCTGTATTCAAAAGTCGACAACGCCATGTACGTCAGCAAGAAAACCCCCGGAAACTGCCTGACCTTCGCCGAATAGCGCGCAGAGCGGAGATGGTTCCGCCGCGCACAGTCTGTCTGAAATGAACCGGGGCGTGGTTTGCCGATGAACGGTATCCGGAAAAGGATGTAAGGATGTGTCTATGATTAAGCAGTACATACTGTGGAACTGGGGGATGATTCCGAGCCTGGCGGCTTTTGCCGTCTCGCTGAAAGAAACCGTCTTCCTGGATAAGACAACCATCAGACGCATGTACATTCTGATCGTTGCCGTTTTCCTTTGTTCCGTCGGCTGCAGCCATCTGGATGACGGTGCGGCATCCGTCGACGACCTGCTCCAGCGGTCGGACAGCATGATGTATGCCGAGAAGGCGGCCTACTACAGAAGCACAGGAAGAGACAGGCGGCGCAGAAGAGAGCCTTCTGCGGA
>Ga0247610_10007805_pt1 | contig 10937 bp, 8 predicted proteins | sample 174DNAGHGhighgp2_FD_193483 | JGI IMG/M metagenome (GOLD analysis project Ga0247610, IMG submission 193483) | Sheep rumen microbial communities from Palmerston North, Manawatu-Wanganui, New Zealand - 1742 DNA GHGhigh gp2 | ecosystem: Host-associated > Mammals > Digestive system > Stomach > Rumen ...
CCGCGTTCAAAAAAGATAATGGAATATCTTTCGTGTTCATTGAAATATGCAGTCACTGAGGTTCTTTCGTCTGAAAGATTAAAACGGGAATCGTGTGAAAATCACGAGCTGTCGCGCAACTGTAAGCACTTTGATGTCGCATGCATTTATGCCACTGAAGCAATTTGGGAAGGCGTATGCGATGTGCGAGCCAGGAGACCTGCCCCAGATGATTTGGCAATACTTTCGCGTAAAAAGTAGCGTCAAGTAGCAATCTCGTCATCTTATGATTATTACATCAGGGATAACATGATCCTACTCTTGGACAATGCGGTTACTACACCGGTTTTCCCTCTTTTTTCGGACTTTCCCGCCCGTCAGTAATGTCGGGTGCGGGTTGTGTTGTGCGAAGGCGTTGTCATTGCATCCTTTGGTTATTTTATAAGTTTTCTATAAACAACAAACTTTTTTTACAAATAATTAAAAATATCATAGTTATGATGACAAGAGACCAATACATTGAAAGCCTTCGCAAGATGAAGATGAACGTCTGGTACATGGGTGAGAAAATTGACAACCCTGTGGATCATCCCATGATTCGCCCGTCACTCAACTCAGTAGCCATGACCTACTGGCTGGCCGAACAGCCTGAATATCAGGATGTGATGACCGCTGTGAGTAATCTTACAGGCAAGCGCATCAACCGCTTCTGTCATCTTCACCAAAGCACTGAGGACTTGGTGAACAAGGTGAAGATGCAGCGTCTTTGCGGTCAAAAAACGGCAGCCTGTTTCCAACGCTGTGTGGGCATGGATGCATTCAACGCCATCTACAGCACCACCTACGAAATCGACCAGCGATACGGCACGGAATACCACAAGCGTTTTACGGAGTATCTGAAATGGGTACAGGACAACGACCTGACCGTGGACGGCGCGATGACCGACCCGAAAGGCGATCGCAGTCTCAGTCCCAGCAAGCAGGCCGATCCCGATCTGTTCCTCCACATTGCTGAAATTCGTCCCGACGGTATTGTGGTGCGTGGCGCAAAGGCCCACCAGACTGGCGCGGTGAACAGCCACGAGCACCTCATTATGCCCACCCAGGCCATGAAGGAAGATGACAAGGCTTATGCAGTAAGTTTTGCCATTCCCACCGACGCCGAGGGCATCACCATGATCTACGGCCGCCAGAGCTGTGACACCCGCAAGCTGGAAGAATATCACGACATCGATCTCGGCAATTCGCAGTTCGGTGGTCACGAAGCCCTCGTGATTTTCGACAATGTGTTTATTCCCAACGACCGTGTCTTCATGTGCGAGGAATACGACTTCGCCGGCATGATGGTGGAACGTTTCGCTGGCTATCACCGTCAGAGCTACGGTGGATGCAAAGTGGGTGTGGGCGATGTGCTCATTGGTGCCGCTGCATTGGCCGCAGAAGCCAACGGCGTGCCGAAAGCCAGCCATATCAAAGACAAAATCATCGAAATGACACACCTCAACGAGACCCTGTACAGCTGCGGTATCGCCTGCTCGTGCGAAGGCTGCCAAATGGCTGCCGGCAACTATATGATTAATTTGCTGTTGGCCAATGTCTGCAAGCAGAACGTCACCCGTTTGCCTTACGAAATCGCCCGTCTGGCAGAGGACATCGCCGGCGGTCTGATGGTTACTATGCCCAGCGAGGCCGACCTGCGCAGCAAGGAAATCGGTCACTATGTGGAAAAATACCTCAAGGCTTCGCCCAATTTCACCACCGAGGAGCGCATGCGCATCTTGCGTCTCATCGAGAACCTCACCCTTGGTACCGCTGCTGTCGGTTACCGCACGGAGAGCATGCACGGTGCCGGTTCTCCGCAAGCACAACGCATCATGATCAGCAGGCAGAGCGACCTTGAGGCTAAGAAACAGCTGGCCAAAGACATAGCTAAAATCAAATGAAATAAAAATGGACTGGAAATCAGAATATAGAAAACGACTGACCACTGCCGAGGAAGCAATCAAAAGCATCAAGGACGGTGACACCGTGGTGATGTCCGAGTGTGCTGGTGTGCCCCGCAAGATTATCAAGACTCTTGCCGAGCACCATGCCGACTTCCACAATGTCACCATCTACCACATGCTCACCCTCGGCGATGGCGAGTGCTTTTCTCCAGAATGCCACGACAACTTCCATCATCTGACCAACTTTGTCGGTGTCAACTCCAGACAGGCCATCTGGAATGGTGCCGGCAGTTTCTTTCCCGCCTATTTCAAGGATATTCCCGAAATGCTGGGCAAGGATATCCCGTGCGATGTGGCGGCTATAACAGTCACCGAACCCGGGCCTGACGGCTACTGCTCGGTGTCGCTTTCGTGCGACTATGCCGTTGCTGCTGCCAAGAAGGCTCGCGTGGTCATTGCCGAAATGAACGACCAGTTACCCTTCACGTCGGGCGGTACACTGTTGCATGTTACCGAGTTGACCCACATTGTGCCGGTCAACTATACACCGCCATTACTGCAACCCGCCAAAATCGGTCCCGTGGAAGAAGCTATCGGCCGGAACTGTGCTTCCCTCATCAAGGACGGCGACACGCTCCAGTTGGGCATCGGTGCCATCCCCGACGCTGTGCTGGCAGAGCTGAAGGACAAGAAGCACCTCGGCATCCATACGGAGATGTTCTCCGACGGCGTGGTCGATCTGGTGGAGGCCGGTGTCATCGACGGCGAGTGCAAGACCCTGCACAAGGGCAAACTCGTCGCCACCTTCCTCATGGGAACCCGGAAACTCTACGATTTCGTGGATTGCAACCCCAACGTGGCGCTTTACAGCGTGAACTATGTCAACGACCCGTATGTTATTGCCAAGAACGACAACATGGTGGCCATCAACTCCTGCATCGAAGTTGATTTGCAAGGCCAGGTGGCCAGCGAGACGATGGGCACCAAGCAGTTCAGCGGCACGGGCGGACAGGTGGATTACGTACGTGGTGCGGCCATGAGCAAGGGCGGCCGAAGCATAATGGCCATGCCTTCCACCGCTGCGAAAGGCAAAGTGAGTCGCATTGTGGCCACATTAGCTCCCGGCGCGGCCGTTACCACCTCGCGCAACGACGTCGATTATGTCATTACCGAATATGGTATCGCTCACCTCAAGGGAAAAACCATTGCCCAACGCGCAGAAGCCCTGATCGCTATTGCCCATCCCGATTTCCGCGACCAGCTCCGCACAGACTATGAAAAAGCCTATAAATTCTAATCAAGAAATAAACCAATAATGTTCACAGTAAAAACAAATGTCAGGAATTATCAGACTTTTGGCGAGTTCGCGGAAGCCTTCGCCTTGTCTGAAGACGATTTGGTGATCACACAATCGTTTTTGTATGAGCCTTTTATGAAATCCGAAAAACTGCCGTGCACGTTTGTCATGCAGGATAGGTATGGCGGCGGGGAGCCTTCCGACGAGATGATAAACAGCATCTTGGAAGAGGTGAAAGGCAAGCCGTTCAAACGGGTTGTCGGTGTCGGAGGCGGCACAGTCATCGACATCTCCAAACTTTTTGTGCTCAAAGGGCTGGAGGATGCGACGGATGCTTTTGAGCGGAGGATTCCCATCGTGAAGGAAAAACGGCTGGTCTTGGTGCCCACCACCTGCGGCACGGGAAGCGAGGTGACAAATATCTCCATTGCCGAGATCAAGTCCAGGCATACCAAGATGGGTTTGGCCGATGATGCCATCCTGGCCGACGACGCGGTACTGATTCCCGAATTGCTGCGGGGGCTGCCCTTCAAATTCTACGCCTATAGCGCGATTGATGCGCTCATTCATGCCATGGAGTCCTATCTTTCCCCGAAGGCCAATGTCTATACACAATTGTTTTCTGAAAAAGCCATTGGGATGATACTCAACGTGTTCAAAGGCATCTCGCAATATGGAGAAGAATACCGTTTCGACCATTTTGAAGCGATGCTGACGGCCAGCAATTTTGCCGGCATTGCGTTCGGGAATGCGGGAGTCGGGGCGGTGCATGCGCTGTCCTATCCGCTGGGTGGCGGATACCACGTGCCGCACGGCGAGGCCAATTACCAGTTCCTCACCGCCGTGTTCAATGTATATTATGACAAAGATCCGCAAGGGAAAATATGTGACTTGAACGAAATTCTGGCTGAAAATCTTGAGATAAGAAAGGAAGAGCTTTCATGCAACCCGAAAATCGTGTATGACATTCTTGACCGGCTGCTCGGCAAATTGGCCCCAAAAAATCCACTCCGCCATTATGGCATGAGGCCCGAAGAAACCGGTGAGTTCACCGTCAGCGTACTCAAGACCCAGCAACGGCTTCTGGCCAACAATTACGTCCCTCTATCCGAAGAGGACATTCGAAAAATTTATCAATCTTTATATTAAAAACCAAAAAAATGACAGCAGTAGAAGAAGTAAAAGCAATGATAGACAAGGCGCGCAAGGCTCAAGCCGTCTATTGCACGCGATTTGATCAGGACGATGTGGACAACACCGTGAAGTTGGCCACCCGTGCCATTTTTGAGGACGCCGAGGAACTGGCCAAAATGGCCGTTGAGGAGACACAGATGGGCGTTTACGAGGACAAGGTTTCCAAAAACCGTAACAAATCCAAGGGTGTCTGGTATGATTTGAAAAGCAAGAAGTCCATGGGCATACTCAGCATCAACGAACAGAACGGTCTTATTGAGATCGCCAAGCCCATAGGGGTGGTGGCCGGAGTGGTCCCCATGACCAACCCGATTGTGACCCCGATGTCGAAAATTGCTTTCGCCTTGAAAACGAAAAACGCCATCATCATTTCCCCTCACCCGAAGGCTAAAAAGTGCTCCACCGCAGCTGTGAAGTGCATTTTGGAAGCCATCAAGAAAATGGAGGTGCCGGATGGTATGGTACAGATTATAGAGGAACCCACATTGGAGAAGACGCAGGCTTTGATGGCCTATTGCGATGTGACCGTGGCCACCGGCGGTATGCCAATGGTGAAATCCGCCTATTCCTCTGGCAAGCCCTCTTTTGGTGTGGGTGCCGGCAACGTGCAGGTCATCCTTGACCGAAACATCGAATACCCGTTGGCTATCAGCAAGATCGTCACCGGACGTTCTTTCGACAACGGCATCATCTGCTCAGGTGAGCAGAGCGTCATCTACCCTCAGGAGGCACATGATGAGATTATGGAGGCTTTCCGCAACAACAGAGGTTATGTCACCACCCCCGAAGAGCGCGAAAAAGTGTTAGCGGCCATCTTCGAAGACGGTCACACAGCCAGAGATGTAGTCGGTCAGTCAGCACAGTACATTGCCATGAAGGCTGGTATCAAGATTCCAAAGGACACCAAAGTGATTGTGATCGAATCCAACGGCACTTTCGGCCCCGACGACCCGGTCAGCAAGGAAAAGATGTGTCCGGTGCTGGGCGCGTTCCCTTACCAGTATTTCGACCAGGCTATCGAAATTGCGCAAACCAACCTCTCCTTCGAGGGCAACGGACACACGGCAGGACTGCACTCCAACAACCAGGCCAACATCATCAAGGCCGGTACGGAGTTGTCGGTTTCCCGTCTGATTGTGAATGCCATCTGCGCCACCACCGCAGGCGGCTCCATCCAGAACGGTCTCCCGGTGACCAACACGTTGGGATGCGGAAGCTGGGGCAACAATTCCATTTCCGAGAACTTCACCTACAAGCACCTGCTCAACATCACCCGAGTGGCACCGCTACAGACCCGCATGCACGTCCCCAGTGACGAGGAAATCTGGCGTTAACACGTTTTTCACTTTTTGTATTATTGTCCGGCAAAAGACCAAAAGCAGTTCCTTATGTTACAGCAATTCAACTTTGTGGAGATTTTCAGCTCTTTTATGGTGATGTTCGCCATCATTGATATTTTGGGCTCTATTCCTATCTTCATGAGTATCCGGGATAAAAACCAGGATATCAAGCCAATGTATGCCTGTTTGACAGCTTTGGGCTTGTTTTTGGTCTTTTTCTTTGCCGGTGACGCCCTGTTCCTGCTTTTCGGCATCAATTCAGCCTCTTTTGCGGTAGCCGGTTCCTTGGTGTTGTTTATTCTCGCGGTAGAGATGGTGTTGGGACGCGACATCATCAAGAATGAACCCACGGGCGGAGGAGCAAGTGTCGTGCCCGTGGCTTTCCCGCTCATCGCCGGCCCTGGCGCCATCACCGCCTTGCTTTCCCTCCGCGCCGATTACGCTGTGGTTAACATCTTGTCAGGCTTGTTGCTGAACATCGCCCTCGATTACATTGTCATCCTCCATATCGACAGAATACAAAGCCTGTTAGGCACCAATCTGATTTTTATTATCCGGAAATTTTTCGGGGTGATCCTGTTGGCCATGGCCATCAACATGTTTATCAACAATATATTGGCCATTATCCATCCATAGCAGTAGCGTGAGAAAAACTATTGACCGTCGCGTCAAGGTGTTCCTTCCGCCTCACCCCAGCACCACGTCCATCACCATCATCAAGACGAAGCCGACGGCAAAGCCGATCGTGGAGAGATTGGTGTGTGCGCCTTGGGCGGTCTCGGGAATGAGTTCCTCCACGACCACATACATCATGGCACCGGCTGCAAAGGCCAACAGGTAAGGAAGGGCCACGCCGAGAATGCCGGCTAGCAGCAGGAACGCGATGCCGGCCAGGAAACCCACGGCGGCCGGCAGCACGCGCTCGCCCGCCATGTCGATCGACGGTATCAGCAGCGACCACACGCTGGCGGCCACCATCACGCCGCTGGCGAAGCCCAACAGCGTCTTCTGCATCCTGTCGGTGATCTCCTTTTTCATGAAGAAGACGAAGGCCGAGCCCAGCATCGTGCCGAGCAGCGGCAGCAGTATTCCGATGATTATGGCATTCATAACATTACTCTTTCACACCGCAAAAATGCACATTTTCTGTCAAATAGGAATCCCTATAAATGGCTATTTTGCGGGGGAATCTCCACGGATCGCGCGGATCTGCGCGGATTTGCAATAGATGATTTTTGCCTTATATCTTGCTTTCACTGCTTCACGCAAACGTAGGCCTGCGGCCAATGGATGGGGTGGCCTGCGGCCAGAAATCTGTGAAAATCTGGGTGGAAAATCTGAGAAAATAGTTATAGCTTAGTAATGTTTTCGCATTGTTTTCGCCGTTTCCGCATTGTTTTCGCAATATAATCGATTTTTGGATTGCGAAAAGACGCGGAAGGGGCGAAAATTTGCGAAAAATTATTGTTTTCGCACCGATACGGAATAGAACAATCTGCACGCTTTCAAGCAGATATTCATTTCGCAGTACGAATTTGCCACGGAAGAGTGTTTTTGACGGGGACAATGGGTGGAGGTTGTCGCTAATGGAATGATGATGGCTGAAAAGCGACAATGCCGGATTATGTGTGGCACCGAAACAAAGTGCTCAAACCTGACAACTCAAACAGAAAGCCGGAACGATTGATCATTTCCTCGCCGTCGCGCACAGCCACCGCTTTTCTTCGTTCACCGTGATGTTGAGGTCGCGGAAGCCGACATTCGTCAGATGGTGCCTGATTTCTTCCGGCGTGTAGGTGTGCATGCCCTCCGGCTTTCTGGCATTGCTGAAAAATTTGCTCAAAAGTCCCATAATCTGTCCATTTGATATTTCCGACGGCAAAAGTCCGATTTCCCGAGCGTGGGAATATCCCAACAAGTGGCTATTTTCGGGCGAGGGATTCATCAAAGTACACTATCTTCTCTCGATTTATCTTAAGTCATTCATTGTCAAAGGTGGATGACGAAACACAGCAACATCGTCCGGAACAGGGGATTCCAGCCATAGCCAAAAATAAGTACTTCTTCGCCAAAACTCCCATAAACAGGGGAGTTTGAACGGGTGGACAAATAGTATTTTTGCCGCACGAAAAATAAACTACACTATTATAAAAAAGTATGGCAAAAAGATTATCCATTCAAAGAATCCTGGTTCTGACGGCGTTTGTGCTGTCATTCTTCGCGCTAAGCGCCCAAACGACCACTTCCGACACCATCGGCAGTGGCACAACGACATCCATCCATTCGGCGTTGCCGGGCGCTTACGGCTACCACTTGTCGGCCGCGCTGTATCTCGGCAATGAAATCAACCATTCGGCAGGCGATATAGAATCCTTGTCGTATCACATCACATACGGCAATTATCCTGTCAACGACGGTGACAAACGGATCAAGATCTACTTGTTGGAGACCTCCGATCCGTCCATCGATTTGTCGCAGACATGGGGCTCCATGGTGAGCGCCGCCACGCTGGTGTATGACTCCCTCGGCTGCGACATCCAATGGGACGACTACTGGAAAGAGTTCTCCTTCACGCAGCCTTTCTCTTACGGCGGCGGCAATCTGATTGTCTTGGTGGAAGGCGAGGCCTGCGACCCCTACCCTAGTATGGGCGACTGTGAGACAGAGATTTACGTCAACAACGGGACGGTCAACAATTGCTGGAACCGGGTGCAGGACGGAACGCAGATTTCCTTCACCACGGCGATGGATTCCATCCCCGAAGGGACCCACGACAACCATTACGACCGTCCGAACGTGGTGTTCTCCTTCTCGTCTGGCGAGCCCTCCACCCCAGACACCAACTGCGTGCTGACCCTCCCGATGCTGGAAGATTTCGAGGGCTATTCCGGCGATTTCTCCTCTATCCCCACCTGCTGGACGAAGATCTCGCAGGAGTACAACCAGGCTTACGGCAGCTACTATCCCGTCATCAACGGCGGCAGCGCGAGCGACCCCAACCAATCGATGATGTTCATGCTGATGGACACCTACTCGTCGTTCCTCGTTCTGCCCGCCTTGGACAGCCTCTGGTCGATGCAGAATGTCTCGATGTCGTTCAACTTCAAGTCCGCCCAGCAGAACATCACGCGCATGGTGGTGGGCGTGATGTCGGATCCGTCTGACACGCTGACCTTTGTGCCGGTGGATACCGTGTGGCGCGAAGGCAGTGTCAGCGGCTGGGAGCCCAAGGAAATCAACTTTGCCACCTACGCCGACTCGGGCCGTCACATCGCCTTCTGGTTCAGCAAGGCCAACTCCACCCATATTTTCCCGAGCTGCTTCATCGACAACGTGACCCTGTTTGAGACTCCCGACTGCACGCCGCCCGTTCAGATTTCGGCCAGCGTGGACAATCTCGATGCTACCATCTCTTGGACATACACGAACAATGCCTACGGCGCCAGAGTTTACTACAAGACCTCCGTTGATTCCCAGTTCGACTCCGTCGAAGTTTATACGGACAACTATTACACGCTGTATAATCTTCCTTATAACACTGTTTATCAATACTATATCGTCACCCTTTGTGATGGCGGCGGCGAATCGGCACCCTCGCAGGTTTTCACCTTTTCAACGCCTTGCGAGACGGTCACGCAATTCCCGTGGACCGACAGTTTCGAAAACGGACTGGGTTGCTGGTCGTTAGATGCCTCTTCGGCCGGACAGGATTGGCAGGTGGTCGCCGCCGGCAGCAATCCGACCTGCACCCCATACTCCGGAAGCGCGATGATGAAATACGACTGTTGGAGTTTTCCGTCGGGCAGCTGGGGCACGATGACCTCGCCCGCTCTGGCCATCCCGCAAGACATGACCCTCTCGTTTGCCTACTTCAAGCAGGACATCTATCAGGCGAATGACAAAATCGAGGTTTTTGTCAACACCTCGGCAGACACGGCCAACGCGACGCTCCTGACCACCGTTTTCGGATACGATCCCTCCATGAGCGGCTGGGACACCGTTTCCGTGGCCGTCCCCGTGCAGAATGAGGAGGTGTATCTGATTTTCAAGGCCACTTCCGACTACGGATACAACCTTTTCATGGACAACGTGACAGTGGATTTCTACACGCCGGAGGACACCACGGTGGTGGTCGATACCGTTTATGTCGTTCTGGACGAGAGCATTTGCGACGGCGAGAGCTTTGGGTTCGGTGACGGCAACTACACCACAGCCGGCAGCTACACGTACACATCCAACGACACCGTTTACACGCTGAACCTGACGGTGAACCCGACGTACAACGTCATCCTCAACGACAGCATCACGGCAGGGGAGACCTACACGCAGTACGGTTTCAACGAAAGCGCGGCAGGCACTTACACGCAGAACCTGACCACGGTCAACGGTTGTGACAGCATCATCACGCTGAACCTGACAGTTTTGACCGGTGTGAATGAATACAACGGTATGGATTTCTCCATCGCGCCCAATCCCGCGCACGACTATGCGGTGGTGTCGGTGAAGAATGCTAATGAAGAGATGGTAGTCGATTTGCTGGATATCAGCGGGCGTGTTTTGAGAACGCAGCGGCTGGCGGCGGGCGAATCGACGCTAAGGCTGGAACGCGGCAGCCTGCCGAACGGGATTTACATGTTGCGGCTGACCTCCCACGGCCAAAAGCAGACACGGAAGGTGATTTTCCGATAGGCGCTTCGTCAATGTAATGGACATTTCGTCCTTTGCCTTAATTCCGCGACCCAAGTTTAGATTTGAGTCGCGGAATTTTGTGTATTTTTGCATTGTTTTTTGATATTATGGAAATAGAGAAACTACAAAGAACCATACAATCCGCCGACGCCATCATCGTCGGTGCCGGTGCGGGGTTCTCCACCTCGGCGGGCTTCACCTATTCTGGCGAACGCTTCGAGCAACACTTTGCCGACTTCATCCGCCAATACGGCTTCACCGACATGTACTCGGCGGGCTTCTATCCGTTTCCCAGCGAAGAGGAACATTGGGCCTACTGGAGCCGCCACATCTATTACAACCGCTACGTGCCCGCCCCGAAGCCAGTCTATGACAACCTGCTCAAACTGCTGCAGGAGAAGGACTATTTCGTCATCACCACCAATGTCGATCACCAGTTCCAGAAGGCAGGATTTGACAAACAGCGGTTGTTCTACACGCAGGGCGACTACG
>Ga0247610_10007807_pt1 | contig 10935 bp, 10 predicted proteins | sample 174DNAGHGhighgp2_FD_193483 | JGI IMG/M metagenome (GOLD analysis project Ga0247610, IMG submission 193483) | Sheep rumen microbial communities from Palmerston North, Manawatu-Wanganui, New Zealand - 1742 DNA GHGhigh gp2 | ecosystem: Host-associated > Mammals > Digestive system > Stomach > Rumen...
GAATTTACATGTTCCAACCTTTGCGCCGCAAATGGAAGATTCTACGGCTGGACCAAGGAACATTTCCTGCTTTGTGACGGCGAAGGTAAAGAGCTTTGCTCTTATAACATCAAATACAACAAGGAAGCGGATATCTGAACAATCAAAAGACCTGACAGCATAATATACCGGTAAAAATGTTATATTAGTCTTATGAATCTGTTTTTGGCCATTTTAACAATCCTGTCTTTTGCAGGTTTTTACCTCTCATACAGGACATTTATTAAGGATAATCCTGCTTTATTTCCGATATTGTTTATAGCAGGTGCATCTGTTATTTCGTATGTTTTCGGATTAGTGGGACTTCTTAAAGCAGGTTATTTTATCGTAATAGCTGCCGGGATTTTGCTGATCCCTTTAGCCATATTCAAACAAATAAAAGCAGGGAATAAGAATATCTTTAAGCTGTTTATGGAACCGTCCTTGCTGTTCCTTCTTACAGGTTTTATATGGGCTTTTGTTATTACTCGGAATGTTGGATTATCACATCCTGACGATTTCAGCCATTGGTATAAGATCTGTAAGGTATTGCATGGTGATAATGCGTTCCCGACAAATATAGATATCAGATTTACAACATATACGCCCGGAACTGCCACATGGATCTATTTCTTTACTAATGCGGCAGGCTTTAGTGTCCCAAACTGCTTATGGGCTCAGTCTCTTATTAATCTTGCCTGTTGTTGTTCATTTTTCTCGCTGATCCCGCCAAAGAAGCCGGTTCTTACTAAAGCCTTAATCTTTGCAGGTATAAGTGCCTGTTCGGTACTGCTCTGTTCAATTGATGTTAGCACATATAGTCTTCTTGTTGACTGTACGCTTCCTTTGATCGCATTAGCTGCCGTCTTTTATCTGTATGACCATGGATTTAAATTGGATCGTATAAGCATTCCTTTGTTGATAATTATTTTTGCTTTTATGGATCTGACAAAGTTCTCCGGTCTTATTTTCGAACTTTTCATATTGATCCTTTACCTTTTCAAGGCGCAAAAAAAGAAGCTTCTCCCGGCGTTGGCGGTGTTTGTCTTGCCTGTTGTAATAATGCTTCTTTACAGAGTCAGGAATTCTTTTATCTATGCAAATATCAATGTAAGCAATCAGGCTGTTTCTTTGGAAAGATTCAGTCAGTTATTCTCGCAAAAGTCGTCTGAATCTGTAACGAACACCATTGTTAACGTATTTTCAATGGCTTTAAATCCTGCAGGAGCATATGCGCAGGTCACCATTGTATGGATCATTTTCGCGGTTCTTATCTTTTTGATGCTTTTGAAAAAGTTGAAGAAGACAGGCGGGAATGGCATAACTGATTATTCCGGCATTTTCAAGTATACATTCCTGGTTTATATAATTTATGTATTCTTCCTGACATTAACATATCTGTTTTCAATGAATGCCTATGAAGCGGAGATATTGTCCTGCTGTTACAGATATATGGGCTCTATAGCCGTATTTATTGCAGGATTTTTCTCATATCACATTATGAGGAATCTCACGATATCTGAAGATAAACTGATGCCGGCAAAAATGGCGGGGTATATTGTTATGACTATTATCTTCGGACATATGATGTTTGGTTATAACTATATTTATGAAGGCAGGCAGCAGTATTCACCATTCGAGAACTTTACCGATTCCACACCCTGGAACAAAATCTCGGAATATGCCGATGAGAAGATGGAATTTACCGATGCCAGATATCTTGTGATCTGGGACGAATCTTATCTTGCAGACTCTAATTACTTGCCTTTCCAGATCGATTATGTAGCCGGCTCATATTTAAGAAGCGTTAAGATCACAACGATAATGATGAGCGAAATGGATGATAATAAAGATCTTATAAACGAATATACTGATGATCAGATCATCATCGTCGGAGAATTAAACAACTGATATTTTGAAACGGGGAATAACGTCATGAGAAGATTTAAGAAGTTTGCTTCATGCATAGTGATCTTTGCAATGCTTATATCTCTTTGTTCCTGTGCTGGCAGCAGAAGAAAAGGTGTTGAAATAGATAAGCGGCTGTCGAAAATTTGTTTTTTTATTAATATTAATTATAATATTATAAATTTATTTCTGGAGGACTGTATATGAAAACGGCATATGCTTGTTTCAGTACTGATGTTATTCACGAAGGCCATATTAATATAATTAATTGTGCCAGAGAATATGGAAGAGTTGTTGTTGGCTGCTTAAGTGATAAGGAAATGATCCGTTGTACTAAGTTCCCGACCACTACGGAAGAAGAAAGAATCGCTTTATATTCTTCAATTGAGGGTGTTGATGAGGTAATACTTCAGGACAATATGCTCTATGACGATGTAATTGAGAAGCTCCACCCTGATTTTGTAATTCATGGTGATAATTGGAAAAACGGAGCTGAAAAAGCAGTCCGTGACCATGTAGAGAAGCTTTTATCAGCTTATAACGGGCAGATAATCGATGTTCCTTATACTTATAACGAGAATACAAAGAAGATCGATCTTCAGCTTAAAGAGAAATTAGCTATGCCGGAGTACAGAAGAAAGAGACTTCGCCAGCTTATTAGCATGACACCTATCGTAAAGGCTATGGAGGCACATTCCGGTCTAACAGGTCTTATTGTTGAGAAGACTGTTGTCAGAGGTGAAAACGGTAAATTAGACCAGTTCGACGCAATGTGGATCTCATCTCTTTGCGATTCCACCGCAAAGGGCAAGCCTGATATCGAGCTCGTTGACATGACATCCAGATTCAGGACTATCGACGATATCATGGAAGTTACGACAAAGCCTATCATCTTCGACGGTGATACAGGCGGACTTACAGAGCACTTTGTTTATACAGTACGTTCCCTCGAGAGAATGGGCGTTTCAGCTGTTATCATCGAAGATAAGAAGGGCTTAAAGAAGAACTCTCTGTTCGGTACTGAAGTCAAGCAGACACAGGCAACTATCGAAGAGATGAGTGCCAAGATCGCTGCAGGCAAGAGAGCCCAGCTCACAGATGATTTCATGATCATCGCACGTATCGAGAGCCTTATTCTCGAGCAGGGTATGGAAGACGCTCTTGCGAGAGCAAAGGCCTTTGTTGAAGCAGGCGCTGACGGTATCATGATCCACAGCCGCAAGAAGGATCCTGCTGAGATCCTTGAGTTCTGCGACAAGTTCAGAGCATTCGACAAGACAACACCTATCGTAGTTGTTCCTTCTTCATTCAATACGATTACTGAAGAAGAACTCGCAGCTCACGGCGTTAATATCGTAATCTATGCTAATCAGCTCACCAGATCAGCTTTCCCTGCTATGCAGAAGACAGCTGAGGATATTCTTAAGTATCACAGAGCAAAAGAAGTCGATGACCGTTTGATGTCTATAAAAGAGATAATTACTCTTATTGATGAGATCTAAAAGAATAGTTGGAAGGTGTTATTTTTGGAAACCAAATACTTAATTCTTTCAGATATTCATGGAAATGTGAGCGCGTTTGACGCTGTCATTTCTGATTGCAAGGACGAGGTCTTTGACGGAGTATTGCTGTTAGGAGATCTGATCGATTATGGAATGCGTTCTAACGAGATCATCCATAAGCTTATCGAATTGGAAGCCGGGGAGTGGAAGAACAAAATATTAGTAAATATTTGGGGAAACCACGAGAAACTGATCGTTGATAAGGATCTTGAACGGCTTTCTTCTGACCGCGGACGAGTTATGGCTCAATATACTGCCAGTCATTTATCATCTGAGTCTGTCAGTTATATCAAAGACTGTTTAAATATTTCCGGAAAACAGGAAGTCACACTTGAAAATCTTAAGGTCTTGGCGGTTCACGGTTCTTTGGAAGATCTCTATTGGAAGGCAATAGCTCCCGATAATCTTCGTGGTGATTATCAGGATTATGACATTGTCTTAAGCGGCCATTCCCATTATTCGAATTGCTTTACGCATTTTTATCCGGTTGATGATCCGGAATTGCGCAATAAAAAGGCTGTTACCTTCATCAATCCCGGTTCTGTGGGACAGCCACGCAATCAGAATCCTTTAGCTCAATACGCGGTATTATCGTTACCGTCTAAAAGAGTAGAACTCAGGGCAGTTGAATATGATGTAAAATTTGAACAATCTCTATATCCTGATGAGATCGATCCTTTTTATAAAAACAGACTTACACGTGGAATATAATTGAAAGGTGGATTCATATTATGAGTAAGCTTTATGTAATTAGTGGTGTTACAGGAATGACCGGCAACGAGTTGGTCCGTCAGATCCTTGTTGACGGAAGTACCGACCGCGTTCTTGGATTTGACAATTTTTACGCTTCTTCTATTGAAACTGTATCAGATCATATAAATGATGAGAGATTTGAGTTCTTTGAATATGATCTCAATAACAGTGAACAGATGCAGGCTTTTGAAAACCGTGTTAACCAGATCAAAGATTCATTTGAAGAGATCATCTATATTAATTGTGCTGCTGTCGTTCATACAGAGCATTTTTACCATGTTTATGAGACTTTCGCGACAAATGTGGAAGGAATGAATTCTTTCTTAAATCAGGCGATCAGAGTCGGTGCTCAGAAGTTTATTAATTGTTCTACTTCTGAGGTCTACTCGATGAATTCATGGAATGAGAACGGCGGCGTAAAAGAAAGCGATTATCTTACACTTTCAGATGCAGAACACAGCCAGAGAACAAGCTATGCGACCGGTAAGCTCCTTACTGAGTTCTTCATTAAAGATGCGGTAATTGAAGGAAAGATCAAGGGGTGCAGTATCAGATTTGCTAATGTTTACAGTAAGGATGAAAGATATCCCAAGCATATCATTCCGTTCATTATTAACAGCTTCCGCGATACGGGAAAGGTAGTTTTGCTTGAAAACAGCAAGAAAAACAGAAGAACATTCCTTAACAATTATGACAGCTGCAGTTCTGTTCTTGCTCTTGCTTCAACTGATTCTGCATTGGATGGTTCTGTTTATAATGTTGCAACAGATGAAGAGATCTCGATTATCGATCTTGCTAAGCTTTGTGCTGAAAAGATGGGCATTTCCGATCCTGTAATAGAATTTGAAGGCTATAGAGAGTCAGATCCTGAGAGAAGATTGTTATCCACCGAGAAAATCAGAACAAGAACAAATTGGAAACCCCAGGTAGATCTTTCCAAGGGTCTCGATGAATGTATTAAGAATTATTTGGCTGGTAACTGATCATGAGAATAGCTGTTATAACAGTAGCCGGAATATCGAGCCGCTTTAATGAAGGCATTGACGAAGATATGAAAGTTTTGAAATGTCTTTATTCGGAAGGCGGTAAAGCGGATACCCTTTTATATCATCTCGTTAAGAAGTGTGATTATGCAGACCGCATAGTCATTGTGGGAGGATATAAATTCAATGATCTCAAAGCATTCTGTGATGAGAAACTGTCTTCTGAATTCCCTAATCTTTCGCTTGTTGAAAACACGCATTTTTCTGATTATGGATCCGGCTACAGCTTATATCTGGGCATCGTTGAAGCTATGAAATACGCCCCGGATGAAGTTCTTTTCGTTGAAGGCGATCTTGATATCGATAATGATTCGTTTAGGAAAGTCGTTGATTCTGAACATTCTGTATTAACGTACACATCTGAAACCATCTATGCAAATAAAGCCGTTGTTCTTTATATGAATAATGAACAAAGATATAAATATGCTTTCAACAGTTCTCATGGACTTCTTAAGATTGATGAGCCTTTTTCGTGCATATTGAATTCCGGTCAGACATGGAAATTTAAGAATACTGAAGCTTTAGCTAAAGCTAATGAAGCCTTTTTCAAAGAGGATGTCGAAGGTACAAATCTCAGTATTATTCAGCGTTATATTGATTCATTATCTGAAGAAGATATAGAAATTATCCATTTATTGCGCTGGACTAACTGCAATACAAGAAATGACTACCGCAATATTATGAACTATTGGAGAGGTGAAGCATAATGAAGCCTTTACTGGACAGATTTGAAGTAGTTGAAAAACATATCAACGAAAAGAACGTTACTGTCATGATCATTGGTCTTGGCAGTGTCGGAACATACCTTCTTGATTATCTTGTCAGCAGAAACGATGAAGCTCTCAAAGTCGTTGTTGCCGGCCGCAATTACGCTAAAATGGAGCAAAATGTAAACATTGTACGCGTTGCTGCTCTTATCCGCGGACTGAATAAGACGGTTATAGAGATTCAGGATGGTGTGGATCTTTCTGATATCTCTTCAATAAAAGCTGCAATTGATAAGCATAAGCCTGATTTTATCGTTAATTCCAGCCGTGCTTATCCCGGACTGAAATATGGAAGTATCAGTTGGAAGAACATCAGGGCTTACGGTATCTGGACACCACTTTCCATCCGCTTTACCAAGAACATTATGGAAGCTTGTGATGAAGTAAACACTGATGCTATTGTTATCAACACTTCATATTCTGATGCTGTCATTCCGTGGCTTAAGAGCGCCGGAAAAGCTTATCCGGACTTTGGTTCAGGCAATCTGAATCATCTTGTCCCCAGAATCAAGTTTGCCGTTGCTGAAATTCTTGGAGTAAAAGACTTCTGGAATGTCGATGTTAATTTTGCAGCAGGTCATTTCCATGATGTAGTTATCAGCAAAGAAGGCCAGAATGAAGGTCTGGAACTGCCTCTTAAAGTCTACTATCAGGGCAAGGAACAGGCTCTTGATCAGAATGAGATCTTTTCCCGTTGTAAGATTTCTATGCCCGTAGATGCCCAGCGCAACATGATGAATGCATCCAGTAATTACAGGATCATTGATGCGGTTATTAAAGCTGTCCAAAAGAAAGAAAACCAGCTGATTTTTTCACCCGGAGTCTTTGGCAATATAGGCGGATATCCTGTGATGATTGGATATAAGGACAACAAGCTGGATGCCTGGATCGATGAATCAGTATTCAGCTTTGAGACTATGAATAAGGCTGACAGAGGTTCAATGAATCTTGACGGTATTGAAGACATTACTGACGGAACACTGATCTATACTGATTATCTGATTGAAAAGGCAAAGAAAGCCTTTGGTGTTGAGCTTCCCAAAAAGGTCGCTTTCGAAGATATTGATAAGACTGCTAAGTTTATTATCGATGAGATAATTACTCCCCAGCTTGAAAATAATAATAAGTAATTAACAACGGCTGCCTCTTAGGCAGCCGTATTAATCTGAATTGTTATAAGGATCACTGTTCGTCCAAATATTTCTTAACTGTGGCAGGGGCGGGTCCGCCAATAAGGTTCCTGCCTTCAACGCATGTTTTCAGCGAGATCGCATCGTAAACGTCTTCTTCAAAAGCAGGGGAGAATTCCTTGAGCTTATCGAGGGATACATCGAGTAAAGAAATGCCGTTCTCAATGCAGTAATGAACGAGTTTGCCTGAGATCGCATGAGTCTCACGGAAAGGAAGTCCCTTCTTAACGAGATAGTCAGCGAGGTCAGTAGCATTGGTAAATCCGCCGAGAGCTGCAGCTTCCATATTGTCCTTGCGGATGGTCATAGTCTTGATCATGCCGGTGAAAGGAGGGAGGACTGCCTTGATCGTCTCAATGCAGTCAAACATTGCTTCCTGAACTTCCTGCATATCCTTGTTATATGTAAGAGGCAGCCCCTTCATGATTACGAGAAGTGAGATAAGATCACCGTAAACGCGGCCGGTCTTACCTCTTGTAAGTTCAGCAACGTCAGGATTCTTTTTCTGAGGCATCATTGAAGATCCTGTGGAATAAGCATCATCGAGCTCATAGAACTTGAACTCCTGTGAAGCATAAAGGATTATCTCTTCGCTCATTCTGGATAAGTGCATCATGAGTATGGAGCATGCTGATGCAAACTCTATTGCAAAGTCTCTGTCAGCTACGCCGTCAAGTGAGCAGAGAGTAACTCCGTTCATTCCAAGCTGCTCTGCAACAAACTCTCTGTCCAAAGGATATGTTGTGCCGGCAAGAGCACCGGATCCTAAGGGCGAGATGTTTGCTCTGTCTTTTGCAGCGTTGATCCTGTCAATATCACGCTTGAACATCTCGATATATGCTGAAAGATAGTGTGCATATGTTATAGGCTGGGCTCTCTGAAGGTGAGTATAACCCGGCATGTATGTCTCCGTATTAGCTTTTGCGATATCAACGAGAGTATCAAGAAGATTATCTAAAAGCTCGATGATCTCGCCGGCCTCGTCGACCATATAAAGACGCTGGTCCAATGCGACCTGGTCATTTCTCGATCTGCCGGTATGAAGGCGCTTGCCTGCATCTCCGATACGGTTGGTGAGTTCTTCTTCTATGAACATGTGGATGTCTTCGGCATCGGAATCGAAAGTAAGCTTGCCTGATTCAATATCTTCCTTGATCGAGAGAAGGCCGTTCTTAATATCTTCAGCATCCTTTTCTGAGATGACACCCTGCTTGGCGAGCATCTGGGAATGAGCGATCGAACCTTCGATATCCTGGCTGTACATCTTACAGTCGAAGGGAAGAGAAGAGTTGTAATCATTTACTTCTTTGTCGGTGGCCTTTTCGAAACGTCCGGCCCACATTTTCTTTGCCATATATTTACTCCTTTACATAATCAGGATCTATTCTGATCAACTCAGTAAGAGCCTTGTTTCTGTAATTAAGATCTTCACGGAGCGTAAAGCCCTGCGCTTCCCAGAAAGCGTTGCCGCCTTCGTTTTTCTTGAAAGCAACGAGAAGGACTTTGGTAATGCCTTCATCCTTAAGGGCTTCAAGCGCAAGATCTACAAGCTTTTTGCCTATGCCGTACCTTCTGTAATCCGGCGATACGCATGCATGCTGTATTATACCGCGCCTTCCGTCATGACCACATAATATCACACCAACGATCTTTTCACCGTCAACAGCAACAAAAGAAGTGGAAGGGTTGCGCTTTAAGTACTTTTCGATGCCTTCTCTTGAATCGTCCTTATTATTCAGACCGTTGCCGCAAAGCACCCAAAGGTCGTATGCCTGGGCGTAATCTTCGATATTCATTAACCTGTACGTGATATTCATAAAGTGCTCCTTTTTAGTCTTTTGCACCTATCCATTGACACATACCGCATCCGTAATTCTCGGAAGGACGCTTGATAAAGCCGAACTTCTCATAGAATTCCTCTTTTCCGGTTGCAGAACAAAGACTTACCATCATCTTGTAACCGGGCTTAAGCCAGCTGTTTATCATGGACATTATCTTTTCCATGATAATCCTGCCGTAGCCCTGCCCCTGATAATCAGGAAGAACGATTACATCAGCAATATAAGCTACATAACCGTGATCCCAAACGATCCTGCCAAGCGCAATTGCCTTGCCGTCTTTTCGCAGGCAGCAGATATGTGAATTGTTAAGGCCGGCTTCAGCCTCTTCCAAAGGAAACTCGGCCCAGCCGACGGCTTTCCTGAATTCCATGTATTCTTCAGCAGTTATGTAGTCTGTAAATACTTCATTCATATGCGTCACCATAAACAAAAGGGGCTGCCTCCACATAAGAGACAGCCCCCGGATATTCAATCAATAAATCAGAGCAAACCGTTCTTCTGCTTCATCTTAGCATTAACTTTCATAGGGAGACCAAAGCAGTTGATGAATCCGCCTGCATCAGCCTGGTTGTAAACGTCATCAGCCTCGAAAGTAGCGATCTCAGGATCGTAGAGGGAGAAGGGTGATGTTGTGCCTGCAGGAGTGCAGTTGCCCTTGTAGAGCTTCATCTTAACTTCACCTGTAACAACTTCCTGTGTCTTATCAACGAAAGCTGAGAGAGCCTCTCTCAAGGGGTGGAACCACTGACCGTAGTATACGAGTTCGGAGAACTTCTGAGCTACGAGATCCTTATAGTGGATCGTGTCACGCTCAACTGTGAGGAGCTCAAGCTCTCTGTGAGCTGCGAAAAGGAGTGTTCCGCCGGGAGTCTCATAAACGCCACGGCTCTTCATGCCAACGAGACGGTTCTCAACGATATCAGCGATACCTACGCCGTTAGCTGCAGCAACCTTGTTGCAGTATCTCAAAAGATCAGCAGGAGAGAGCTTCTGTCCGTCAACTTCTACAGGGATACCCTTCTCGAACTTGATCGTTACATATGTAGGAGTATCAGGAGCTTTCTCGGGAGAGACCATGAGCTCAAGGATCTTGTCGAGGTTAGGCTCATTAGCAGGATCTTCAAGATCCATACCCTCGTGAGAGAGGTGCCAGAGGTTCTCGTCCTTGGAATAGTTGTTCTCTTTAGTAACAGGAACGTCGATTCCACGAGCCTGAGCGTAGTCGATCTCTTCGTCACGTGACTTGATGTCCCAGATTCTCCAGGGAGCAAGGATCTTCATGTCAGGATCGAGAGCCTTAATGGAAAGCTCAAATCTTACCTGGTCGTTGCCCTTACCAGTGCAGCCGTGAACGATAGTTGTGCATCCGTTAGCGTGAGCAGCTTCAACGAAGTGCTTAGCAATAACAGGACGAGCCATAGATGTACCGAGAAGGTACTTGCCCTCGTAAACTGCATTAGCCTTAAGAGTAGGGAAGACGAAGTCAGAAACGAACTCCTCAGAAATGTCTTCGATAATGCACTTGATAGCGCCGCACTTAAGTGCCTTCTTCTCGAGATAGTCGTGATCGACACCAACGCCAACCTCTCCGCAGTAAGCTACGACTTCGCAGTCATAGTGCTCAAGGAGCCACGGAATGATGATAGAAGTATCAAGTCCGCCTGAATAAGCCAGTAAGAATTTTTCTTTTGCCATAAGGCACCTCCGATTTATGAATATTTATGCATAACTTTGTATAAACTTCGCATATCATACACTTGCTCTCTTAACAAGTCAACACACAAATTTTAATCTTGGGCTTTTATAAAAGCAAATAAGAATAAAGAATTATTTTTTGTGCATGTTTTCATTAT
>Ga0247610_10007809_pt1 | contig 10931 bp, 8 predicted proteins | sample 174DNAGHGhighgp2_FD_193483 | JGI IMG/M metagenome (GOLD analysis project Ga0247610, IMG submission 193483) | Sheep rumen microbial communities from Palmerston North, Manawatu-Wanganui, New Zealand - 1742 DNA GHGhigh gp2 | ecosystem: Host-associated > Mammals > Digestive system > Stomach > Rumen ...
TTCCAGTAGTGTCTGGTCTTTCCCGACAGGAACATGTACGCGTCGTTTCCGTTCGCGACAAGCGACACCGCGTACGAGCAGTCCTTGGTGAACACGATGTTGTTCTTCTTGTCCAGATCGTCATCGTCGTACCCGTTCACGCTGAACACCTTTGACAGTTCCTTCACGTTTCCCGGATTGTTGTCCGACAGGCGCAGGTAAGTCTCGTAGGAGTGCTGCGGAACATTGATGTCAACGGCGATGTCGCGCAGGGTGACCCTTGATTCCGCCTTGTCTTCCACGGTTCCGTTTATCTTGTCAGCCACCTTTCCGATTCCTTTCTTGAACAGTTCTATGAACTTCTTCTCCGCGTCTGCAAGGGACCAGTTCTTCGGCTTCGCCACCGCGTTCGATGACGCGTACAGGTTGAAGAACAGGCGCAGCCTCCTTGTCGAGCGGTTGGCCATTGCTATCTGCACGATGTAGTATCCGACCTTCCATATGATTTCCTCGTCAGCTCTCCTGCTCTTGTGCGGAATCTCCTTCCTGAACAGGACCTTGCGGTCGAAGCCGCTCTTGTCTATGATTTCGGTCAGCGGACTCTTGTCCCTGTAGTACTGGATTCCGGTATAGATTCCGGAAAACAGCTTCCGGTAGTCGTCGTCGGAGTCGAAGTCCCCGCTGTCGATTATCTTGTCGAATGCGGTCACAATCTTCCTGTTCTTGTTGTACAGGACCGTGATGGCTGCGCGGGCCATGCTGATGATTTCATCCCTTGACGGATTGTACCGCTCGTCCTTCCATATCTTTTCATTGTCTTTGTCCATCTATAAGAGCAACAATGGTTTGATGTATTTATCTTACGGTCCATTCGGCGATGAAAATGAAAATATGTGGCAGAATGCTTGCATGGAACGAAATAAATCTGTAAATTTGCAGTCCGGAAGCAATGCCGGGCGATTGAAAAATGCAGTTTATAGATGACGAAATGGAAACATCTGCTGGAATCATAGTATGGAAAAGAAAGGACGGGGACGTGCAGTTCTTCCTGTGCTCTCCGGGCGGACCTCTGTACCGCGACAGGGAACTGTGGTGCTTCCCCAAGGGGCATGTCGAGGACGGCGAGTCCGAGTTCGGGGCAGCGTGCAGGGAGTTCGAGGAAGAGACCGGCATAAGATGTCCGAGCATCAACAGGAACGACTACGAGTGGCACGGCGGGGTCAGGCAGCGGAACAACAAGAGGGTCCACGTGTTCTCGATAGAGCTGGTGGATGCGGACATAGACCCGGACAGTTGCAGGTCGAACACCTTCAAGTGGGAGGACGGCTTCACATATCCGGAAATAGAGAAGTACGCTTGGATGACTCTCGATGAAATCATGGAAGCCGATAGAATCAGGGCTTATGACTACATATACGAGAAAATTCGTTCGGAAGCGCTTGAAGAATGACATCATATAGACGGAAATGAAAGAAATCGAAGATATCTTTGGCTGGTTAAGAGACAATGTTGAAAAATATTTGTACATGTCCAGCGACTATAATTTCGTAGGCTGTAATTTCGTAGGCGATGACGAACCGGCTATACGGACAGACGACTTGATTAATGATTTGCGCAAATGGTGCTGTGAAAACAGTCATGACGCGAATAAGACAAAGGCTCTTGACATTATGAGCGAGTTGATTGGATTTGCAAGAAAGTTTCCTGTGTTTTCTGTCGATTTCTACATAAGCGCCGGCAATAATGAGATTGAACGTTATTTGGGAAAGCATGCTGACAAGGAAGACTGGAACGGAAATCCGTTGAATGATGAAGAAATCGAGAGCAATGTCAAGAAAAAGATAGAAGATTTCCGCAATAGCGGCGACTATGACCCGAACGGAACATCCAAGCTAAAGATAAGAAAGACTTTATCGTTGCCGGATATAAGATACGATGCCATATATGATATTGTCTGTGGAGTTTCAACAGACTTGCCGGTCGGCTATACTTATCTGGGCAATGTAAAACTTAGCGATTATGGACAAATGCAAAGTTTCTGATGACATTGTAGATGCGGTCTGGAGCAAGGCTCGCGAAGCCGAGGGGTTGAATCCGGATATGTTCAGGCTGGATCCGTGCGGCGCGCTGATTATGCGTGACAAGCTCGGCAAGGTGAATCCTTTCGGCTGGGTTCTCGGTCTCGTGTATCCGGAAAGTCTTGGCGGCGATGACCGGGTTGAGAACATGAGGGTGATGCACTATATGAACGACCGCAGCAAGAGGGATGACTATCCTTCGTACACGGGTGTGGTCGTGTTCAATGGAAAGGAAAACGTCGAGACGGTCAGGAACGTAACAGTGTGTGGAAGGCTTCGTGATGAAATCCGAAAGATTTATGGGAATCAGACTCTGGACATTTAAAGATTGTAAGTTTCATTGTCATTTGTGAATTGGTTTCAAAATAGTATCATTCTCATTCCAAATGATGGTGTTAGATTAGTATTCGGAAATAGATTGTCTGCCAGTTGTTGAAGGAATTGCTTATTTTCTTAAAGAAGTCCTTAATAATAAAGACTTTATACTTGAAGATTTTGTTAAAGATGCTGGCGAAATACAAGAGATTCGTGGGTTATTGTATGAACGTTATGATAATAAGCCAAAGCCGCATGCAGATGCACATCATTTCCACTATCATACATTTGGAAAGGTTCTGAAAGAAAAGATTGATAAATTCGCCAACAAATATGGGCTGTTTATAAACATCGACTAAGACAGATTATGATTTTATAACAGAATTAGAACTCGGATATTTGAATATTGTTTCCTTGGATATTTAAATATCGCAGATAATTGAATATCGGACAGCCGGATTTGTCGCCGACATGCATACGTCGCGACAGTCGGTTATCGAAATGTGAGATTCCGATGTCCGGATATTCCGATGGTGCAAGATGATACGGTCCGGTAGCTCAGTTGGATAGAGCAGCAGTTTCCTAAACTGCGGGTCGCAGGTTCGAATCCTGTCCGGATCGCAATTATAAACTTGAAAAACATTTTTAGTTGTGAATGGTATCAAAACAGTATCGTTTATATTTTTAAACTATTTCCATATTCTGTTGTATAATAAATGTGAACTGTTCTATCAACTAACTAATTGCAATTAAGACTATGGGCTTCCTGAACTTCATCCTGTATTTCATACTTGTTATCATAACCATTGCCGTCATTGTGTATTTGTTATTATACATCGAGCATAAGAAATACATCAAAGGTATGGCTGAAACATATAGTCTTGAGTTCGTGAACAGAATGATTCTTGAAGATGAGACAGCAATAAATGATTGTGCTGGAGAGGTTGTAGAAGACTTCAAGTTCATCAATGACGTGCTTGACCATATGGAAATATGGAAGGAAGTCCGTGAATACAAGTTGAAAAGAGAATTGGCAAGTGAACAAAAAGAATTCAGCAGCAAATGAAATGTTGCTGGATTTTTTATTTATATATAGTTCTAAATTATGTTAATATACCGGCATTGTTCTTGTGCAATATACGCAGATTGAGTTTGTACATATTTTTTAAACTATCTTGAACTTTTGTTGTATACTTAGTAGGAACAACTAATACATTAAGACTATGGGCTTCCTGAACTTCATCCTGTACTTCATTTTGGCTCTTAGTTGTGAATTGGTTTCAAAATAGTATCATTCTCATTCTTCCAAACTTCCAACTCATCAATACTGGGTTGTGAATTGGTTTCAAAATAGTATCATTCTCATTTAAAAAGTTTCGCTATCTTTGCTTTTGAACGTTGTGAATTGGTTTCAAAATAGTATCATTCTCATTGAGAAGCAAAAACGAAACAAGTTAGTGAAAGTTGTGAATTGGTTTCAAAATAGTATCATTCTCATTTGCTTCTCTGTAACATAGTTGAGTCCATTTGTTGTGAATTGGTTTCAAAATAGTATCATTCTCATTGTTGTTTTTTTCATCATAATGTTATTGATTGTTGTGAATTGGTTTCAAAATAGTATCATTCTCATTAGAAAGAGGCAGTTCAAGCAGATAAAGATAGTTGTGAATTGGTTTCAAAATAGTATCATTCTCATTAGATTCATAATATTATGCTAATAATCAATATGTTATGAGCATTATCGTAAATTAAAAATGAACTGAATGATGTAAAAGCTTACAGCAGTGTAAGCTTTTTTTTATTTTGTGTTTATTGGATGATGTGATTGCGAGTTATTAAATAATGTTAAAGATAACAATATTCATAAAATGATATTTTGTACATTGAAATAAAAATGTTATATTTGCATGTAATATTTTGATTTTGAATATGGATATTCTTATTATAAAATACTTAATACAAAAAATAAAAGAATCCTCCGATGATTCGAAGGACTCTCTTAAATGTTCTCACAACGGAATAATCCTTATTGTGAATTGTTTCAAAACAGTGATGCAAAGGTATAAATAATTTTTTATATATGCAACTTTTTGAATATTTTTTATTGACTATTAACATTTTTTAACAATAATATAATCATATATGCGTAAAATTATTGGATTGGACCTTGGCGTCAGTAGTTGCGGATGGGCATATGTCAGAGAAGCTGAAATTATTAATGAAAAATCGGAAATCATGCATCTCGGAGTGAGAGTATATCCGTTGACTGTTGATGAGCAGAACAATTTCGAAAAGGGAAAAAGCATCACGACCAATGCAAAACGGCAGGAAAAGCACAGCATGCGTATCAACCTGCAGCGTTATAAGTTACGCCGCGAGCATCTTGTTGATCGTTTGAAGAAAGCCGGATTCATAGATGATGATACTATTCTCCGTGAATGCGGAAACAGAACAACGTTCGAGACATATCGTCTTCGTGCCAAGGCAGTAACTGATGAAATCAGTCTTTCTGAACTGGCAAGAGTTCTTCTTATGATTAATAAGAAACGCGGTTATAAGAGCAACAGGAAGATGAACAATTCGGAAGAAGGTTCCTTGGTTGACGGCATGGAAGTAGCCAAGTATCTTTGTGAGAACGACGTCACACCGGGACAGTATGCTTATGAACTGTTAAGCAACGGCAATAAGAATTTGCCTGATTTCTATCAGTCTGACTATAAGGATGAATTCGAAAAGATTTGGAATATCCAGAAAGCGTTCTATCCGGAAATATTGACAGATGATTTCAAGAAAGCGCTTTCAGGAAAGAACAAGACTCAATCGTCAAAAATGTTTTTCACCTGTTATGATGTACAGATTGCGCAGATTAAGGAAAAGGACAAGCGGTTGCAGGCTTTGAAATGGCGTTGCGATGCATTGACAGAGAAACTCGTTATCGAGCAACTTGCTTATGTCATCTGCGACTTGAACGGTCTTGTCAACAATGCCAGTAACTATCTTGGGAAGATTAGCGACAGAAGCAAGGAACTGTATTTCCAGAACTTGACGGTCGGCCAGTACCAGATGAAGATGCTGGACGAGAATCCGAATGCAAGTCTGAAGAACATGGTGTTCTACCGTCAGGATTATCTTGACGAGTTTGAACGGATTTGGGAAACGCAGGCAAAGTATCATCCTGAATTGACAAGAGAGTTGAAGAAGGAGATTTGTAATATGATCATCTTCTATCAGCGTCCGTTGAAAAGCATGAAAGGTCTTGTTGGTATTTGCGAACTGGAAAGAAAGCAGGTGGAAGTCGAGATTGATGGCAATAAGAAAATCATTACAGTCGGAAGCAAGGTGTGTCCTAAATCTTCCCCACTATTCCAAGAGTTCAGAATCTGGCAGCGTCTCAATGACATCAAAATCAAAAACTTGTCAACCCGCCAAGAATACTTCTTGAACCAAGACCAAAAGGAATTGCTGGCAAAAGAGCTGGAGTACAAGAGCAGGATGACCAAGCAGCAGATGTTGAAGTGCCTGTCTCTCAAGCCCAAGGAGTATGATATGAACTTCAAGGAAGTGAATGGAAACGAGACGCAGGCTATGCTGTTCGACGCTTACCGGAAAATCATCGAATGCTCAGGAAACAGAATCATCGATTGTTCCAGAAACGGAGAGTATGACTTTTCCAAGATGAGCGCAGATGAAATCCATGCGCTTGTCAAGACAGTGTTCGATGGATTGGGCTACAGTACAGGTATGCTTGATTTCGATGCACAGACTGCAGACATATCTCAGGATTCTATGTACAGGTTATGGCATCTGCTTTATTCATATGAAAGCGACAAGTCCGCTATTGGCAACGAGACGCTGGTGCGCAAGATTCAGAAACTGTTCGGTTTCGAATCCGATGAGTACGCAAAAATAATCGCAGGCATAACATTCAAGTCTGAATATGGCAATTTGAGTGCAAAGGCTATCAAGAATATCCTTCCGTTCATGAAAGAAGGAAACAACTATTCGACATCTTGTGCATATGCCGGATATAAACATTCGGTACGATCACTTACAAAAGAAGAACTTGCCAGCAAGCAACTGAAAACTCATCTTGACATTCTTCCGAAGAACAACCTTCGAAACCCTGTTGTCGAAAAGGGACTCAACCAGATGATCAATGTTGTCAATTATTTGATAGACGAATACGGACAGCCGGATGAGATACGCGTGGAACTGGCTCGCGAACTGAAGAAAAGTGCCAAGGAACGCGAAGAGATGAGTAAGGCAATCAGTAAGTCCAATGATGATAATAATGAATATAGGAAGATACTTGAAGATGAATTCGGAATTGCACATGTCAGCAAGAATGACATTCTCCGCTACAAACTGTATCTTGAACTGAAGGAAAACGGCTTTCGTACTTTGTATTCTAACACGTATATTCAACGTGAAAAACTGTTCAGCCGTGATTTCGATATCGAACATATCATTCCGCAGGCAAGGGCATTTGACGACTCGTTCTCTAACAAGACTCTGGAATGCAGGTCTATCAATCTTGAGAAAAGCGATTCTACCGCATTCGATTATATAACCGGAAAGTACGGTCAGGACGGTGCGGAAGCATACAAGAAACGCGTGAATGACTTGTATGAAGCAAAACAGATTAGCAAGACCAAGATGACCAAGCTTCTGATGACTGCTGATGACATACCTGCGGATTTCATCAATAGGGATTTGTGCGACACTCAATATATCGCAAAGAAAGCAAAGGAGATTCTGGAAAGCGTCGCGCCAGTCGTAGTGACGACGACTGGAAGTATCACTGAACGGTTAAGGGAAGACTGGCAACTTGTTGACGTAATGAAGGAACTTAACTGGGACAAGTATGACAAACTCGGTCTTACGGAAACATATAACGACAAAGACGGAAATCTGGTTTGCAAAATCAAGGACTGGACCAAGCGTAACGATCATCGTCACCATGCTATGGATGCGCTGGTCATCGCTTTTACAAAGCCGTCGTTTGTTCAATACCTGAACAATATGAATGCACGAAGCGACCGTTCCGGAAGTATATACGGAATAGAGAAGAAAGAAATGTACAGAGACAAGCATAACAAGCTGCGTTTCAAGCCGCCGTTCCCGCTGGATGAATTCCGTGCTGAGGCAAAGCGTCATTTGCAAGACATACTTGTTTCTGTCAAATCAAAGAACAAGGTTGTTACGCGCGGCATAAACAAAACAAAATGCGTGCAAGGATTCAATACCAGAATCCAGCTTACTCCGCGCGGTCAGCTTCATAATGAAACGGTGTACGGAAAACGGCAGATGTATGTATTATATGAAGAGAAAGTCGGTTCGTCGTTCACTGCTGACAAGATAGCCACAGTTGCTAACAAAAAGCAACGGGAAGCGCTTCTTGAAAGATTGCATGCATATGGCGACGACGCCAAGAAAGCATTCACCGGAAAGAACTCGCTTGACAAGAATCCGGTCTGGCTTAATGAAGAGCATACCGAGCATGTTCCGTTAAAAGTGAAGTGTGTTGGAACCGAGACTGTGTACACTGTTCGCGTTGCTGTTGATAAAGACTTGAAGGTCGATAATGTCATGGACCCACATGTCAAGAAGATTCTACAGCAAAGGCTTGATGAGTATGGCGGAAATGCAAAGAAGGCTTTCAGCAATCTTGACGAGAATCCAATCTGGCTCAATCAGGAAAAGGGAATCAAAATCAAGCGTGTTGCAGTCAAGGCAAAGGTAAGCAATCCGGAAAGTATTCATATGACAAAAGACAAGGATGGAAATGACGTTCCGGTTGATTATGTATTAACAAGCAACAACCATCATGCAGCATTCTATGTTGACAAGGATGGAAAAATTCATGATGAAGTCATCACGTTCAAGGAAGCCGTAAATAGAGCAGTGAATGGGAAACCGGTTGTAGATAAGGACTACAATAAAGACATTGGTTGGAAATTCTTATTCTCCATGATGAAGAACGAATACTTCGTTTTCCCGAATGCTGATGGATTCAATCCGAAAGAAATAGATTTGACGGATGAGAAGAACTATCATCTGATAAGTCCGAATCTGTATAGAGTCCAACTCATTTCAAAGAATGAATATCCTAAAGGCATAATGAGAAGTTATATGTTTCGGCATCATTTGGAGACAACTGTGAATGTTGATTTGAAGGATGTTACATATAAACAGATGTCTTCATTGTCGTTTGTCAAGGACATAGTTAAAGTTAGAATAAATCATATTGGCAAAATCGTTGTGAATTGATTTTATAAGTTGTGAATTGCTTCCTTAACAGTCTATTGGCTTTGACAATTTCGTTGTGAATTGTTTCATTTCAGTATCATTTACATCCACTCGGTGTATCTTTTGCGGCATTCTGTCGTTGTGAATTGTTTCATTTACAGTATCAATCATATCAGTTGCCTTTGAATGGAAACGAGCTGCATAGTTGTGAATTGCTATCAAAACAGTATCATTTACATTGTTAAGAACAGAAACAGAATCGATGCCAAGTTGTGAATTGCTATCAAAACAGTATCATTTACATTGTTAAGAACAGAAACAGAATCGATGCCAAGTTGTGAATTGCTATCAAAACAGTATTATTTACATTTCTGCATATACTAATACTTGTCCCCTACCCGTTGTGAATTGTTCTCAAAACAGTATCATTCATATCCCGGCGAATTGTTGAACTGGACTGTTTCCGGTTGTGAATTGCTCTCAAAACAGTATCATTTATATTATACTCGACTGGTTTGTAGATAACAAACTTGTTGTGAATTGCTCTCAAAACAGTATCATTTATATTATTCAATCTGTCTTGCTCGGCTTCTTGCTCGTTGTGAATTGCTCTCAAAACAGTATCATTTATATTTTTTTCATTTGTCGAGCCGGCTTCACAGTCGTTGTGAATTGCTCTCAAAACAGTATCATTTATATTGCTGGGTCGTACCATGTAGATATCGAGTCGGTTGTGAATTGCTCTCAAAACAGTATCATTTATATTCCAACACGTTCATCATAAACAAAGCAGCTGGTTGTGAATTGCTCTCAAAACAGTATCATTTATATTAGATTTCTATTATTATGCTAATAATCAATATGTTACAAGCATTATTATAAAATAAAAATGAATATAAATGATACAAAAAGCCCACAAAATGTGGGCTTTTTTGTTTTCTAAAAATATTATCTAACAAATGTCTACAATCTGCATCACAGCAGCGCGCCGATCTTCTCCGGAATCTCCTTGAACTCCGGCCATCTGTTGATGATTTCCCCGTTGATTCTCCTGTCCACGGATATGTTCGCTGCGACAGAGTCCACCTTCTGCGCGTGCCTCACGTTGTTGTAATAGTTGTGCATCGTCTCGTGCAGGATGATGAACTGGATTCCGAGTTCTCCAGTGTTCTCGTATATGAACGTCGCGAATTCCGGATTCATGACCAGCCTTCCCTCGAACCCGTCGGTGCATGCGCTGTTCATCTTGTACGACCACTCTATCGTGTCCTGCATCTTGTTCTGCTTCATGAAGTACGCGTACTTTCCGATGAACATCTTCCTGTAGATTCCCTGCACGGTCTCCGTTATCTTCCTGTCCTTGAACGGGATGTCATTGCCGATGTCGTCGAGGTCGCTCATCTTTCCCTGGATTGCAGAGTCAACCTCTACGCCCATTATGTTTATCTCGTTCAGATGCCTGCGGATGATCTTCCTGACATCCTTCATTATGTTCTCGTACAGCGATTGCTTGCTTCTGTGTCTCATCTTCTGCATTGCCGGATGTTTCTTTATTTATTTGCCAATCAACATTTTCGGAAAATAAATATACAAATCATATTTCACCAGAGATGAACAAGAAACAAAAGGTGATGCTTTACGAATCTGTAATGTCAACCCTTTCTACATATGTGAGGCGCAGGCTCGGTTCCGACTACCAAGCGTCGACGCTGAACGAGTCAAGGGACAGGGTGAAGTGGTTCGACCTGACAGAGGACACGCAGAAGCAGTACGGAAGATACTGCAAGGCCTTGAAATCAGTCCGCATCGGGAAGAACACTTACGGATGGATCATAATGAAGGGGGGCGAGTTCGTCGCTTTCATAGCGGTCGAGAAGAACAAGCTTGTTTCCATAGAGACGTCCGAGTGGTTCATGCGACTCGGCTTCGCGACCAAGCTCATCCGCAAGGCGGTGTCCAAGGGATGCGACATCCTTACTGTCGAGAAGAAGAACCGCGGGGCTGTGTCGTTCTTCTACCGCAACGGCTTCTACGTGTACAGCAAGTACGGCGACAACTACCGCATGAAACTCAAGGACTGGGTGAAGAAGAAGTACGGCCCGCTCACGGAATCGATAATAATCTAAACCACAAACATATAATAGATGAAAATGAGTTCAATCATAACGGATGCGGAAATCCGCAGAATCGTCAAGAAGCATTTGGACGAGAGCAGGAAGCCTGCAAGAAGAATTGCAAGGCGCCGCATCGACGAGAGCAGCAGTGCAAATGCTCCGCTTCTCCGGACGTACAAAGAAGTCTCCAATGCGG
>Ga0247610_10007810_pt1 | contig 10930 bp, 4 predicted proteins | sample 174DNAGHGhighgp2_FD_193483 | JGI IMG/M metagenome (GOLD analysis project Ga0247610, IMG submission 193483) | Sheep rumen microbial communities from Palmerston North, Manawatu-Wanganui, New Zealand - 1742 DNA GHGhigh gp2 | ecosystem: Host-associated > Mammals > Digestive system > Stomach > Rumen ...
TAGTTGTACTGCCTATCTTGTACGTTATCGTTGTGCCTTTGAACACACGATACGTGTATTTAAGGTCAATCTTGTATTTGTCGGAATTACAAGCCGGATCTATGATTTCTGCTTTCTCCACATTCAGGAACGGCTTAATTGGAGCTGTAAACGTTGCCTTGTGTGTCTCCAGTTCCTTGCAAGACTCTTTGCCCGCAAAATATGCCTTGAAGGTATGCGATGTAACAGGGTCTTCCCAAGGCATGTCGAACGTCCAGCTGGCAGATGTTGCATCGGACGCTGGAGTAAGTACCTTGGTATGCGTTCCGTCACTAATAGTCAGGTCTTTGCCTTGCCCGTTAGAGAAGTTCACGGTAATCTTTACCTTGTAGTTTTCATCACCGCAATTATAGTCCTGAATCTCATAGTTTGTACTTGATATCTGCGGACTATAGGGCGCGGCTGTCGAAATGTCATGATTGGAAATCGAACATCCATGTGAACCATCAAAAGCGAGGTTGAGTTTGTGACCTGTCTTGCCGTCAGCTACTACACCGGGAATCGCTATGGTCACTACATCCTGAGCGTCTTTCTCTACATTGTAAGTCACAGGCGCTACTGCCGTTCCGCCATCCACATTTGCCGACAAGATGCCGTTCTGGTTGGTATAATAGATCTCTGCAGTAAGCGTGCACGTCTTTACATCGCATTCCGGAGTATTCCATGACAGGCTTTTCACACTTACAGCCGGAATCGTATGGGCGGTGTACGAATATGTTGTCGGTGCATCAGTACGAAAATCTTTTGAGTCTTTGAAATATACAGTCAGCGTATGCGGATTACCGTCCAATGGACGGGTGAGCGTACCTATATGGTGGGTCGCATCCGTAAGATCTTCATTGGCAATATGAGCAAGTTCCGTTGTTCCTTCATATATGTACAGGTCGCCACGCGGATGAACGAAGTTGACGGTATAATTCACAGTTGCAGATGTTGCACCGCATGCTGTCGGATGCTGCTGCTCAAACGTTGCACCCGAGATAACGCATTTAAGATAGGTAACAGGGAATATCTCATAACCCGACACATTGGACGTATGAGAGGTGATTGCCTCAAAACGTATATCATCCAAGGCAAAATCATTACCTCGGTTCTGCGCACTCTGATTAAGATTGATTAGTCGAAGCACTACATTGTCACTGGTAAATGAGGCGGTCTCAATAGCTGACACGCCGTGCCAACGGTTGTCGCGGTAATCAGAAAGGTCTATCGGAGGCAAACCACCTAATGCCGAGAAACTTGTACCGCCATCATAACTGATCTGGAACTGCAATCGCGCTCCATTGTTCATCTCGCCGTAGTTGTTGATGTTTGCCACCCAGAACGAGAACAGGTAGCTCTCTCCCTTTTGCACTTTTAGGTCTGACATTTCCGGGTCGGTACTACGCACACGCCATGCTGCCTGATCCTCACTACCATCGTTGCTCTTTGAGTCAAACAAACCGAAATGCGAACCTTCATAAGGGGTCACTTCATTGTACGAGGATGCAAAGGTCTTGGAGTTGGCACTGATAGCATAACCACCTGATTTCCCTTTGTTACCACCTGAATAAAAGTTCTCCAAATCCGTACCCCAAGACTCATAATCACTTGAAAATCCGCCATCCGAGTTAAACGAACCGCCTGCCGAAATCAAGTTGGGCTCTGTTACTGGAGGCATATTCGTTGCCAAATATACGTAATTGATGGTCTTTTCCTCTGTAGGGGCAACAAAAGTATGTATTGGAGAACCGGTCGTTACCTCCTCTTCATTATCTGTATTTGTCCACAGGAAATATGTCGCATCAGTTCTATCAGGTGTGAGTTCGACATCTTCTTCGGTAAAACGCACAAGCCTAAGATCGGCTGCTGTTCCTGTTGTTGTATGAGTAGTAGGAGTGGTTGATGGTGGGCTAACTGTCACCACATAATCAGCACCGCACGCTTCGGTGCCACTCAGAAACTTCGCGTGCAGAGTATAATTCCTTGTTGAGGATGCATCAAATCCTTCCAACTTGAATTGTTGAGGTACTGTAATCTCGCTGTTTACTACTGTCACCGTATCAACTCCGATACACCAAATCATAAGGTCACCAGCATTATGCTTGTCATCGAATGCAACCAGACCATCCACTGCACAGGTCTCATCTGTAACATTAGCATCAGAAGCTACAGCAGCAAAATTGGTAATCTTGCAAGCCCCTGCTGCACCCTCAGAGCAATCCTGATTCAGATGAACGCGTACCAAACGGCAGGCGGAAGGTTTGCCTGTCTGCAAAAAATAGTATGTATCTGAACCAGCAGCACCCAATGCTACCGAACAATCTCGGTCGCCTTCGGTCTCGCGCATATCTGGTCCTTGAATGCACTCCCACGAATTGATGCCACTATTGTACTTGAACCATGCATGGCAGCCGGTGTTGCTGCTGTAATCATAATCGCGTGGAGCAAGAATGTAATCCGAACCTGCCGCGCTGGTACAAATCTGCTGGTAATCAGAAGCACCCCACTCCGCAGGATTACCATTCGGCGCAAGTGCCACAATACGCCATTGACAATATGAATCATTCTCCTTGAAATCTTCAATATAGTTTCTATAGCAGTCATCCCAACTGGCATTCAGATTAATGTCGCCTGTAGAATTATATATATTAGACCTGTTTCCTTTTTGCGTACGTGCCAATGTAATCGTATTCCAGTTCCGTGCCGCACCATCGGGAATCTCAATGTAACACAGATTGGATTTGCTGGATTCCCAGCTGGCTAACAACCAGTATTCCGAACCACTATCCTTGAGTAACGCCCATAATTCAGTTGTGTTCTCATACGTACCATTCGCCCACCAATCTGTGCTTGCAGGGCGGGCATGAAAATAGATGCGCTCGCCTCTTTCAAACACACGAGCATTAGAACTTATCGTTCCTAACAACGCAAGCAACAAAACCACTGCTTTTACAGCAAAATGACGATATTTCATTACATCAATATATTTCATAGTAGCAATATGTTTCATGATTGTATTAGCATTCTTGATTTTCCTGTTTGACAATTCTATTTGTTTAGCGGCTACTTTCAGCCTTGTTTCGGTACTGCATCGAGGGTTTATCGTATCCTACCGCTACTTATATATACATAGTATATATCCCGTGATTTTGAAGCACCACTCTTTCACACCTTTCTCAATAGCTGTTTTATCGCTCATTATTCATCCGCCACAATTATCTCCACACGCCGGTCGAGCGAGAGATCTTCGCTCTGGTTGATTGCATTGCGTACGCTTGATCCGTAATCCTCAATTTTCATGCGCGTTGCCGATATACCGCAGTCCACAAGGTAATACTTGACTTGCAGGGCGCGGTAGTGAGCCAAGCGCGCGTTATGCGCGCGCGTACCTTCTTTCGAAGCGTGACCGCCCAGGATAATCTTGTTCGGAATCCGCTTCAGGTGCTCGGCAATCTGACTGAGGAAATGCTTCGATTCGTCGGTCAACTCATAACTGTCAAAGGCGAAGTATATCCTGTTGAGCCTGTCAATCTGCTCCTGAACTTGCTCTACCTCTCTCGGAATAACGCGTTGCAACGTATCTATCCGGCTGGTCCATACGCTGTCGTTGCGGGCGATGGTTTGCAAGGTTGTGTCTGCATGTTGCACAATCCTCGTACGCGGCTTATCCACGCTGTGCCAATGCACACCAATCTTCACGCCCGCTTGCCACGGACGCAACGCACTACCTGCAACGCACTTGGTAGGAAGGATGCCGCAATAAGGTTGCATATTCAGTTTCGGGAACTTGTCAGTCTTCCAGCCTATATCCGTAAGTTTGGCATTCTGTATATCCATTACGGTATAATGTCCGTACACGCCTATCAGAAAATCTGTATGTTTGCTCATCTTTATCAGCAACCCGAGGTCCATAAACGCGGTCGCTGTAAACTGTTTCACGCTCTGCTTGCCTTGCGTGCCGGCATAATCGATCGTCCCAAACTCATGCGTATCATGCAGTTCAGCACCTCCGCGATGCGGGTACTCGCCCCAATGTTCTACTTTACCGCCTACCACGTGGTAGTTCGACATCACAGTATAGGCCGGAGCCGCTCCAAGTGACATGAAGAATCCTGCCTTATCCTGCTTTCCCCACGCCTGAATCTGCAACGATACCGGCACACCTACGGTGTGTATCGTTTGCCGCTCACGCCAGTTGCTAACCGACGCGTGGTGGTTGTAATACTCGCCGTCGCTGTCAACTATCCCACTCTCGATATCGGGAACATACGTCCCGTCAGCCTGTTTCTTCACGCCGGGATACAAAATGTCTCCGCTCAGATAGCCGTGCGACGTATAGTTGCTCAACCACGCGCCAACGCCTATGCCTACGTTCGGATGGAAGAAATACGCATATTGCAGCTGCACAACACCCGATACTGCCGCCTGCTCATGACCTGTGGCGGACATATTCGCGTTATCCGGGAGTTGGAGATCTTTGCGCAAAAATCCATATCCCACATTACCTATACCTGCTCCGCCATGGATCTCGACATAATGTCCCTTGCGCGAGGCTGGAGCTTCTTCTACTACTGTATCCTGACGGGTTGTTATGGTTCGCAATGTGTCGTTGTACATGTTCACTTCCAGCGAACGCACTTCTACCAGACTGTCCACCGACAACGGGTCAACCGGCAGCGATACACGCTGTTCCGCATGACGCACTTCCAGCAGTTCATGACCCGCCAAACGCTCGGTTACTACCTCCTGGGCAAAGATGCAACGACTTATCGCTATAGCCGACAATATGATTAAGGTTCGTTTAGTACACATTGATCTTTATCGTTGTTTGAGTTGTTCCGCCTTGTAGTTGTAACAAATATAATCCCGCTGCCTCTGGCACGGTTATCACGGTTTCATTGCCACGGATCTCCATGCTTGCAACACGTTGCCCGGTGATCGTCAACAGGTCGGCACGCACATTGCCCGGATACGTCTTGCTTACCGTCACGCTTGTACCAGCAGCCACATGAGTCGGATAGACTGCATAACCGTCCACCCGTATATCCTCCACTGCCGTATGATCAGCCGAACGCGGACACTCTTCAAACGTGTGCGCACAGGTCTGTTCTACTTTGCCGTCCTTGCGGGTCATTTCGCAATAATACGTGTCACTCGTTCCCGCCATAGGTTTGGAGCCGGTATAGTAACGTTGCTTGGTCTCACCCGGCAGTTTCTTGTCGTTCTTGTACCACTGGTAGCCGACGAACAAGCTGTCATGGTTGTCCACAAAGATGACGTTATCCCACTTGCGATAGACGCGTCCCTCGGTGCAGCAGACAGTGAACTCCGGAGCTATGGATTTAGCCTCTTTCTCTGTATTTGGCCACTCGAAATAGGCTTTGAACTTATGCTCCTTAGCTGTCAGTGTATCCAGTTTGATACTGAACCGATGCCAGGTCTTGCTATCCCACGCCGGTTTGCTTACCTCTTTGTTCCACACCTTCTTGCTTGTTGTCAGATCTTCTACAACGAGTTTGCCTTTAGGGTTGGTGTACTCCACGCCAATCTTCACCTCATACTCGGTCTCATCACACGCCATCGGTTGCGCTACTGCCGTCATTTGATAGATCTTCGGCTCATGAGTCACGACCGTGTACTCTTGATATATACTAACGGTACGCGTCGGGCTGCTTACAGCACGGAACTGGATATCGTCCAGTGCAAAGTCGTTGCCGGTATTCAGCTCGTTGGTATTAAGGTTGATAACCGAGATGGTTACATTGTCGGCATTGGCTTTCGCTGTGAATGTTGCGGAGCACTGATGCCAGCGGTTGTTACGGAACTCGGCACTACCCAAATCCAGCACACTGCCTAACTTCTCCGTTTTACCGTTGTACTCGATCTGGAACTGGAGTTTGGCGGCATTGTCCATCTCACCATAGTTATTGATATTTGCCGCCCAGAATGAGAACAGGTAGGTTGTACCTTTTCGCAATTTCAAATTCTCGTTATTCGCGGTTTGGGCCAGCCATGCTTTCTTTCCCTCTACGCCATCAGACGCAGCGTCAAACATAGCAAAGTAGTCACCGTCACGAGGTGTAACTTTGGCAAAGGTATAAAAGAAGTTGTTGGTATTTTTCACCACAGCAAAGCCGTTATCCGCCCAGCCGGAAGGATTGATATCTGCAGCAGTGTTTGTGTAAAAATCAATGGGGGTATCGCCCGTTTGTGGATATTGTCCCCAGAAGATATAATCGCTGATGGTTGACTTCTCACCTTTGGTTCCGTAATTGAACGAAGGGGTCTCATAGTCGCCGTTGGTCATCAGGTTTTTCATATTCACCTCCGGATCGGAATACTCAATATACGTATAGGTAACCGTGTTGGGTGTGTTATATGCAGGCGTAACCAGTTGCTGCTCATTCACTGCCGTGTCCTTGGATCCAACCATCCATTTGTATTCAGCTTTCGGGTTAGCGCCTTCAGGTTCCAGCGTTGCCGTTTGATCGACAAGCACATCTACACGTTTCGCATCCGGCTTCACAGCTGACGATGGTGCTTTTACATTTGGCAACGTCTTGGAGCAACCGGTACTACCGCTGAACTTTGCAGTAACATTGGCAGTATTGCCATTGGCAGGCAGCCCGCGCAACGAGAAGGTCTGCGGAGTCGCTGCGTTCTTGATTGTTGTATCTTTTTTAAAGCTGCCCTCTTGATAGGATATGACCAGATTGCCGTCAGCCTTGCCAAACGCAACCATTCCGTCCAACGTATAGGTGTTGTCATCCACATTCACAGCCGAAGCCGCTACCTCAAACGCCGTTATCGTGCAATCCAAATCACAATCCTTGGCCCCCTCCGTTGTCACTTTGATCAGTCGCCTGCCAGCCTTCTTGGCGGAGTGAAGATAGTAGTACACCACGCCCGATTCCGGCAGGTTATTCTTCAGTATATCTTTGTCCTGCTCACCGTTACGACGCGTCTTGCCTGCATAGCCATCCACGGAAGTCCAATTGCTGCCGTCAGAACTCTTGAACCAACCGTGGCACTGCACATTATCATAGTCGTATGCCGTTTTGCCTGCATTGAGTTTCACGCGCAGCGAGAACGGACCGCCCATAGCACTCGGGCACACCACAATCATCTCTGTCTGACCGGACATCGCCGATGCATACGCGGCAATCTTTTCCGCGGTTGGCGTATATGTCTGCCAGTCCGAACCGTCACCGCCTTGCCAGAACTTATCCAGACAGTTGCGGTCTGCTGCATCCGGTGCATCCGGGATCGTTATGTCACCTGTCTGATTCCAAACATTATTCCAGTTCCCGGCGGCATCGCTGCTGTTCTTGCGCACCACTATACATCTGTTGACGTTATCCGCAGGCATATCGCCGGCATACAGATTACCGTTCTCCTTGGTTAACTTGACAAACTTACCGGTACTGTTGCCGTCCTTCCAAACATACAGGAACAGGTTCGCATTGTCCACCGACCAATTAAACTTACCGTCACCGTCACGCTCGCTTTGATTGGCATTCACATAGATCTTCTCCCCTTTCTCGAACGTTCGGGCATAGATGCTTGCTGACAACATACTCAGCATAGCCAATGTTATGATATATTTTATTGTTTTCATGATTGCTAATTTTCTTGGTTCTGTTCGTTATGTCACAATCTCGTGTGACAGGATCTATTCTATAATCAGTATCTCTACGCGCCTGTCAAGCGAAATATTGTTATCCACACGCTCCTCATTTGCAATTCGTGCACCATAGTTTTTCACCTCTAATTGTGCCTCAGGAATACCCAGTGACACGAGGTACTTCTTCACCGCCGTTGCACGGTTGAGCGCCAACCGCTCGTTGTACTCCAACTGTCCCTCCTCCGAAGCATGTCCGCCGATTATAATATGGTTAGGAACCTCTTTGAGGATAGCGTAGATATCGCGCAGATACTTCTTCGACTTGTTGTTCAGGTTGTAACTGTCAAACGCAAAATAAATCTTGTTGAGTTTATCCACTTTCTTCTGGATTACCTTGATCTCCAGTTTGGGTGCCCGTTGGAAGGTATCTATCCGCTCCACCACGTCTGTTTCCACACGTTCGACGGTTCGCAAGGTTGTATCCGCACGCAGCAGGTAATCGTAGTGCTGCTCGGTGTGAGTCTTGGGCTTATCGAAGTGGTGCCAATGGATTCCCACTTTCACGCCCGCCGCCCACGGACGGGTTGCACCCTCACGCAAGTTGGTGGCATACAAGCCTTTGTACTCGTCCATAAAGGTGGACGGCCCCACGCGCTGACCGTCTGCCCAACCGAACGGTGCTGCATTCTCCCCGGCATCCGAAGGCAGGTACTTCGAAGTCACAGTTTCAGTCACCACATTGTTCGGTGTAAAGTGCCCGTACAAGCCGATCATCAAGTCCAGTTCGCGCGTCAGGTTGACCAGCGCACCTACTTCTGCAAACAATGTCGCCATAGGTTTGACACTCATCTTTCCGTGCGCTGTAGGCTTATCGGTATATAAGTTCGGGTTATCGGTGTTACGGGCATACTCATGATCTTCCATCGCGTCGAGCGTCAATCCCCACTGCGTGTACTCGCCGAAATGCTCTACATCGCCTTCTACGAGTTTGTAGTTCTGCATAACGGCAAAAGCCGGTGCTATACCCAGAGCTCCGAATATCCCCACTTCACCTGCCTCGTTCCACCACTGAGTCTGCAGCGAAATAGGTATACCGATATTGTATATGCTTGTGCGCTCGCGCCATGCGTATATGCGCGCCGTGTGGTTGTAATGCGGCTCGCCGTCGGTATCCGTTCTGTCTTCATAGAAGAAATCCGTGTACTCTTTTCCGTTCGCCAGCGATGCCACCGATGATAGGTTCTCCAGCCACAATCCGGCTCCCACGCCCCAATGCTCGTGAAAGAAATAGGCGTATTGCAACTGCGCGCGACCGGAAAAGAAACCCGTCACCTTACCGCCATGGTCTTCGTTCAGACGAAAACCTATCGAACCGTAACCTCCACCGATATATGCTTGCACATAATGTCCTTTCCGGCTGGTGGAGTCCGCGTAGGTAACCATTGTATCTATCCGCGGCACACTGTCCTCACTATACCGCACCACACGGATCGTGTCAATATACGTATGAACAAACTTTGTCGTCACACGCACCAGACTGTCACGCGAAGCCTCAATGAGCGGCAAGGTCTCACGCTGCGTCTGTTGGTCGGTCACATAAGGTTGATCCATACGTAACTCCTCCCGCGCATTGGCGGGCACCTCCAGCCTGCTCTGCCCCATGACAGGCAGAACGGCGAGGGTCAGAAACGTAATGAGTAGTTGATGTTTCATGGTATATGTAATTGCTGTCAGCCAAGATTGGCTGACTCATTCTATTTTTTTCAGTTGTGCATTCGTATAATAATACGCCAAAATCTGCTCGTACGTATATCCTTTGTCCGCCATTACGGCAGCACCTATCTGGCAGAGACCAACGCCGTGCCCCCAGCCTTTGCCGCGTAGCACAAAATCTGTTTCCTCACGCTCCACTTCGAACGCCGAACTGTACAGACACGTTCTGCTCAGCCACTTGCGTATCTCCAGTTCCTTGCCCACAATCATCTTGTGCTTGCTGCCCACGATCTCCAATTCGTATATCCGTCCGCTTGGGCCACGTTTCACAGGTCGCAATGCTTCTATCTCCCCGAAATCTACGCCTGACTTCTCACGAATAATCGCTGCCAGTTCTTCTGCCGTGTAGCGAACTGTCCATCGGTAGAAGTCCTGCGTCTCCTGATCATAATTGTTCAGCACCTGACTCAGCACCCGCGCATCTTTCGTATTGCAATACGGACACTCCACGCTCTCCAGATACCTGTAGTGCCGCGGTGCCCAGGCTGTCTCAAACTCCTCCGTTCTTCCGCCGCAACACTTGTAGAACCGCGTATCGCATATCGCATTATTGTCCGTCGGGTCCACCAGCACCACACCTCGCGTTGCCTCCACCGCTTCACGCACACGTGCCGCAGCCTCGGGGTGCTCGTCTCTTCTGGTTATACCTTCATAACGCTGGCAGTGATCGTCGGCACAGACATCAAACCCCACATGCGCATCCCTCTCGTACCACACGATCCGCCGATCTGCGGATATCTGCCAACCAGAACTGCTTTTATCTTTGAGCGAAACGTTCTTTTCTCTTTCAGCGTTAGCGGTCTCCCGTTTCATGGGGCGTAAGAGCCATGAGCGGGAGATTACCGCATGTGCTTTCAGCAGTTCGATATTCGAGGTGGCTGCCATCTCCGAGGTGATAACCGATGTCAGGTAATCTTCTACATCCAGCGTATTGATAGCAGTCTTCGTTCCGTCACCGTTATCCCGGATCTCCATCGTCCCTTCAAAGAGTTGGTCTTCCGTTCTGTCCCAGTGAAAGCCTATACCTATCCGCACGTCGTGCAGCAACACGCCTTCCGGCCGTTGTTCCCACCGTATATCCGGTGCAGTCAGTATGCCTACTCTGATGTTCATTTCTCGCTCTCTCCGAAAGTGACCTTATTTTTGAGTTTGTTTTGAGCAGATTTGTGTTTTCTCGTGAGGGAGTTATGTGGTTCATAATGACCGAACGAAAAACGCAAAGATGCCAAAAAAAAACAAAAATTAACGATTGCGCGCAATACGCGCTTTGAGTTCCCACGTACGAATCCTATCCTTATAGAAGTTATTCGCATTCATTGCCACAATATCGCAGTTGGCATCGGAGTTGTCCTCCCAGCGGCGGCAGTTATACACTACATCGTATATTCGCCCTATCTGGTACTCGCGGCTGACACGTAATCCTACGGCGTAATCCTCGCCGTACTTCGTTGTCGGGAAGTTGATTGTACGCAGCAGCGGCGTATAGAACCCTCGCGGAGCGCCCAGGCCGTT
>Ga0247610_10007811_pt1 | contig 10929 bp, 6 predicted proteins | sample 174DNAGHGhighgp2_FD_193483 | JGI IMG/M metagenome (GOLD analysis project Ga0247610, IMG submission 193483) | Sheep rumen microbial communities from Palmerston North, Manawatu-Wanganui, New Zealand - 1742 DNA GHGhigh gp2 | ecosystem: Host-associated > Mammals > Digestive system > Stomach > Rumen ...
CGTTTGACGGATGGTATACCGCATCAAGCGGCGGCTCCAAGGTAACTTCATCGACGACGGTCACGAACTCCTCCAACCATACGCTGTATGCGCATTGGACGTACAATCCAACGACCGTTACGGTTACATTCAATGCAAACGGCGGTACGGTATCACCGACCAGCAAGACAGTAACCGTCGGCAGCACGTACGGCACGCTTCCGACGCCGACGCGCTCCAGCTATACGTTTGACGGATGGTATACCGCATCAAGCGGCGGCTCCAAGGTAACTTCATCGACGACGGTCACGAACTCCTCCAACCATACGCTGTATGCGCATTGGACGTACAATCCAACGACCGTTACGGTTACGTTCAACGCAAACGGCGGTACGGTATCGCCGACCAGCAAGACAGTAACCGTCGGCAGCACGTACGGCACGCTTCCGACGCCTACAAAGACCGGCTATACGTTTGACGGATGGTACACGGCAGCAAGCGGCGGCACAAAGATTACGTCTTCGACAAAGGTCACAACAACGGCGAATCATACGCTGTACGCCCACTGGACGGCGCGAAAATATACGGTTAACTTCAGTCCAAACGGCGGCAGTATGGATGTGACCAGCATAGAGGTTACGTACGGCAACGCATACGGCACGCTTCCGACGCCGACGAAGGCAGGATATACGTTCAGCGGATGGTATACTGCAGCGACCGGAGGCACGAAGATTACGTCTTCGACAAAGGTAACAACGGCGTCAAACCATAGACTGTATGCGCATTGGACGGCAAACCAGTATACGGTCAGCTTCAGTCCAAACGGCGGCAGTATGGACACGACCAGCATAAAGGTCACGTATGGCAGCACATACGGCGATCTACCGACGCCGACAAAGGAGAATTTCATCTTTGATGGATGGTACACGGCAGTAACCGGCGGTACGAAGATCATATCCACGACAAAAGTCACAACTGCAGCGAATCATAGACTGTATGCGCACTGGACCGGTAAAGCGATCGACGTATATTTCAATGCAAATGGCGGAGAAGTATCAGAAGCTAAGAAAACGGTGAATTATACAGGAACCTATGGCACTTTGCCGACACCGACGCGCACAGGATATACGTTCAACGGATGGTATACCGCCGCGACCGACGGTACGGAAATCACATCTTCAACGAAGGTCACGAGTAAGTCGAATCATACGCTGTATGCCCAGTGGACACCGCGGACATATACGGTCAGCTTCAGTCCGAACGGCGGCAGTATGGATACGACCAGCATAGAGGTCACGTATGGCAGCACATACGGAACGCTACCGACTCCGACGAAGACGGGATACACGTTCGACGGATGGTATACCGCAGTAACAGACGGCACGAAGATCACGTCTTCGACGAAGGTAGCAACGGCATCGAATCATAGACTGTATGCACATTGGACGCCACGGACATATACGGTCAGCTTCAGTCCAAACGGCGGCAGTATGGATGTGACCAGCATAGAGGTTACGTACGGCAACGCATACGGCATGCTTCCGACGCCGACGAAGGCAGGATATACGTTCAGCGGATGGTATACTGCAGCGACCGGAGGCACGAAGATTACGTCTTCGACAAAGGTAACAACGGCGTCGAACCATAGACTGTATGCGCATTGGACGGCAAACCAGTATACGGTCAGCTTCAGTCCAAACGGCGGCAGTATGGACACGACCAGCATAAAGGTCACGTATGGCAGCACATACGGCGATCTACCGACGCCGACAAAGGAGAATTTCATCTTTGATGGATGGTACACGGCAGTAACCGGCGGTACGAAGATCATATCCACGACAAAAGTCACAACTGCAGCGAATCATAGACTGTATGCGCACTGGACCGGTAAAGCGATCGACGTATATTTCAATGCAAATGGCGGAGAAGTATCAGAAGCTAAGAAAACGGTGAATTATACAGGAACCTATGGCACTTTGCCGACACCGACGCGCACAGGATATACGTTCAACGGATGGTATACCGCCGCGACCGACGGTACGGAAATCACATCTTCAACGAAGGTCACGAGTAAGTCGAATCATACGCTGTATGCCCAGTGGACACCGCGGACATATACGGTCAGCTTCAGTCCGAACGGCGGCAGTATGGATACGACCAGCATAGAGGTCACGTATGGCAGCACATACGGAACGCTACCGACTCCGACGAAGACGGGATACACGTTCGACGGATGGTATACCGCAGTAACAGACGGCACGAAGATCACGTCTTCGACGAAGGTAGCAACGGCATCGAATCATAGACTGTATGCACATTGGACGCCACGGACATATACGGTCAGCTTCAGTCCGAACGGCGGAAGTATGGAGACGATCAGCATACAGGTCACGTATGGCAGCACATACGGCACGCTACCGACACCGACGAAGACGGGATATACGTTCGACGGATGGTATACCGCAGTAACGGACGGCACGAAGATCACGTCTTCGACGAAGGTAACAACGGCGTCGAATCATAGACTGTATGCACATTGGACAGCGCGGACATATACGGTTTACTTCAGTCCGAACGGCGGTAGTATGGAAACGACCAGTATGAAGGTCACGTACGGCAGCACATACGGCGATCTGCCGACGCCGACAAAGGAGAAATTCGTCTTTGACGGATGGTACACGGCAGCGACCGACGGCACGAAGGTGACATCCTCGACAAAAGTCAAAACTGCGTCGAATCACAGATTATATGCCCACTGGACGAAGAAAACCGCAACCTCGTTCGACGGGACGATCGAATGGAACAGTGCAGACGTGCAATACAACGGTACGACACCGTACGTTGTTTACAACGGCAGTGCACAAACGCCGCGGTTTACGGTGAAGGACAAGAGCGGAGCTGTAATCAGTTCAAGCAACTACACGTACGAATATCGGGAAAATACGAACGCAGGGACAGGTTACGTATTCGTTACGTTTAAGGACACGAGCATCGAGCAGGCGCAGCAGTGGTTTAAGATCTACCTGCCCGCAACGACGGGGACAACTGTTGAAAACACGAATGAAGGGATCCTGATTTCGTGGATGCCTGTAGATAGCGCAGCTGGATATGTGATCTATCGGCGCGCATGGAATAGCTCAACGAATGGATGGACGTCATTCGCTCGCTGGGATAATACGACCGATCTGAGCTGGACAGATACGAAGGTATATGCAGGGACGTCCTATCAGTATGGAATCAAAGCGTACTTCACAGAGAGGGTTGATCCGGTCAGCGGAGCAACCATAGGCGGCAATGTCGGAGACAACTACAACCTGGGACTTGTCGGACCGATGGCAACGACCGTGCGTATTTCAACCAGTACGCTGAATGCGGTAACCGGAGGAAACGCACAGGTGACCATACAATGGGATGGAAACACGTTTTTTACAGGCTATGAGGTGCAGATCGCGACGAATACGGACTTCACCAAGAATGTAAAAACAGTTGTCATTAGCGATTCGAACGTGCAGGAGAAGACAATCCAAGGTCTTACATCCGGAACGAGGTATTATGCAAGGGTACGTTCGTATCATGAGTTTGAAGGAGTAAACTATTACGGCGCATGGTCGAACGTCTTAAGCGGATTGACAAAATGAGACAGGCCGGCTCTGCTTGATCATATGGGCGAGCCAAAACTCTCCTCTATAACACAGTCAGAAAACACGGGGTACACACCCCGTGTTTTTGCGTTTGGCGTAACGTGCATTCTGCGCAAAGGATCTCTCAACGCAACCAACACGTAACCAATCGATGCTTTTCACATATTTGACAAACGGGATATGGGCAGTCGGATCATTATACTTAATTACAATTCCGGGAAATGATCTTGATAATCACTTAACGTTCGTGTGATAGGATTGCTGTGCATTCGACAGAAACAGGATCAAATTTAACGTTTCTATGGATCGGAGGAGATCATCATTTCGGTTCCGGTCGGTATGACCGCAAGAGCAGACATCAAAGGCGGAAAAGGCGCCGAGGGGCTTTTGGAAGATGCGCCTTTCATTCGAAAGCAAAACGGCGTCCTGGTCACGGAAAGAGTCAGGGGACTTCCGTCAAACAACCGATCCGGCTTTTTCGCGCTACATATTCATGAGGGGCAGATGCTTCGGACGGGCTTCCCGAGAACGGGCAGTCACCTTAACCCCCGATTCCGACCCGCACCCGCAGAGTGCGGGAGATCTGCCGCCGCTTTAGGACGCCGGAAGGGAAGCCTATATGAGCGTACTGACGAACAGATTTACAGTCTGGGAAACGATCGGAAAAACGATTGTCATTCACAGCGGACCTGACGATTTCACGTCCCAGCCTGCCGGAAAACACCGGTGAAATAATTGCCTGCGGTATGATCCGGCAAGAATCTGTGCATACACCGTTCGCCTCGGAGAAAGAATAAAAGCATCATAGCTTTGGAGGCGGACATGGGTTCTATCTGGGAAACAGGAGCAAACATCAGGCGATTTCCTCGGCTTGAAAGAGATGCCGATACTGATGTACTCATCATCGGCGGCGGCATGGCAGGTGTTTTAACGGCGTACATGCTGGAAAAGGCAGGAGTGGATTACATGCTATGTGAAGCGGAGACGATCGGCAGCGGAACAACAAAGAATACGACCGCCAAGATCACAAGTCAGAACGGGCTGATCTACAGCAAACTGATCCGAGAATTCGGTGCGCAAAAAGCGAAGCTGTATTACCATGCAAACGAGGAAGCGATCGACGCATATCGATTGCTGTGCAAAAGCATCGACTGTGATTTCGAGCAAAGGGACAATTATATCTATGCACTCGACGACGATAAGCCGGTCGAAAAGGAACTGCTCGCACTGAAACGGCTCGGCATACCGGCTGAGCGAAAGGATATGCTGCCGCTGCCGTTCGACATCGCCGGCGCCGTGAAGTTTTCGGATCAGGCGCAGTTTCATCCGCTCCGATTCCTTTCCGGGATAACGGAAGGGCTTCATATCTATGAACATACCCGCGTGCGCGAACTGAAACGGACAAGCGGCGGTATTACCGCGGTTACAAGCGGCGGTACGGTGCAGGCAAAGCGCGTGATTGTTGCCACGCATTTTCCGTTTCTGAACAAGCACGGCGCCTACTTTATCAAACAGTATCAGCACCGTTCCTATGTGATTGCGCTCGAAAAGGCGCCGCAGATCAACGGCATGTACCTCGATGAAGATGATAACGGGTTCTCGTTCCGAAATTACGGGGACCTGCTTTTGATCGGCGGGGGAAGTCACCGAACGGGAAAACGCGGAGGCGGCTATCGCACTTTAAGAGACTTTGCCGGACGATCCTTTCCCGGCGCAGTCATCCGGTATGCATGGGCGGCGCAGGACTGCATGACGCTCGACGCCGTGCCGTATATCGGGCGGTATTCCTCGGGAACGGAGGGTCTGTACGTTGCGACGGGCTTTAACAAATGGGGCATGACCGGCTCCATGATTGCCGCAAAGCTGCTGCGTGATCTGATAACCGGCGTAAAGAATCCATATGAAGAACTGTTTTCCCCGTCAAGGACCGTGCTTCGTCCGGCGCTGTTCAGCAACGCGGCGGAGGCTCTTTTGGGCTGGATCAAACCGACCGCGCCGCGCTGCCCGCATCTCGGCTGTGCGCTGCTTTGGAACGCCGAGGAACGCAGCTGGGACTGCCCGTGCCACGGCTCCCGCTTTACGGAGGACGGCACATTGATAGACAATCCCGCAACCGGCGATCTGAAGGCGGCGCGAAAATGAGCAATCATCTTGTAAACGAAACCAGCCCGTACCTTCTGCAACATGCCGAGAACCCGGTTGATTGGTATCCGTGGGGCGAAGAAGCATTTTCAAAGGCACGCGCGGAGGACAAGCCGATCTTTCTCAGCATCGGATATTCCGCCTGCCACTGGTGTCATGTGATGGCGCACGAGAGCTTTGAGGATACTGAAACCGCGCAGATCTTAAACCGAAGCTTTATTTCGATCAAGGTGGATCGTGAGGAACGTCCGGACATCGACAACGTCTATATGGCGGCCTGTCAGGCGATGACCGGAAGCGGAGGATGGCCGCTGACGCTGTTTCTGACCCCGGAGAAGAAACCTTTTTATGCCGGGACGTATTTTCCGAAGACGGCGCAGTACGGCATTCCGGGATTCCGTGAATTGCTGAACGCGATCAACGAAGCGTGGATGCATGATCGGGAGCATCTCATCCGTTCTGCCGAAGCGCTGACGAACGCTTTTTCAGAGAAGCACGAGGCTGTATCCGGAGCAGACAATCTTGTCGAGCGCGGACTGTCGGCGCTTCTCAAAAGCTTCGACCGTACGTGCGGCGGGTTCGGACGCGCGCCGAAGTTTCCGACGCCGCAGCATCTGCTGTTCTTATTGCAGCAGTACGAAAAAAACAATGATGCCTATACGCAGTATACGGCGACGTTCACACTGGAGCGCATGTATGCGGGCGGTATGTTCGATCATATCGGCGGCGGCTTCTGCCGCTATTCGACCGATCGCCGTTTCCTCGTTCCGCACTTTGAGAAGATGCTGTATGACAATGCGCTTCTGATCCTTGTATACTGTAAAGCGTTTGAATTGACCGGTGACCGGTTCTACCTGGAGATCGCGGAACGTACGGCAGGGTATTTGCTCAGCGAGATGCGTTCGGAAAACGGCGGCTTTTCAGCGCGCAGGACGCTGACAGCGAGGGGGAGGAGGGGCGCTTTTATGTATTCACGCCGGAGGAGATCGTTTCCGTGCTCGGCAAGGAAGCGGGAGCGGCGTTCAACGCCTGTTTTGATATCACTGCGGAAGGAAACTTTGCAGGCAGAAGCATTCCGAATTGCCTGAAAAACCCGAGAGAAACGGAAAGGTTTGACGCGGAAAAGAATGCGCTGCGCCTCTATCGCAAAAAACGTGCGCGTCTTTTGACGGATGAGAAAATACTGACCTTCTGGAACACGCTTGCGATCGCGGCGTTCTGCGTGCTGTATCGCACGAGCGGCAAAGCGGATCATCTCCGCACGGCGCTTTCGACGGACGCGTTTCTGGAAACGAACGCGGTATGGGGTGAAGAGCTGTATGCAAGCATAAAGGACGGGAAAAAAGGCAGCCGTGCGTTTTTGGATGATCGGGCAGGGATGGCGCTTGCGAAACTTGCGCTGTATGACGCAACGCTGGACCGTGCGTATCTCGACGCGGCGGTGCAGCACGCACGGATCGCGGTCTCGGAATACTTCGATGCGGATTCCGGCGGGTTCTTTTTCTCGGGAACAAAAAACGAAGAATTGCTGTTCCGGTTCAAGGATGCCGCGGACAATGCCATGCCCGGCGGGAACGCGATCATGAGCTATGTGTTCTCAAGACTCGCCGTGCTGACGCCGGATGCGCTGCCGCGTGAAGTCGTCGAAAAACAGTTTGCATACATGAAGACGCAGGCGTCGCTGCAGCCTATGGCGCATACGGCGTTTCTCATCGCCCTGTCGGATCGGGAACAGCCTCCCGCGCAGATCGTCGCTGTCGGGACGGAGACGCAAAATGAAATCCCACTGTCTGTTCCGCTCGGCGCGAACGTCGTTTTATCCGACGGAACGGCTGCGGCATATCCGCTTCTGAACGAGAAGCCGACCTTTTATATTTGCCGCGGGTTTTCCTGCCTTCCGCCGACGAATGAGCTGAAACGGGAATGCTTCAAACAGCGCTGAACCGCATACAGCCGGGATACGCCTGAAAAGTTTTTGCTTTAGTCAGCCGCGGACACCTGATTACTTGCTTTCGTTCCAGGAGGATGTACGATCGAAACACTTGATTTTTTACAGGGACGAGCACTTTTTAAACAGGAACAGCGGTCTTTTCAAACCGCTTTGAGACGCCCGGAACGGGCCTTTTTATTGACAAATCATAAAAGAGTAGTAGAATAAATGCATCACGGAAAATGATCCCGTCTATTGCTGCGGTATCAATGTGCTTTCCTGTTCGACAAAGAAAAACAGAATCTGATAAAAATTTTACAATTTGACAATGGACTTTTCATGAACTGACGGTGTTTTCAATAGTAGGTTCATGAAAGATCCAGAAGGGAATCCACATGGCAAGCTCGATCATGAACTTTATTGAGGAGAACTATCAGAGTCTCCTTTGGTTTGCTGTTCGATTGACGGGAAACTGGGCGGATGGTGAGGACGTTCTGCAAACGGTGGCAACAAAGATCTGTCTGAAACAGGACGAACTCAAGGACATCGCGCACTGCAAATCCTATCTGATGGTTTGTATCCGCAATGCAACGATCAATCAGCGGCGCACGAAGGCGAGGCAAAGAGTGGCTGACGAGAGCTATGAAAAACTGAAGGATACCTTCTCCGATCCGGCGATCAAGCAGGAGTATGAGCTTGTGGAGTGGATCGAGACGCTGGATCATCAGCTGGAGTATTATGATGAGCAATCCCGTAAGGCGTTTATTGCGTACTATGTGGATCAGGTTCCGTTGGAAGAGGTTGCCGCTTCACTCGGGCTTACCAAGCGGCAGGCGATAAAGAAGTTTGAGAGCATGCGCAATTATCTGAAGCATCATCATAAGCATCTGTTTGTGCAGCTGAGCGTTTTGTTATCGATGTGAGAAAGGAATAATGCCGATGAAAATGACAAGATTGGAATGGCGATACCTGCAGCAAATTGCGTTGGATCATCCATACTATGAAACGCACAAGCTTCCTTTGACCGAAAAGGAAGCAAAGACGATTGTCGAAGCAAATATCAAGATGACCGGAAAGGAATTCGTCGATTCCGTCTATGCAAAGCTCGGCATGACCCGTCCGCAAGAGGAGAAGAAACGCTTTGCGTGGCTGCGCAATATCGGGGAACTCTTCACCGTACCGCCGATTCGCAAGATCGCGGTCGCCCTTCTTGCAGTGATCCTGTTTGTCGCCTTCTTTTTGGGGACGTCTGTCGGCAGAGCGATTGCGGAGAGCGTGATACAGTACATCGCGACGCTGCTCGACGACGGCAGAGTGGTTGTCAATCGGAGCGATAACGAAACGACAATGATCCCTCTGAATACAGCGTTGGAGCCCGAAGAAGAAGTAATACTGGAATTGGAAAACAGTTATATTTATGTAAACTCGTTTGAAGCGTTTACAGCGGCAACGGGCGTCCGGCCGACGGTTCTGCCGTTCCGGTACACAGAGCTGAAGTATGATTATGATGAATTCGACGGTCATCTGACGTTGTTTGCGGAATACGAAACGCCGAAGGGGACGATCGTTACTGTACAGTACTGGAATGAGCAGGATTTGGTATTCGCCACAGGCGCCGGATATACGGTCTATGATGCGGATCCATCCGTATATTATTCCTTCGATGACGACGGAACGTTAAACGTGGTGAAGATTTACGAGGACACCATGATCGCAATTGTTGCTGTAGTCGGCTGTAGCTATACCGTGGATGAAATCGTAAGCTACTTAAATGCAGAATAAGAAAACGGCGGGCGCTTAATTGCGCCCGCCAGCCCAATTGGATCAAATCGTGTATGTCTTCTCGAATGAGTACGTTGAGCCGTTTGCTGTATAGATCAGGATCAGATGATAGGTACCGGAGGAAAGGGTTACATTTCTGCTCAGATTGATGAATGTATTGGTGGATGAGGTGCTGACGGAAGCAATCTGCGAATAGGAGATATTATACAGGGTGAGGCTCGCGCTGACGGATACCCCTGCTGGGTTGGTGATTCTAGCCCACATCCGATAGGTCGACCCGGAAACATGCGTGAGACCGAAGGACGCTGAAACATTTGCTCTTTCTTCCGGTGTTTCCGTAGAACTCTCCGCAAACGTCGGCATGGCGAACATCATGCACATCAGCAGTGCAAGGACAATACATAGGACTTTTCTTTTCATAATGACCTCCAAAAATATATTCGGGTTACCCCAAATTCAAAGAGACACCGCAAGTCCAATGAAAGTCCATTCATGTGAAAAATATTTTAGAAAAGAATAATCAGACATGGGCGACTCACCTAATTAACAAGAATTCACCGGGGCTATCGGACTTTTATGGCGTCCCCGGCGCGTTACGGCATCGCTTTGATTTAGCCAACATAGGATGCGATGCCGGGCACGCAGCAAAGCTGCGTGTTCGAACGCGCGGCATTCCGCTTTTAGGAGCGGAACATTGAATTGACAAATCCCTATATATGGGGCTTTTTTGTCCCGGAAAATAGGCGTTTTTGGCGATTCCAAAGTGCCAATAAGTCCATATAGTTAGGCATTTTTCAATAAGAATGTGGTGGAAAATGTTGCACCTACGGCTTTTTGACGTTTTTTGTCATCATTTTTGATCCGATCTTTCCTCGCCTTTCATTTCTAAACAGCCTTATCAAAATATTTGCGGACTCCGCTTTTTTCAAAAATATATACTCTCAGTAGCAGTAGAAGAACCGACAGACCGCTTTGCTATCCGTATGGGAAATGCAGGTGTCGCCTTCCATGATGAAGCCTGCAATTTTGCTTAGCCACTCCTTCGGAGGAGGTCTTTTATGCAAAGAACCTTTATTCTAGAAACTCGCTCGAAAAATCTTCCCATTGCCTGCGAAACTCGCTTGAAAAATATTTCATATAAAGCAAAAAGTCCCTTGAAAAATTGTTGATTTTGTGATTTTGCATATACTATATAGTCCCGAACAGGAAAAATGCAAGCGGTTCGTAACACTCCGAAATCACCTGAAACAACAGTTCGGCTGCATCCTTGGGTATCATAATTGGAACCTCGGTCATCAGGGATGCGGGATCCCCGGCATATCGAAAAGCCGGACAAAAGAATCCTGTCCGTCCAGGCAGGTGTCCGTCAGCCATGCCGTTTACAACTTTGGAAACCGCGCACGCCGCTTCTGCAGCACAGCCTTTTTCGTTTCGACTTCCCGCTTCAATTTCCGG
>Ga0247610_10007816_pt1 | contig 10927 bp, 10 predicted proteins | sample 174DNAGHGhighgp2_FD_193483 | JGI IMG/M metagenome (GOLD analysis project Ga0247610, IMG submission 193483) | Sheep rumen microbial communities from Palmerston North, Manawatu-Wanganui, New Zealand - 1742 DNA GHGhigh gp2 | ecosystem: Host-associated > Mammals > Digestive system > Stomach > Rumen...
CCGCTAAATCAGTAGTGACAATAAATTGATATTTTAGATTTTTAGCATCAGTTAATACTCTTTTTCTTTCTCTAGCTGATAAATCACCATGCATAGTACCAACAAAATATCCCAAACTTGATAATTTAGATGCTACTACATTAACTGTTTCCTTTTTATTAACAAAGATAATACATAAATATGGATTAATAGTTTCTAATAATGTAGCTAAAACATCTAATCTTTCCTTATGCTTTAAAGGTAACCAAATATGCTCAATCTTAGTATCATTAGTATTATTGATATCAATCTTTGAAACATTAGTCATATATTTTTTTAAAAAAGGCTCTATAGATACTGCAATAGTCGCACTAAAAAACATTAGCTTAGCCTCTGTTGTAACAGATAATACATTATCAACATCATCTAAGAAGCCTTCCTCAAATGTCATATCTACCTCATCTACAACTACATATTTAGATGTATAAATCTTTAATGCATTTTCTGTTATAGATAAATCCTTAATTTTACCAGGAGTACCAATAACAATATGAGGCTGGCTCTTATTTAATTTTTCAATTTCACGCTCTCTATCTGAACCACTAACAAATAATTTAATATTAATTGTTTTATCAGAGAAAGAGGCAATATGCTGAGCCATTTTATAAATTTGAGTTGCAAGCTCTCTAGTTGGGGCAATAATGGTTGCGAATATATCATTTGATTCAATATCTAAATCATTAAAAATAGGAATCAAAAATGCATGAGTTTTACCTGAACCAGTCTTACTTTTAGCTAATATATTTTTATTAGATTTAATTTCATTAAATACTTCCTTTTGTACAGGAGTAAATGAACTAAATTTTAAATCCTTTAATGCTCTTACTATAAAATCTTTTAATTCATATCCATCAAATTGCATATTTAATACCTCCAAGTCTTACTTATTCTACCAAAAGGAAATTAGAAAAACAAACTATTTTTCATTCTTTTTGAAATATAGTGCCTTATTACCATATTTATTTTGGAATTCTTTAATCATTTTATTAATTTCATTTTCCTTTATATCCTTATCAGATATATTAAATAAATTATGCTCACGTGGTAATTCTTCCTTTGTTAATAAATTAGAAACACCAATTCCTAACAATCTATATTCCTTACCATCTATAAAATTATCATCTAATAATTCCATTGCAACATCATTAATACAATTTAAATCATCAGTATATTCATTTAAGCTTCTTTGCCTAGTAATAGTACTAAATGATGAATCTCTTAATGTAATAGTTACTGTCTTAGTATAATAATTATATTTTTTCATTTTATTAACAACTGATCTTGTTAATTTTCTTAGCTCTAATGCTAAATCTTCAATAACAACCTTAAAAACATCATATGTTTCACATTCAGAAATAGATTTAGCATCATCATATCTATTTCCATCTACTATATCACTAGATTTACCTAAAATAGCATTATAGGCATAATCAAATGTATTTATACCAATTAATTCTATGATTTTATCCTTATTCAAAGGATTCATAAAATCACCTATAGTTTTTATTCCATTATCTATTAATTTAGGCCATGTTCTTTTACCTATACCAAAGATATCACTTACAGATAAGGGATATAATATCTTTTCAATTTCTCTTTTTCTTATTACAGTTACACCTAAAGGCTTTTTTATATCACTACCCATTTTAGCTAGAAAAAGAGTTGGTGCTATACCAATTGAGCAAGGTAGCTTATATTCACCTAATAGCCTTTCTTGAATCTCCTTAGCTATTAAAATAGGATGCTTTTTCTTAGATATTTCTGTCATATCAGCATATAATTCATCTATAGATGCTACTTCGATTAAATTAGTATATTCCTTTATTAAATTAACAAACTTATAATGATAATAGCTATAATCCTTAAAATTAGGCTCTATTATAATTAAGCTTGGCAAAAGCTTAATTGCCTCATTTTGAGGCATAGCACTATGAATCCCATATTTTCTTGCCTCATATGATGCTGTAGATAAAACACCCTTACTAGAGTTTTCTCTTCCAATAGCAAAGGCCTTTCCTCTAAGCTCAGGATTTTTAATACACGCAACGCTACAGAAAAAAGCGTTCATATCAATATGGAATATTATTTTTGCATGATTACTACCTTTTTCCACGTTACATCTTCCTTTTTTCAAAAATTTATATTATAATAATTAAGATTGATTAAATTATAACATTTTTTAGTTGGTAGGTGAAGATTGTGTCAAATAAGAACAAAAATAAAAAAAGCAAAAATAGCTTCTCATCTAAATATGATTTAGATAAAAAGGAAGATAGATATGATAACCCAGTAAAATCTAAGGCTGGTAAAATCATTATTGTAACACTTGCTTTTGCTATGATAGCCGGTTCAATTTTCGCTCTTGTATGGGCTATTGTAAATAGTATTATACATTAATTATTAAGCACCACAATGTGGCGCTTTTATTTTAGGAGATTTATGATTAAAATAGTAACAATTGATTTAGATGGAACATTATTTGATCCTAAAAAAAATGTTTCAACGGAAAATAGAATAGCAATTAATAAATGTAAGGAGCTTGGAGTTAAAATAGTTATCGCAACAGGAAGGCCAATTTCAGGCGTAAAGCCGCTTTTAATTGACCTAGGATTAAATACTAATGATGATTATGTAATCCTTTATAATGGGGCAAAAATCATTAATTGTGGAACTAATGAATGCATCTATTCATCTAATATAAAAGGAAAAGATGTAAAGGAGCTATATGAAGAATCAAAAAGATTAGGTGTCTTCTTCCATGCCTTTAGAATAGATGGAGAACTAATAACACCAATGCATAATCCTTATACAGATGTTGAGGCAACAATTAATAATGTTAAAGATAATTATCATGATATTATATCACTAAATGATGATGACCTATTCCTAAAGGCTATGATGGTTGGAGACGAATTAGATATTAATAGAATTATGAATGAGGTAGATAAAAAATTCATAGAAAAATATTCTATGCTTAGATCATCTAAAATATTCTTAGAATTCTTAGATAAGAAAACATCTAAAGGTGAAGCATTAAAATCATTAGCCAAATATTTAAATATCAGCATGGATGATACAATGGCAATAGGTGATGCTGGAAATGATATACCAATGATTAAGGAAGCTAAAATCGGAGTTGCAATGGAAAATGCATTTCCTGAGGTATTAGCGTCTGCTGATTATGTAACAGCATCTAATAGAGAATCTGGTGTTGCAAAAGCATTAAATAAATTCATTATAGAAAAAGAAAATGTGATTTAGTTTTTTAAATATACTAAATCACATCTTTTTTATTTCGTAGCTATAATATTTTTAATCTCTTCTTCACTCATTTTAAATGACTTTGCTAATAACTCTAATGATGCTCCATTTTCATATAAGCTTATAATGTTTTCTTTAGTTGCTTGTTCAATGCCTTGTTCGATACCTTTTTCAATTCCTTGCTTCTCTGCATCCTCTAATGCTACCTTAAGTAATTCACACATATCCTGCTTTTCTCCTATATCGAAACTAATTTTTTGATCTAGAATTTGTTATTTATTAGCTATTATAATTTTAATCTCTTCTTCATTCATTTTAAATGACTTTGCTAATAATTCTAATGATACTCCATTTTCATATAAACTTATAATGTTTTCTTTAGTTGCTTTTTCAATACCTTTTTCAATACCTTTTTCAATACCTTGCTTCTCTGCATCTTCTAATGCTACCTTAAGTAATTCACACATATTTTGTCTTCCTCCTTTAACATCACTAATTTTTAAATTAGAATTTGTTATCTCATTTATCAGCTTAATTGTATCAGTTTCTAAAACCCAATTGTCCTCATCAATCATTTTATATAGATTATTCTTATCCAAAGACTTTGATACTTTTATATATTTTAACACATTATATAATTCTGTATTAAATTTATTCAATTCACTATTTGTTAAATCATATGGGCTAATTAATTTTAATTCGTAATTAGGAATAAGTGGCTTTACAACATCTTTCATATCTAGCATATCATGAAAGTATCTTGGCCCATCCCATTCATCTGGTCCAAAATATATTACTAATGTAATCACAGGCTTAAGCTTTTGATCCTTTTTTATGCCTGATAAATAATCTTTACCATTATTTATTTTATCATTTTTATTTTTCTTTCTCAATTCTTCTATTTGATTATTGTATGACAATAAATCATAGGTCATACATCTTACAATCATACCATAGTCAATATAGCTTTGGTTTTCTATACCAAATAATAAATACTTTTCATCATCTCCTTCCATTAATGTTACCTGATTAAATACATCTCGATGCTTTTCAATTTTAAAATCCTCTAATATTAAATTCTGATTAGGATCTAATTCTTTTAAATTTGATGGCAATATTCTATTTTCCCCATCATAGAGAATGAAATTAACGGCATCGGCAAAAATTTCTTTTCTCTTTACAAAATTCTTACATAATAAATCTTTATTCATACTTTTCTCCTTTCATATAATAATAAGAGGCAAGTAATTCAAAAAAATTAAAAACAAATTGAAAAAATTTTAAAAAAATCTAAAAAAAAAGACAATATCAGCTAATTTGATATTGTCAATTAATTATCTATTTTGAATCAATTCCTTCGCATGCTCTAATGCATAAATTGAAATTGAATCTCCTGATAGCATTTTAGCTATTTCTTCTATTCTTTCATTATCTTCTAAATATTTAAAATTAGTTTTTGTTCTACCATCAACTAAATCCTTATAAATATAAATATGGCTATCGCCTTTAGCTGCAACCTGAGGAAGGTGTGTAATACATAATACCTGTATCTTCTTTGAGATATTATACATCTTATTCGCTATCTTTAAGGCAGTCTTACCTGATACACCTGTATCTATTTCATCAAACACCTCTAACGATATAGAATTATCATTTAATAAATATGATTTAAATGCAAGCATCATTCTAGATGCTTCACCACCAGATGCTACCTTAGATATAGAATGAAGTGGCTCACCACTATTAAATGATACATAAAAATCAATTTGGTCTACTCCATTATCTAAAAATATTGATTTATTATACATATCATCATAATTTACTTCATTAAATTTAACCTCGAATCTAGTAGAATCTAAATCTAAATCCTTACATTCATCTACAATAGCCTTACTTAAGCCTATTGCCTTTTTCTTTCTATATTCAGTTAATTTAATGCTCGCATTCTTTAATCTTTCAAATGATTTTTTTAATTCATTTTCCTTTTCTTTTAAAACCTCATCATAATTTAAGGCCATATCAATTTCAAGTGTAATTTCCTCTAAATGCTTAATTAGCTCTTCTACACTCATTTTATATTTATCCTTAGCCTTATTAATTTCATTTAATTTTTCAATAGCTAAATTTAATTCATCCTGATCAAAATCTAAATTTCTTATAGCCTTAGCTATATTATCCTTTATTTCAGATGAAATATAATATGAATCTAATAATTTAGATGAATAATCAGAAAAATCCTTATCATATTCCTTTATTTCCTCTAAATATTTAGCGGCATCATATAGGCTATCAATTGATGACATTTCTGAATTTAGGCTTTCATAGGCTTGATTTAACGAATTTGAAATCTTATCAAAATTTGAAAGCCTTGATACCTTTTCATTTAATTCATCATCAATTCCTATATATAAATCTAATCCTTCTATTTCTTCCTTTTCATATTTCAAAAAATCTAATTTTAAATTAGCATTCTTTTGATTATTTTTAATTTTTGTAACTATAGAATAGGAATTATTATAATCATATAAAGCTTTAATATATGTATCCATAAGCTTATCAAATGCTTTATCTGATTTAGGATCCAAAAATGATAAATATTCCTCCTGATTGAATAATTTATAGGTATCATTTTGAACATGGATATCGGCTAATCTTTTAGCTATTTGCTTTAAGGATGTCAATGTGATATTAATATCATTTACCTTAATAGCATTTCTAGATTCAGTTATTTCTCTTACTATTTTTATTGTATCTAACTTTGGAATAGATAATGAATCAAATAAATCATTTAATGATTCATTATAATCAAAAATACCTGAAACAATAGCCTTAGATTTACCATATCTAATCATATCAGAATCAGCTCTAGCTCCAAGCAATAATGAAATTGTATCAATAATTAATGATTTACCAGCACCTGTTTCACCTGTTAAAACAGTCATACCTAAATTAAAATTAATATTTAAATCCTCGATTATAGCAAAATCCTTTACATTAAGCTCTCTTATCATTTAAAACACTTCCTAAAAATGAAATAAAATTAATATTTGTTTTTACATTTCTTTTTATTAAAGCTAAAAATTCCTTATTACCAGAACCACCTAAAATAGGAGATAAAATAAGCTTAGAAATACCTAAATTATAATTTGAAAGTGCAGTATTAACATTTTCTAATACCCTTAAATAGCTATTTCTATCTTTTACTATTCCACCCTTTAAATTCATTTTGCCAACCTCAAATTGAGGTTTAATTAAGCATACAAATGAATTTGAATCAGTAATATATTTTTCAATACCAGAAAGTAAATATTCGATACTAACAAAAGATACATCCATAACTATAAAATCAGTGTATGGTATGTTTTTAGCATCTAATATATTAGTATTTTCCATCGAAATTACTCTCTTATCAACTTTCAAGCTTTCATGAAGCTGATTAGAACCAACATCTACTGAATATACAAGCTTAGCTCCATGCTTCAAGCTACAGTCAGTAAAGCCTCCAGTTGATGCCCCTATATCTAAAACTGTCTTACCATTAAAATCTAAATTAAATTCCTTAATTGCACAATCTAGCTTATAGCCTCCCCTTGAAACAAAAGGGCAAATATCATCAGTTATTTCGATATTATCATTTTCATTTACATCAAATGAAGATTTTAATATCTTCTTTCCATTAACAATAACATTACCATTTTCTATTTCAGCCTTAGCCTTATTTCTAGATTCAAAATAATTATTTTCTACTAAATATAAATCTAATCTCATATTAATTATTATTGTTAGCGTCAAAGGCCTCTAAGCCAGATTCAGTCATTTTAGATACTACTAATTTTTCATTAGAATTTAAAATTTCAAAGCATTTCTTTGATAATTCTAAGCCCTCTGTATAACCTTTGACAGCCTCTTTTAATGTTATATCTCTATTTTCTAATGATTTTAAAATTGTCTCTAATTCAGTTAAGCATTCCTCAAATGTTTTATTGCTTTCCATTTTCTTTGACCTCCAAAACTTTACTTATAATAGTACCATCCTTTAGTTTTGTCTCCATTATAGAATTTGGTGCTACATCATTTATAGATGTTACTATTTTGCCATTAGATTCAGAAATTGAATATCCTCTTTCCATAATAGATAAAGGATTTTTAGAATCTAATTCCCTCTTTAATAGCTCAAATCGATGTTTCTTAGATATTAAAATTTGATTTATAAGCATATTTAATCTCATTAAATCGCCTTCTAATATTTCTCTTTTATGTTTCAAGGTATTAACAGGATTTAAAGCCTCTAATCTTTTATCTAAATTAACTAAATACATCTTTCTTTCATCAAAAATATATTTAGTTCTTTTTATAATTTGATTTAAATCATATCTAATATTTTCTCTTAATACATTAATATCTGGTGTTGCAAGCTCTGCCGCGGCTGTTGGAGTTGCCGCTCTTTTATCAGCTACAAAATCAGCGATAGTAAAATCTATTTCATGTCCTACTGCTGATATAATAGGTATTTTACTATCATAAATAGCATATGCAACTATAGGCTCATTAAAGGCCCATAAATCCTCGATTGAACCTCCACCTCTACCTACAATTAAAACATCACAATAATTATCAAAATTAGCTTTTTTTATTTGAGCTACGATATTATCCTTAGCATCATCACCTTGGACAATTGCTGGATATAATATAACCTGACAAAGTGGATATCTTCTAGATATTGTATTAATGATATCTCTAATAGCCGCACCTGTAGGTGATGTTATTACACCTATAGTTTTAGGAAATCTTGGAAGCATCATTTTATGATCTTCATTAAATAATCCTTTTTCTGCTAATTCCTTCTTTAGCTTTTCATAGGCTAAATATAAATCACCAATACCATCATTTTTAATTTCAGTAACATTAATTTGATATGTACCTGATGGCTCATATACTGTAACCTTACCCTTTACAAATACCTTCATACCATTTTCAGGCTCAAATTTTACCTTAGATGCATAGCTTGCAAACATCGTTGCTGAAATCTGAGAATTCTCATCCTTTAATGTAAAATAAAAATGACCACGAGAATTATGCTTGAAATTAGAAATCTCACCTTCAAGCAAAACCTCTTCAAGATGGTGGTCATGATCAAATTTATATTTTATATATTTAGTTAAAGCTGTAACAGTTAAATAACGTTCCTCTTGCATAAATATACCCTAAATTTTCTTACTAATATTATCAAGCAATCTATTATTAAAAGATGTTGCCTTATGATCCCCTTGGTCTGAATATAGCTTAGTAATCTCTAATGCTTCATTGATAATAATTCTCTTATCAGTCTTCTTTAATAGCATTTCACCTGTTGCTACTCTTATAATAGCCTTATCTACTAAATTTAATCTATTAATAGAATAATTTGTAATTGTTTCATTTATAAGATTATCAATTTTTTCTAGGTTATTAGTAACATAATTTAATAATTCAGTTGTTTCAGGTGAAATTTCATCCTCACCTGCGATGTTATCATTAAAAAATCCTGTCTTACCCATTGTAAGTGATGAATCAATACTAATACCATTAAAGTCTGCAATATATATGATTTTCATAGCCTGAATTCTAGCTATTGATCTTTTATCTAATTTCTTTTCTTCCATAATAACACCATACTTTCACCCTATCATTTTAGCATAAAAGGATTATTAATTAAAGCCTATTTATTTTGATAAAATTTATTTTTGTTAATTGCAAAAGTTAATTCCGCTATAAATAGTTGAAGTTATTTTTTTGCATAGTTAAATTCCGTTCATGATATAATAATCATTACCTTAGTTTTGGCTGTTTGGAGGTAGCCTAATGAAAAAAGCTAAGATTACATCTAATACTAAAATTAAATATACTGACTCAGAAAATTATAATAAACATTTTACTTTAGATGATAGAATTAAAATTCAAAAGATAATAACGGAACATAGAAGTGATGAAGGTTCATTAACTATTTTGCTAAAAGATATTGGCAATATGCTATCTAATGATCCTTCTACTATTTCTAAAGAAGTAAAGCTTCATAGATTATTTAAAGGTCGTTCAGTTGATAATAGATTAGGCTCTTATAATGCCATATGTTCAAAATATAAAGGATGTAAAATAAATGCTTGTATTGAATTCAAACCAAACTTACTATTAAAAAATTATTGTAAGTGTATCGAAAGATGTAAATCATTCGATGAATATATATGTCCTAATTTAAAGAAGTTTCCATGGGTTTGTAACGGATGCCCTAAAGCTATAGGCTGCCATTTAAATAAGTTCTATTACTATTCTGATGTAGCACATAAGGATTATAAGCTTACTTTAAAAGAAACTAGAGAAGGTATCAATTTAACTCCAGATGAATTTAAAGCCTTAAATCATACTGTATCTACTTATGTAAAAGCTGGCCAGCCAATATACCATATCTTTGCTTCAAACGAATTACCTGTATCAGAAAGGACCGTTTATAATTACTTCGAAAAAGGCTATTTAGATGCTAAAAATATCGATTTAAGGCGTAAAGTAGCCTATAAGAAAAGATACCAACATAAGATTGATAAAACATTATTAAGAAAGATTAAACAAGGTAGAACTTATGAAGATTATCAAAATTATATAAAATCCAATCCAGACGCTTCAATCGTTGAGATGGATACAGTTATATCAGCTGGTGAATGTAATAAAGTATTATTAACACTTCATTTTGTTAAATATCATTTTCAATTAGCTTATATCTTGGATTCTAAAGAAGTCATTAATATTAATGCTTGTATAAATAGTTTATGTAATCAAATAGGTATTGATAATTTTAGAAAGTTATTTGAAGTTATATTAACTGATAATGGTACTGAATTCTCTGATCCTGAATCAATTGAATATGAACCAGAAACAGGTGAATTGAGATCTAAGGTATTCTTTTGTCATCCTTATGCCTCACGTGAAAAAGGACATTGTGAAAAGAATCATGAATACATTAGATATATTTTACCAAAAGGGACTTCATTTGATTTCTTAACTCAAGACATGTGTGATTTAATGATGTCACATATCAATTCAACTAAACGTCCATCAGTTAATGGTTCACCATATGATTTTATGGCATTAGCTTATGGTACTGAAGTTCTAGATTTGATGAAAATAAAAAAGATTGATTCTAATATGGTTATACTCCTACCAAGACTACTAACCAAATAATCAATCTTTCTTATAAATCTTTTTTTAATTAATTTACAGCCAAAACAAGAGTAATTAATTTAATAAATCACGGCGGAACTTAGTTGTGCAAAATCAACTGTTCGCTATCATTAGACCAACTACCATTATTTTTTTTGCCTTTTTTTGGCAATTTCATTATACTACATTTAATTAAAAAATCAAAAAAGAATGAATAACGATTTATCCATTACCTAACGGAATTAAGTTATTCATTCTTATTCTTTTAATTTTCAACTATTTATAGCGGAATTAACTTTTGCAATTAACGTAAAATTTATTTTTTCTTTGAGAAAAAAATGACTTTAGCATTTTAAAGCTAAAGCCATTAATTATAAATATTATGGATTTAATCTATCTGGTCCACGGAAGATAAACATTGCGTCCTTAATACCCT
>Ga0247610_10007819_pt1 | contig 10925 bp, 8 predicted proteins | sample 174DNAGHGhighgp2_FD_193483 | JGI IMG/M metagenome (GOLD analysis project Ga0247610, IMG submission 193483) | Sheep rumen microbial communities from Palmerston North, Manawatu-Wanganui, New Zealand - 1742 DNA GHGhigh gp2 | ecosystem: Host-associated > Mammals > Digestive system > Stomach > Rumen ...
ACGTTGTTACTACCTATGCAAAAACACTTTTCCACGATGTGGTGATCGCTCCGTCCGATGCGGAGATCATCCTCCGCTTCTACCGCTGTGAATGCTTCGGACTTGCGATCGAGTGGCTCAATCAGAAGATGGAGTCAAATGTGGAAGCACATATTATCCGTTTCTGCCAGCTCTATAAAGGCATGGCGGAGGAGATGATCATGCGGGCTGCCGAGAATAACGGCGAGGAGAAGAGTTCCCGGAAATGAAGTAATATCAGGCCTTGAGCAAAAATGTCAGAATCTGACATTTTTGCTCAAACGATTTTTGTTGACATATAAGTAAGGCTTGTATTAAAAAAGTATATGAAGGAGCAGCAATGGAGACTATAGGAGAGATTATACGACGACATAGATTAGAAAGAGGTCTTTCAAAAAAACAAATCGCACGCGAACTGCATGTTTCTCCCAATACTGTGGCAAGATGGGAGAGCGGTGAGATCCCTCCTACGGATGAGATCATTTCCAAGCTGGCAGATGTCCTGGATGTCGGGAAAGAGCAACTGTATCCTCAAAATGATGCAAATGAGAAGCATTCTGAAGAATATGAAAGCGTACTGGACGCAATCGAGGAAGGTATTCAGGCTTTTTCCACTGAAGTAAGTGAAGCAAGTAATTGCAGTACGACAGAGCCAGACGAATTGCTTGATAAAGAGCTGAAGAAAATACGGAAAAAGAGAGATAGAATCTTTTTTATCTATGCGGTGTTAGCCGTGGCAATGATTCTGACCTATTATTTGGACTGGCTATTTAATTCGATCTTTTCACCACTGAACAGGTGAACGTGTGATGGGAATTTGAGAATATGATTGAAAGACAACTCAAAAAATACAGGCAAATATGCGGGATGAGCCAGAAATCATTAGCAGATCGTCTGGGAAAATCACGACAAAAGATTTCCCGATGGGAGACCGGAAGCGAAGTCCCGAACGAGAATGAGATAGCGGAAATAGCCATGGTTCTGGGCATTTCCCCCGAGGAATTGCTTCAGGAACAGGAGGAGAAGCCTGAACCTGCACTATCTTCTGAGGAGGAAAAGCTTCTTGCCATGTTACGAGGAGTTGAAAAGGCCTCCGACGACGTGCAAACGATGAAATCCAAGCTAAGTGAGCAAGAAAGCGCCAGAATTCAGAAAATCGAACTCATCCGCAAGGAAAGAAGGAATTTGCGCATCACTGTGATTGTTGGGGGGATTCTTCTACTGTTTCTCGCAATGTACCTATTCTGCAAAAGATGGGGCATTCTGGATCCCAATGGAAATATTGAAGGACCGGCAATTCTGGAAAATGAGACAGGATATATTGTAGACGGTACAGAAAAAGCAGAACTAGGAGGATAGGACAAAATGACACGACGGATCAGAAAAAGTTTGATAGGCATACTGGTGATATCGATTACTCTTTTGGGAAACATAGTTGCAGTCCATGCGGACGATGACCGATCTTTCAGCCTGATTGAGTATTGTGAAGAACATCAGATCAACACGCAGGAGGAGTTCAATTACGTGCTGACCACATACTGTGGGATCTCTTCAGAATTTCTCGATTATGATACAGACTATGAGTATTTCTGTGTTGATGTGGATCAGGAAAATGATTGTGTTGTTGTCATAAAGATGGAAAAGATATCTGCCACAAGGGAACAGACTGTATCCAACAGTGCAAAAAAGAACTATTATGATTCAAACGGAAACAAAATTTTTACTATCCGAGTGGAAGGCACCTTCATGTTCACGATAGGATGGTGTGCATGCACATCATCGAGTGGATCATTTACTAAGCCATTTTCATCTCCGTGGAACAGCACCCCAACTATCAGTTCCGGAAACACATCTGCCACAAAAGCATATGCCTTGATCAGTGGTACTGCAACCGCCCTGGGTTTGAGCAGGAGTTATACATTGACGCTTACATGTGATAATACGGGCCATTTTGAATGTTATTAGGATAGATTTCGAAGCCCCCCAAAAATTCTGTGATTCAGTGATTTCAAGCCTTGAGCAAAACTGTCAGAAAAAGGTATTTTTGCTCAAGGCTTTTTTGTTGACATGAAGAATCCTTCTTGATAGTATCCCAATTAGAGATCTCTATCGCAACATGTACTTATGGATTTAAATGCGTCTAAATGCTTTTCTTCGAAAGGAGCGTGTTTTATGAAACGTTTTATTTCTCTGTTTATTTGCATGGTTACTATATTTGCTTTGAATGTTTTCCCTCAGAAAGTTAATGCTCAATACAGTTACATTAGTTTTTCTTCTGGCGGAAGTGGCTATTCTTCTGAGACAGATACTATCGTTGGTTCATCTAATCATTCTACGTACTATGTAAAACTAGATAGATTTAAGTTTAGTTCCAATTCGATGAATGAGATGCCATACAGTGGAGCACTGATTCATGCGAGGGCATACAGGCTAAAGAATGATGTGCTAACTGCCGCTGGAAATCTCGCGTCCTTTTCAACAAACGGGAATGGATACTATTATAGTTATTGGTCTGGGTTTGGTAAAGTAGGTGATGTATACAAGTTGAAGTCGAATTCAAATGTAAGTGATTCATGTACAGCATGCTTTGTTTGGCATGCATGAGAAGAGGGCGTTGTCGTGAAAAGAGTTAAGCTTACACTTTTGGCACTTCTGTTGATTCTTTGTCTTGTAGGCTGTTCAAAGAATCAGACTTCGTCTCGGCAACTTGAAAGCAGTGCTATCGTATCAGGCGATAGCACTGCTGATATATCTTCATCTTCCGTCGAGAGTACGCTTCAATCAGTCGATTCTGCTACTGTATCTTCGACGGAATCTTCGGATCCATCGAGGATCGATGATACGTTACCGATTTATATAAGTGACAAGTTTACTGTTCTTGACCATGATAAAAGCACCGCAAGTGTCTACAAAGTAAATCTGGATTATCCGACTAAAGAGTGGGAAGGGAATGATACGTGGACACGAAGTTATATCAGCCTTGCCTGGTGTTATGGTCGGACCTATTATTCGGCTCCGGAAGAATGGCCGGATGATCCTTCCGAAATGGATAACTATATTACGACGTGCAGTTCGTTATCTTTTTCCAAAGCTAAAAATAATATTCTGAATTTTGAGAGGTCTTCAGTAGGAAAGATTCCGGGTGTGGAAAAGATTCCTTCTAGTGTTATTGACCTGTCTTCGGACGAAAGTATATTTGCCTATAATATGGATCTATATGATTACCCTTGGGATGTAGAGTTTAGCTTTACAAAGAAAATGAAGATACCTCAAGCCACGGTGTATTACATCAGCTCTTGTGTGGATGGGATTCCGTGTGGGATTACATCTGAATCATACTCTGGACAGTATGGTATCGGATTGACAAGTTCTGAGTATCCGACATATGAGTGGGAAGGAGTTGTAAAACCTGCTCATTATATTGCGCCTGATCACATACTTCAGTATACAAATGGCGAGACTATCATCTATTTAGATGACACTATTCACAAGATAAAAGAAATACTTGTTGACCAAGGCAAGATTGTACCGGTAGAGGATTGCTTTGAGAGTATTCCTGATGCTATAAACTACGATATGAAGCGTATAGCCGGCGTATCTTATGAGGTTTATTCTGCCGAACTTCGATATATACGTCTTCGTGAGCATCCCCATGCCCAATTGATAAGCTCCGGCGAAAGATTGATTTATAAAGAAGATGAAGAATTTATACTTGTGCCGGTGTGGGAGTTCTCAATTCTTGTTAAGCGGGTGGATGCCTTGAAGGAGGATTCTTCCAAGGCGAAAACATCTGATATGTACAGATACACCGTATACATTAACGCCCTGACCGGGGAATCATTGTATTCCAAAACACACGGACCGGCAGATGAAGAGTATTATCCGTTTTTATATGGGCATGATAATTAGTAAAAAAAAGACAAATCGACTGCATTATACCAGACTTGTAGCTTGCCTGGTTATGCTGAGCATGCTTATTTCCTTATGCTCTTCTTGTAAGGACGGAAAAACAAAACCCTTAGAAAGCAAGGGGGGATATGATTGCACCTTTTTTGAATTGCCTGTGAAAGACGGTTACGGGATGGATTTTAAGAAGATCCTTCTTGATGGGGATCAGTTCTGTGTAGTTGCACTTTATACTAAAGTCGACAGTAAAAATGTAATTCAGGAACAGATCACGGATATCTATCGAGTTGATGAAAAGGGCAAGCTTGTGTCAACACTTGAGATATCCGGAGCACAAGTGCCAGATGCTGTTGTGGGAGAATCATATGTTTTTCTAGGATACAGTATTGAAGACCTGCAGGCTAAAAACAGTAATCAATCCCCTTCGTCCGATCCTCTGCCTTCACTCGTATTTCTTAACAAGACCAATGGAGACTTTATCAGAGATACACATTTGGATTTTCAGGCAAAATCCATAGTATCTTGTAGTAACGGATTCGTTGTTGTTGGTTCTGGAAGAGTTGAAAAGTACTCGACCAATGGCGATTTTGAGAATAAGATCGCAATTTCGTTCAGTACGCCTGTAGATGGAAATGCAGTTTTTGAGGAGAATGGAAAGTTCTTCGCTGTCGAAGAGACCTCAGAATGCGAGTTTAACTATTATTCTATTGATTTTGCAAGTGGGAGTTTTGAGAAAGTTATCTCCGGAAAAGATGCTGGTATGAGTTTTGCCCGAGAAACCTACGGAAACAGGTATTTTACGTCCAGTGGCGAGTATAGGATCGATTGTACCAACAAGCAAGTTCTGACACTTGCCAAATGGAGTGACATAGACATACGTCCGGAAAAGAAAATGCTTCATCAGCAGCCTTTGTACTATGCACTGGATGATGAACATTTTGCAAAACGATATGTGTATGGGGACGGAACTGCCGAAATACTCCTTTTCTCGTACAATCCCGAGAAGAAAAACTATGCTCGAGAGAAAATTGTTCTTGGTGGATTTGGTATATATGATGATTTGCCATTAGGATGGGCAATTTATGAATTTAACACGACCAACACAGAGTATGAAATAGAGGTAGATGATTACACAGGACGGTTCCTTGATTCCGGGTCAGATGCGAGACAGGAACAACTTCGCCTGATGAAATATTTTCATGATGGACATACTCCGGACATATATTATGGAGATGATTTCGATTATGAGTATTGGGGAAGAAATGGCTTAGTTGCTGATTTGAACCCGTATATTCAGAATGATTCTTCTCTTTCCCTCGATGACTTTACCGAAGCGGGAAGGCGCTTGATGTTTGATCAAGAGGATCACTGTTATCAGATGTTCTCTTCCTACCGTTTGAATGGTTATTGGATGCTGAAACGTGACTTTGATGAAATAGATGACATGAGCTTTCCCGGCATGGTTCAATACTCCCAAGATAAAGAACTTCTCTTCAACGGTAAAGATGATGCGATCGATTTGATGTCGTGTGTTCTGGGATATAACTATATGGATCTATTCTCTTCAGGAGAAACTGCATCAAGATTATCTGTGGAAGATCTTACCGCCTTGATTCAGCAAGCAGTTTCGACTGGAACTTATCCATTTGAGTTCATGCCTGCTTCAGAAAGCGATTTGAGAGATGGTGAAGCGCTTCTTTGCTTTAGTACGATCGGAGAATTTGAGTCTTTTGAAAATATGGAAAAGACTGTAGGTGAAAGTCTTGTGTATGTTGGCTATCCTTCGGCAGAAACAACCCTGAGAATAGCCGAGCCCAAAGGACTTGTTGCAGTCTCTACTTCATCGAAAAATCCCGAGATCTGTTGGGAATTTATAAAATACATGTTCTCGGAAGAGGTTCAGAAGACTGTAGCACTGAATCAGTCGATACCCGTTCGACAGAGCGTTTTAGATATGACAACAAAAGCATTTTTGCATCCTGAGAAGATTACAGATCCCGCTATGAATAGCCTGGTGACCGGGTTCTACAGAACAAAGAGTACTGGGCTTAAACCGGCAGAACAGTGGATGGTTGACGATTATATCGAGGTGATTAATTCAGTGGATCGCATATATATTCATGACTGGGGTATTTCCAGCATCATTCGAGATGAAATCAATTCATATTACTCTCAAGGCCGACAGCCCGAACAGATAGCAGATACATTATATAAGAGAATACAACTATATATAGAGGAGAATTACGCATAATTGCAGACTCCAGAATACTCTCGCAAGCGCTTTCAGAGTAGAATCACACAATCAGCCACGCTCCTGAACGATGATTTTGCATCTGTTCTGGATGATAACCGCTACATCGTCGACGCTTTTCTGCCCGAGCAAATACGCAGGTGCTTCCTCGTAGATTATAAGCAGTACGGCAGGGTCTGTCTTCCGCGCAGTCGTCACGCTCTCTACGATGGAAACAAACGCTTCCGCCATTTCGGGAGTTAACTTATCCGGGTGCTGCATCCCGGGATACGGATCCTGATTCCAGGTCTTCAGTTTCTCTTCACTATCGGCGATCAGCGCCTGGTTGAGCTGGTCGAGTCCCGAACGCGAAAGTGGGATCCTCAATGCCCCGTTAAGGTCATCTGTCACTGTATTTGCGAGGATATACCGTATGAATTCCCATGCTTCTTTACTATTTTTCGAATAGGCGGAGATACCGATGGATGTATCGACGTTTGCGACTACTCCGTTCCCGTTGTTTCCCGGGAAACCGGAGAAAGTGACGTTATCTCCAAACCTCGCCAGATAGCTTCCGTAATCACGGAGACAGTACATATACATGCTATACCATGCGAGCTTATCATCCATAAAGAGGGCCATATCATCCCGATAGTCCTCCATGCGATTCAGGTTCCGGATGCCATACTTCTTTACGATCTCCAGAACCTTCTTGAATTCATCGCTGTCAAAGTTCACGGTCTGTTCGGAATAGTCGATGAAGTTCTCGCCGCACTCACCGATAAACATCTGGAGAAACTCTTTATCATCGGTCTGATACATCACGCTTGCATCAGAAGGCAGCGCATCCATCTCTTTCATGAATTCATCATAAGAACGCGGCTTCGCATCACCGACCAGTTTCTTATTCCCGAGAAGACCATATAACTCGAACTCCACCGGAAGCTGATAGAGTTTCCCGCCGACTTCCTGTGCCCGGATGATGTTATCGAAGTACTGGTTTCGGTCCAGTCCTGTTCCATCCGTTGCATCGATCAGGGGATTCAGATCCAGAAGAACTTTATCCGAGTTGAACTGGGCATACCGCGAAAAACCGGCAAGCATATCCGGCCCGTCTCCTGAGATTATGTCGAGATATACTCTATCTGACAGATCTGCCTCGTTATTCATGGAACCGCCGCTTCCTACATCGACAGAATAATCGTAGAGGATGATGCGACACGTAGAGGATGGGTCCGTGTTATAACGGATCACCAGCTCACGGTTGATCGCATCCAAGAATTCGCCGACACACAGACGTGTCCTGCCCGCATACGGATTCTTCGCGGCACGAACGGCATGGAGGATATGCGGACGCACATTGTAAGAACCATCTGATGCAACTTCTTCCTTCAAGGCGAAAAAACAAAATTCGCAGTCAGAGACGACCTTTACCCGTCGCAGAACACTGGTGGGATCATAATCCGTATCGCTCCAGGAAAACATCTCAACCGATTTTTCCGGATCGGTCAGATCCAACTTTTTCAGGCCATTTTGGGAAATGACGTAGATCCCGTCAGCAGAGTTGATCAGCATTCCGCTGGTCGCAACCGGGATCTTATCGCCCACGAACCGGCAATTCTGCGTATCGATCTCCTTGAGACAGTCTTCTTTGATTTCAAAACTGGAAAAATCATAGGAGAAGAATCTGCCATAACACTTCCCGTCCTGTAAGTATAATTCTCCGGAAAAACCTTCTTCCTGGATCAAACCTTTCTGATTTCCCTGCGCATCAAAAACCGTGACGCCTTCAGCCGATGCACATACCAGAGTGCCATCCGGCATCATAAGGGCATGATCGACAAAGCCGGCATTGATAGAACGCACAGTTTCCAGACTTCCGTCCGGCTGAATCTTCTTAAGATAGGTCTGATTATTGTCATCTGCGATGGCGTAGCTTTCTCCGTTTGGTCCTTCAAAGGAAGTAAGAATATTCTCCTGAAAAACACTCTGCGTATATCTCAGAAGTTTCCCATTAAGGTCAAATAGCGCATTAAAGCGCATGGAATATTCGGAGCGAAGCTTCTCGAGCTCATCAGATTCTCCGTTACTCTCGAGAAGTTTCATCTTCTCCCGCACGTCCTTCGGCACCACATATTCGACACCGCACTGCGTCACGGAAATCGTATTTCCGACGAATCGTATACTATCCCGGTCGATATCCAAAGATGCAATTGTCTTTCCCTCTGAACCCGGAAGCTCCAATTCCATATCTACAATATCGAAGAACGGATCACTCTCCTGGATCACCGTTCCGCCGTCTGTCAGGCTGTTATTTCTCGTACTACTCGTGTCCTGTCCGTTGCTGACCGGGGTGTCGGAGTTCAGCCCGCTCGAATTCGGAGCATCTTTTTTCGAATCCTTATTGCAACCTGCACCTGTCATCATCGCCGCGCACAGCAGTAGCGCGACTGCACGTTTTTTCATATTCATAACAAGTCTCCCTCACCAAGTTCTTTTCGAGCATGACAATTAACGTTCTTACCAATCTACGCGAGCATATAATTATTCATATTCGCATTGTAGCACCGCCCATGAGTGAAGCACGTGACATTTTCGTCATTTGCATACACAGAACCGTTATTAGACATTTGAAGCTCCGTGTCTGAATTTCAGGCACGGGGCTTTTGGCTGTCCGTTTCCGATCAAGTGCCGGCGAAGTATCCTCATAGCAGATGATTGATAAGACTGTGGTTTTCCCGGGGGATCTCCGGGAGAAGAGGCGGTCTTTGAATATGTACGGAGGTGAAGATTTATGAAGATGCGTTCGATTGCTCCGATGAGGATCGCAAAGACCGGATATGTGGTTATGTCGATCCTTTTCTGCGTACTGGGCACAGGATTGATCCTTCATGCGGATATCGGCACCCGCCTTCTCGGGACGCTTCTCGGAATCGCCCTGATCGTCTTCGGTATCGTAAAGATCGTCGGGTATTTCTCGAAGGATCTTTTCCGTCTGGCTTTCCAGTATGATCTGGAGTTCGGATCTGTTCTGGCGGTGCTCGGTATTGCTGTCCTGGTGCACCCGATCCACGCAGTGAACCTGATCGTGATCGCGATGGGTGTTCTTATCATGGCGGATGCTTTTTTCAAACTGCGTATTGCGAGGGATTCCAGAGAGTTCGGGATCGGCGATTGGTGGTTCATCTTCGGTGGCGCGATCGTCGCCGGACTTCTTGGCCTCCTGCTGATGTTCCGTCCGGGAAACTCGGCAGAAGCCCTGATCACGCTTCTCGGCATCGCGCTTGTGGCCGAAGGTATCCTGAATCTTTCGGTGGCGGTCTGCACAGTAAAGATCGTTAAAAATCAGTTCCCGGATAATATCGATCCGGATCTGGAAGATATTCATTGGAAGGGAGAAAGAAAATGAGTTTTTCAAAAGCCGTAGTTAAATACAGAGTCCTGATCCTGATCATTACTTTTCTGCTTTTGATCCCGTCTGTTTTCGGCTACATCGGAACGAGAGTGAACTATGATATGCTCGATTACCTGCCGAAAGACATGGAGACCGTTATCGGTCAGGACGAGTTGCTGAAGGAATTCGGCAAAGGTGCTTTTTCATTCGTCATCGTAGAGGATATGACGCCGCTTCAGGTGTCTTCTCTGAAAGAGAAGATCGCACAGGTCGAGCACGTCGAGTCGGTCATCTGGTACGATTCGATCTTTGATCTGTCTGTCCCGATGGAGATGTTGCCGAAGAAACTGTACGATGCCTTTAATACCGATCACTCGACTATCATGGCCGTCTTCTACGATACATCCACTTCGGCGGATGAGACGATGCAGGCCATCACGAGCATCAGAAAAATCGCGGATAAAGAGTGCTTCGTTTCCGGCATGTCCGCGCTGGTTACCGACCTCAAGGAACTGTGCGAGAAAGAAGAGCCGATCTATGTGGCGATCGCAGTCGCGCTGGCACTTGTCGCCATGATGCTCCTGCTGGACAGTTTCCTCGCCCCGGTCGTATTCCTTCTTTCCATCGGCATGATGATCATCCTTAATCTCGGAAGTAATATCTTCTTCGGCGAGATTTCCTATATTACAAAAGCACTCTCTGCTGTTCTTCAGCTGGCGGTCACCATGGACTATTCCATCTTCCTGTGGCACAGCTATAACGAACAGAGAGAGAAATACCCCGATAATAAAGAGGCGATGATGGTCGCGATCCGGCAGACGCTCACCAGCGTGATCGGAAGCTCCATCACCACGGTCGCCGGATTCATCGCGCTGTGCTTCATGAGCTTTACCATGGGACGTGACCTCGGTCTGGTCATGGCGAAAGGTGTTATCATCGGTGTGATCGGATGCGTGACCGTACTTCCTGCTATGATCCTGGTAATGGATAAGCCGCTGCAGAAAAGCAGACATAGATCGCTCATTCCGGGTGGAGGTGCTTTTTCCAAAGGGATCGTCAAGATCTTCCCGGTATTCCTCATCCTGTTTGCGATCCTTCTGGTACCGTCTTTCTACGGATATAAGAAAGCCAGCAACGAAGTCTATTACGATATCTCCGTGTCGATCCCGCAGGATATGCCGAATGTCGTCGCGAACAAGAAACTGCAGAGTGACTTTGGAATGGCGACACAGCATATGGTGCTGACGGATTCGACGCTCGATCCGGGCGTGACGCGTAAGATGATCTCCGAGATGGAGAAGGTGAATGGCATAAACTATGTTCTGTCGCTGGAATCGCTGATCGGCGCGGATGTCCCGCAGGATGTTCTGCCGCAGG
>Ga0247610_10007821_pt1 | contig 10923 bp, 7 predicted proteins | sample 174DNAGHGhighgp2_FD_193483 | JGI IMG/M metagenome (GOLD analysis project Ga0247610, IMG submission 193483) | Sheep rumen microbial communities from Palmerston North, Manawatu-Wanganui, New Zealand - 1742 DNA GHGhigh gp2 | ecosystem: Host-associated > Mammals > Digestive system > Stomach > Rumen ...
GTAGTAGGCCATGTCAAGCAGTCCTAACGACACCTGGCGCATACATGCCGTGGCGGCAAGGAAGTTGCGGCTTTTCACTATTCTCTTTATCAACTCTTCGGGCAGGGGCTCGCCTGTCTGGTAGTGGAAAGCGAAGGTCTGAAGAAACTCTTTCTCCACGGCATAGTTCTCCATGAACTGCGACGGCAGCTCAACGAAGTCCCACCACACGTTGGTGCCCGACAGGCTCTCAAAGCGCGTGTTGGCAAACATGCCGTGCAGCGAGTGGCCAAACTCATGGAGGAAGGTCTCCACCTCGCCGAGGGTGAGCAGCGCAGGTTTGTCGGCAGTGGGTTTAGTGAGGTTCATCACCACACTGACGTGGGGGCGTACGTTCTCGCCCTTCTTGTCTATGAACTGCCCCTGGTACTGGGTCATCCATGCCCCACCCTGCTTGCCTTTGCGTGGGTGGAAGTCGGCATAGAACACGGCGAGGTAAGAACCATCCTTGTCGAACACCTCGTAAGCTTTCACGTCGGGATGGTAGACGGGTATGGCGCTGTTCTCCTTGAAGGTGATGCCATAGAGGCGGTTGGCCAGTCCAAACACACCGTCGATCACCTTGTCGAGCTGGAAATACGGTCTGAGCATTTCAGCGTCGATATTGAATTTCTTCAGTTTCAGCTTGTGCGAGTAGAAAGCGGTGTCCCAAGGCTCCAATGCCGACGGTTTGACTTCAGCCTTAGACTTGCCACGCAGGGCGGTTTTCTCTGTTTTCAGCTTGAAGTCCTCTATCTCTTTTATCTCTTTCTCTGCCGTGGGGCGGTAGGCGTCGATAAGGTCGTTGAGCAGCCGGTAGACGCTCTTCACATTGCCGGCCATACGGTTTTTCAGCACGTAGTCGGCGTATGTCTTGAAGCCCAGCAGCTGTGCTATCTCGCGCCGCAGGTTTATCAGACGTTTGCATATCTCCAGGTTGTTGGCGTCGTTGTCGTGTATACACTCAGTGTTGTGCGCCATATACATCTGCCTGCGCAGTTCGCGGTTTGTGGAGTAGGTGATGAAGGGCGAGTAGCTGGGCGAGTCGAGTGTGAACACCCATCCCTCCATGCCGCGTGCCTTTGCCTCTTCGGCCGCTGCGTCGATGGCGGTCTGAGGCAGCCCGTCGAGCTGGGCCTCGTCGGTGATGTGCAGTATGAAAGCCTTGTTCTCTTTCAGCACGTTCTGCGAGAACTGCAGTCCCAACAGACTTGCCTCCTCGGTGAGCTGGCGCAGACGCTCCTTGTCTTCATCGGACAGCAAGGCACCACTGCGCACAAAACCGTCGTAGCAGTTGTCCAGCAGGCGTTTCTCCTCGGGTGTGAGCTTGCGATGGTGGCGGTGTACATACTTTATGCGCTCAAAGAGCCGGTGGTTCAGCCTCACGTCGTTGGCGTGCTGGGTGAGTATGGGACTCATCTTCTGCGCCAGGGCGTCCATCTCGTCGTTTGTCTCGGCGCTGAGCAGGTTGAAGAACACCGTGCTCACGCGGTCGAGCAGGTCGTAGTAGCCCTCGGTGTCGTCCTCTTTGTCGATGATGGTGTTGTCAAAGGTAGGCTTGGCGGGGTTGTTTATGGTTTTCTCTATCTGCTCGTTGTCGCGCCTTATGCCCTCCATGAAGGCCTCTTCATAGTCGGCTATGCTGATGCGGTCGAAGGGCACCACGTCGTGGAGCGTGTTGTAGGGTTCGAAAAACGGGTTCTTCCTTTCGGCTGTCGTGGTTTCGTTTGTCTGATTGTTCATGCTATGACCGTCTTTAGTTTTACAGCTGTTGCAGCCGGGCTATGTACTTGCCCAGTATGTCGAACTCCAGGTTCACCACCGTTCCCACGCGTATGTCCTGGAAATTGGTGTGCTCCATGGTGTAGGGTATGATGGCCACCTGGAAGGAGCACTCCGTGGGGTTGCAAACCGTCAGCGACACCCCGTTGACGGTGACCGAGCCTTTGTCTACGGTGAAATATCCGTTGCGTGCCATCTCGCGGTTGGCGGCATACTCGAAGGTGAAATATGTGCTGCCGCCGGCATCTTCCATTGCCGTGCACGTGGCGGTCTGGTCCACATGGCCTTGCACGATATGTCCGTCCAGACGGCCGTTCATCAGCATCGACCGCTCCACATTGACCTTGTCGCCAATGTGCAACAGACCGAGATTGGAACGCTGCAGGGTCTCTTTCATCGCTGTGACCACATACTTGTCGTTGTCTATACTTACGACGGTGAGGCACACACCATTGTGGGCCACACTCTGGTCTATGCGTAACTCGCTGGTGAAAGAACATGTCAGGGTAAAGTCTATGTTCTCTCTGTCGTGGCGTATGTCTACCACGGTGGCAAACTCTTCTATTATTCCGGAAAACATTTTATAAAAAAATATAATTCAAGTTTCACATTCGCTCCGCTCGACCTTAGGTCGCTTCGCTTGTCGAAGAACTTCTGTAGTTAGAGATAGTTCTTGCGTCCCTTCGGTAGCAAGAACTGCTTTTTACTACCTTTTACTACTTCTTACTACTCAACTTGAAAAAGTTGAATAAATAAAAAAATAAAAGCGGGGCCACGCCAGTGATGTGATGAAAACTCCTTTATCACAGGTTGTGGGAACTCTCTACCTTTGTAATCCGCCGGCATACGGAGGTTAGTCCCATCTTCGGTTTAGCTCGTGTGCCAAAGCACTGTCTAAACATTAGCGGCCCGCCATTGGCAAGAGAAGACATCCCAGGTTTTCATTATTATTTGATGAGTATCCCTATCTACCGGGCACGGCCCCGCAACAATATTTTTCCTTTCGGGCTGCAAACTTACTCAAAAAAAATGAATTGTGCAAGTTTGTAAGCAAAAAAATGCACTTGACATGTACTGCCAAGTGCATTGATGTGCTTATTTGGGTGTTACTACCCAGTAAACTGGTCTTCGAAGATTAGAAGAACATGTAGCGTTTGTCCTCAACATCAGCCTTGTTCTGCAGCACCTGGAAAGCCATTCCCAGTGTCTGCGACAGAGCCGACTGCTGCATGGAGCGCTTCTGCTTTACCTCGTCGTAGGTCACACCGTCGCGCTGCTTGCGGTCGAGCACCTGGAAGAGATATGCACCGGCATTGCCCTTGACAACGTTCTTGCTGAACTGGCCTTTCTCCACACCTGCCACAGCACCGCTGAGCGAGCTCTCTGCCTGACCGACAGAAGGCACGTAGACGGGCGAGTTGAAGGTGATGAACTTCACTGTGTCGATCTTGGCACCAGCCTGCCGGGCAGCGGCAATGCTTGTCACGCCGGCAAACTTCTGGCTGAGCTGAGCAAACTTCTTGTCGCGGATGACCTCCTGCTTGAGCATCACCTCTACGTCTTTCGGATCCTGATAGCCTTTAGGATTGATCTTGTCGAGAGCCACAACCACCAGATAGTCGTTGTCGCCGCAGCGGTCGAACACCTGCGACACATTGCCTGGCTTGGCCTCGTCGAAGACCCACTTCAGTGCGTCGTGAGTGCCGTGGATGTTGGCAATGGTGTGCACATCGTTTGTTATGGTGCGGTCCAGGACGTTGAAACCATATTCGGCAGCGTGCTCCTCCAGTCCCTGAATGGTCTGGTTCTCGCTCACATACTGGCTGAACTTATTGAAGGCCTCACTATAAGTCTCGTTAGAGAAATTGATGGCGCGCTTTACTATGGCAACGTCATACTTCTCCACGTTGTGACGGCGGTCGGTAACCTGGATCACCACATTGCCCTGTGACAGCTTGAGGTTCTTGCGCTCGCCCGAAGCCATGGAAAGAATGGTCTTGAAGTAGGTCTTGTTGTCGGCATCCATGTTCTGCACGTTCTGAATATTCAGCGATGTGAGCCAAATCTTTGCACCTGCCTGTCCGTAGTTCTTTGCTATAGAGTCGAAGGGTGCTCCGGCCTGCAGAGCGTTCATGATACTGTCGGCAGACTTCTCTGCTGCGTCGAGCTTGCGGCCTACGAGGCTTATCATGCGGAACTCCACAGAGTCGGGCTGCTGCACACGGTTGATGAGCTTCACCACGTTGAGGGTGTTGTCGCGGCGGGTCTCAAAGGGCTCCGACACCTGGCCAACGCTCATCGAGTCCAGACGTGCTGCCACGCCGTCGGGCAGTGCGGAACTGGTGACAGGCAGTCCGAAGTATGGCTCCAGCGACTGCGAAGCGCGGATGATGTCGCTCACCTGTGCACTGTCGCCCTGAAGCTTGGCCTGTGCGTCCTTCATCTGGGCCATCAGCTCGGCACGGTCCTTGTCGGAAGCCACTACCTGATAAGCCACATACTTGATGGCACGTGTCTCGTTGTAGGTCTTGAGGCTGCCTTTCAGCTCGTTGTACTTTGCCTTCAGGTCGGCGTCGCTCACCTCAACATCGTTGTCGTTGATCGACGAGTAGGGCAGCGTGGCCAGCAGGATCTGGCTCTCGGTGTTCTGACCGTCGAATGTGGCGCGGGCCGAAATGGGGTTGGTCATCATACAGCCGGCAAGGAGGGCCTGATACTTGTTGGTGAGAAGCTGCTGGCGCAGTGAGCGCTCAGCATACTGCCAGCAACGCTCGAAGATGGCGGCCTGCTCGGCAGCGGCGGGGTTGCTGGCGGCCTGCGTCTTCATGGCCTCGCGATAAGCGGTCACCTGGTTGAGGTCGAACTTACCTGTGCTCTGGTTGATGAACAGCCCGATGAGGGGAGCCTGGGCCAGCATGGGGTGTGTGCCATCCTGGAGGATGGTGGCCATCTCCTGGTCGGTGACGGTGAGACCAAGCTTAGAGGTCTCGTTCTCGACCAGCTTGCCCTGTACGTATGTCTGCCAAATATAGTCACGGAGGTTGTTGAGGTCGTTCTCGTCAAGGTCGTCACGACCCTGGAGCTTCAGTAGTTCCTGATACTCGTCCACGAGGGTCTGGTACTCCTGAATGTCAAGTTTGTCACCCAGCACCTTGCCAACTACACGACCGCTGGCTGCGGAACGCGACCTGATGAAATCGCCGAAAGGCTCAGCGATAAAGAATAAAAGCACAACGCCCAGGATGATGACAAGGACGGTGCCCCAGCTTCTGATTTTTCCAATTGCTGCCATTGTTTTTTGTTCTTTGTTTTTTTGGTTTTATTGATATTTTATTGTTAATTTCAAATTCAGCCGACAAAGTTACTAACTTTTTGTGAAACAACGTCATTTTTTTTCGAAAAATTGAATTTTCTTACCACTTTTAGCGTCAGGAAGGCGTTTTTTGGTAAAAAATTTGGTGCTTTCGCGAAATAGTTTTACCTTTGCATCAATAAAAAGTGAAAACAATGAAGAAATTTTTTATGTGTTTGCTCATGCCCTTGGCATTGCAGCCGGCAATGGCTCAAGAGCGTACCACAATGGCCACCCTCTACAAGGAGTTCAAGCCATCAGTTATCTATCTCACCAACGGGAGGAAACTGTCACAGTCGCTAACCAACGTTTTCCTGAAGAACAGTTCACTGGTATACCTGAATGGCACATACACCATGGAGGCAAACATGGACAATATAAAAAGTGTGGAGTTCGACGACCGCTCGTTTACGGTCATAGACAAGCAGCTGGCAACACTGGTGGACACCATAGGCGAGAACCGGATATACCGCGTGGACTACCTCGACTTGGAGGCATACAACGCACAGCTGAAGAACAACATACAGATTTCCAACCTCTCGCTGGGCGAACAGATAAGCACTGCAACAGTAGACCTCAACACCGAGGATGACTACAAGTTTCCGCTGGTCCACAAATACTACATGAGCTACGGCGGAGAGGTGTTCCACGTCCACGAGCGCGAGATATGGCGGCGGTTGCCCAAAGACAAGGACGTGAGACGCATGTTCAAGACCATCGTCGGACAGTCAGACTTCAGCTGGACCGACGATGCCAGCGTGGTACGGCTGCTGAAAGCCATAACCTTAAAAAAATAGAGAGGACTATGAACTTGAAGAGAGGCAAGTCGGTGCGCGACTACTACAACATGGCCATCAAGGTGGCCGACGGTGTGCTGCAGAACCCCATGCAGAGCGCAGGCGAAGTGCTGCGACAGAAGCTCGGCTACAAAAAAGGGGTGAAGGGCTTCTTCAGCGACCCATGGAACTTGATACTGCTCAACCAGCCCATTGGGTTGATAGGCCGCGTGGTATACAAGTATTTCCAGACACGCGAACGACAGCGCAAGGAGATGGAACTGATGAAGCGCAACATCATTGCCAAGCAGCAGGCCATAATACGAAAACTGGAGCAAGAGCAGTACGAGAACGAACAGCAGCGGAAAAATCTTCAGGAGACCATCGAATTCCTGGAACAGGCTCTGCAAAGAATTGAAGAGTCGGGAAAGAAGAAGTGAGGCCTATCCCCTACCCTACGTGCGTACATTTATATAATAAGTTAGAAACTATCTAACTCAGACTTAGAAACTATCTAACTCGGACTTAGAAACTATCTAACTCAGACTTAGAAACTATCTAACTCAGACTTAGAAACTATCTAACTCGGACTTAGAAACTATCTAACTCAGACTTAGAAACTATCTAACTAATAAAAAAAGATGGAGAAACGAACATACACCCCCGATGACCTTGAGACCCTGCGCACACTGAAGATGCAGGAGGGCGACATAGCGCGCCTGGAAGAGAGAAACCGCGAGCACCGCCGCCAACTGAGTGAGATGGACGAACGCCTGGCCCGTCTGCGGCAGCGTGCCGGCGAGATGGCACAGGCCGAGGGTGTGGAGCTGCCAAAAGAGCGGCACCTGCCCGTGACGACGACACCGCCGGAGCGCGAAAAGATGGGGCTCGACGGAGTGCCGTCGTGGGAGCAGCTGGCACGAAGGGCGGCCGCCGAGACCAAAGGCCAGGTGACGGTAGAAGACCTTCTCGACAACGACGAGATAAGAAGCTCGGTGGCACAGGCACAGGCCATAGACGACCGTTTTGCACAAATCACAGGACTGAGCAAAAGAGACCAGACATTTCTCACACTGGCCACCGGCATACAGCTGGCACGCTGGATGATGATGCCCAAGCTGGTGGGCACGCTGGGACGCACGGCGCGCGTGCTATCGGCACTGTCGCCGAAAACCATGGCTCTACTGGGCAGACAGGGCGGCCAAAGCCAAAACGCCCTGGCCGAACAGGTGAACAGCGAGTTCAAGGAAGAGGCGTCATGGGACGCACAACCCGTGGGCGAGCAGCACCGCTCGTGGGAAGACATACTTGCCGACGGACAACAGGAAGCCACGGAGGCACCGGCCTTCTCAAACGACGGCATGAACTGGCTCTTCGGAGTCATCAACCGCCTGACGGGCACACACACCGACGGCTCGTTCCACACAGTAGACGACGTAACAGGCGAAGCTGTGAACACCAGCGGCATCTTCGCAGAAGCGTTCAGAACCATAAAGGAGGACTGGCTGCGACTGCCTGCCGCCGTCTATGCCCAGTACGCCCAAGGACGCGCGGCAGAGGGCGAACCGGTAGAGATGCTCGAACCACTGGCACAGAGCTTCTCGCCCGACATGCTCAGCGACCTCTACACATCGCAGTTCGCACAACTGGCCGCCATGGACGAGCTGACACTTGTGGGGCAACAGGCAGCGGTGCCACTCATCATCAACATGGCCGTGGGACTGCTACACGGATTCATGTACAACCCGAAAACCGACGGCCCGCGCGAATACTACGACGCACGCACAAGGAAGATACTCATCTACAGCAACGCACTCGCCTCGGCCAGCAACCTGGCCCTGACGGCAGGCAGCGAGAACTGGGCCAAGCTCGACCTGGGCGGGCTCATAGTGTCGGCACTGCGCATCACACAGGACACCTCGTACATAGCAGTGCTGAAAGACCGCTTTGTCAACGAACAGATGGACAAAATGCTGGAGAAAGAACTGAACGACATTGACCGCCACTTCATCAACCTACCCTCAAGCAACACCGCTCGTCGACACTGACAGTCAGCGACATACACCACAATAAAAAACAAAAACTTGAATACGCGTCTAACTAAAATTATTGAAATAACTATTAAGAGATGATTACATTTTGCTTGAGCCTCGTGGCACTTGTCCTTGGCTATTTCGTCTACGGACGTTTCGTAGAGAAGCTTTTTGGTCCTGACAACAGACCTACACCGGCCGTCGCCAAAGCCGACGGTGTGGACTTCATGGTTCTTCCGGGATGGAAGATTTTCATGATACAGTTTCTTAACATAGCAGGCACTGGCCCCATCTTCGGTGCCATCATGGGCGCTAAGTTCGGACCTGCAGCCTACCTCTGGATAGTGTTTGGCTGCATCTTTGCCGGCGCCACCCACGACTACCTCAGCGGTATGCTCTCCATGCGCAACGGAGGCGCCAACCTCCCGGAAATAATTGGCCGCTATCTTGGCAACGCCCCAAAACAGGTGATGCTCGTCTTCTCAGTGTTCCTGCTAATGATGGTGGGTGCAGTGTTTGTGTACAGCCCGGCGTCGCTGCTGGAACAGCTGTTCGCTGCCAATGTGCCGTCGGTGGAATGGCTGGGCAACAGCACATTCTGGCTCATCGTCATCTTTGTCTACTACATCATAGCCACGATGATGCCCATTGACAAGATTATCGGCAAGATATATCCGCTCTTCGCCTTCTCACTGATATTCATGGCCGTGGCACTTATGGTGATGCTCTTCGTGAAGACCCCCGACATCCCCGAGGTGTGGGAAGGCGTGGGAGAGGCCTCGATGACCACCAAGAGCATATTCCCCTGCCTGTTCATCACCATTGCCTGCGGCGCCATTAGCGGTTTTCACGCCACGCAGAGCCCACTGATGGCCCGCTGCGTGAAGAGCGAGAAGATGGGCCGTCCCATATTCTACGGAGCCATGATCACCGAGGGTCTGGTGGCTCTCATCTGGGCCACGGTGGCCATGTACTTCTTCTACAACGAGCCTACACCGGGCTACCAGGAGATGGCAGGCGGCGAACAGATACTGAGCAAGGCACCAGCCATAGTGAGCGCAGTCTGCGAAAACTGGCTCGGGGTGTTTGGCAGCATACTGGCCATACTAGGCGTGGTGGCAGCCCCTGTAACCAGCGGCGACACCGCACTGCGCTCAGCACGACTCATCATTGCCGACTTCATACACCTTGAGCAGAAGAGCATACGCAAGCGCCTGTACGTCTGCATACCTCTGTTCGCAGCTGTCATGGCACTGCTCGTATGGCAAATGGCCAACCCCGAGGGCTTCGACGTGATATGGAGCTGGTTCGGATGGAGCAACCAGACGCTGGCAGTATTCACACTGTGGGCCATCACCGTCTATCTGGTACAACAGAAGAAAAACTACTTCGTGACACTCATACCAGCACTCTTCATGACTACCGTGTGCACCACATTCCTGCTCTCCGAACAGACCATGAAGCTCAATGCCACCATCACAAACATCATTGCAGCAGTGAGCTTCATCATAGCACTGGTATGGTTCGTAGTCTGGTACAACAGACACAAGAAAACATCACCGTCAAAGTATTGAACAAACCAAAACACTATGCACACAAGAGAAGAACAAATGCAGGCCTTCGGACGGCTGCTCGACGTGCTCGACCAACTGCGCGAGAAATGTCCGTGGGACAAGAAGCAGACCATCGAGAGCCTGCGTCCTAACACTATTGAAGAGACCTTCGAACTGGCCGACGCCATCATGCGTGGCGACACCCACGACATGATGAAGGAGCTGGGCGACGTGCTCATGCACACCTGCTTCTACGCCATGATTGCACGCGAGCAGGGACTGTACGACATTGCCGATGTGCTGAACACCGAGACAGACAAGCTGCTCTTCCGTCATCCACACGTATACCATCCATCGCAGGTGGGACAGCCACACCCACGCCCCCTACCCTATGTCCCGACAACTGAGACACAAGAAGGGGCTTGCGACACCGAAGACAAGGGAGGTGCCGACACCAGCGCCTTCTCGAAAGCCGAGACCAGCGACGAGGTGCTTAAGAACTGGGAGCAGATAAAGATGCGCGAGAAAGACGGCAACAAGACCGTGCTCAGCGGTGTGCCCGCCTCGCTGCCTTCGCTCATCAAGGCATACCGCATACAGGACAAGGCACGCAACGTGGGATTCGACTGGCAGAAGAAGGAAGACGTGTGGGAGAAAGTGCGTGAAGAACTGGGTGAACTGGAGGAGGAGCTGGCGAAGAGCCTGCCCGATGACGCCACCGACGAGGAACGCGCCCGACTGAAAGCCGACCGCGAGAACGAGCTCGGCGACTTCATCTTCTCCATCATCAACGCTGCACGCCTTTACCACCTGAACCCGGAGAACGCTCTGGAGCACACAAACCAGAAATTCATAAACCGCTTCAACTACATAGAGCAGCACAGCATACGCGCCGGACACCCGCTCACAGAGATGACACTCGAAGAGATGGACCAGCTGTGGAACGAGGCAAAAAAGATTTTATGATCAGTAACGCTCCGCATCAAACAAAAACAAATAAAAAACGATAAAAGCCATTTTGAAGTGTTTCAGGATTTAAATCCGTGATTAAGCGAGAGCAAAACAATAGTTTACTTTTGCTTTGTCGAGTGTGAACGAATTATCTACTGTTTATGTGTCGCCAGACAAATCTTTGGTTCATATTAATTGAAAAGGTAGGGAAAAGAAAGGATGAGGTAACACTTTGAGGCAAAAAAGGGATTTCTTAGGCTGCTTTTATTCTAAAAGCTGGTGCTCACCGCTTTTTTTCTTCAAAAAAGTTTGGCTATTTCAAATTAAAGCAGTACCTTTGCACCAACAAATCCCACCACGCTTCTCGTCGCAAGACCAGCGGACCAGGGTGGGACGTTTCTTTTAATATGGAATATACAAAGCAGCCCATCACCCTCGCTGAACAGATAAACATACTG
>Ga0247610_10007823_pt1 | contig 10921 bp, 9 predicted proteins | sample 174DNAGHGhighgp2_FD_193483 | JGI IMG/M metagenome (GOLD analysis project Ga0247610, IMG submission 193483) | Sheep rumen microbial communities from Palmerston North, Manawatu-Wanganui, New Zealand - 1742 DNA GHGhigh gp2 | ecosystem: Host-associated > Mammals > Digestive system > Stomach > Rumen ...
CTAATGACGTTAAAACCATTTTAGATGGTAATCATATGAATGTTATATATATAGGAATTGAAGATAAAAAAACGGTTATTTCTAAAGATCAAATTCAGAATTTACAAGAAGAATTTTCTAAAACAAGCTTAGTTGAAGGGCCTAGAGTTTATATAATAGATGGCATAGATACAGCATCTGTTGCTGCTCAAAATAGTTTATTAAAATTTATAGAAGAGCCTCAAAATAATGAACAAACAATGGGTATATTTTTAGCTAATGAACCATCAAATATTGTATCAACAATTTTATCTAGATGTTCTCTTGTTCACTTTAATGCAATACCATTTGAAAATGAAAAGAATATGGTAATGGCATCTGGTGTTGATGAATTTGATGCGATTTTATCATCTTTAATAACTAATAACATTTCTAAAGCTAAAGAATTAGTTAATGTTAAAGAATTTATTTCAACTAAAGAATTATTTTTAAAATTAATCGATTTAAAAACAGATAAAGAAAAGGTATTATTCTATATTAATAATCAAAATTATTTTTTAGATCCTTTTAATTTAACAATGCTTCTTAAATGGATTTTAGCTTTTTTAGAGGATTCAATTAGATTTCAAGATGGGACTCTTGGTTTGATTTTGACTCCTATATATGATAAAATTAAATGGTATAGTAATAATAAAAAATCTATTTTAAAAAATAATCTAAATAAGGTTTTAGTATTATTTAATAAGCTTAAATATAATATATCTACAAAGAATGTATTTTATGAGCTTGTAATAATGGATTTTTAATGTAAGGTGGGCATTATATGGACGTAATAAGAGTTCAATTTAAGCCTCTAGGAAAAAAATATTTCTTCGGTGTTGGCAAATACCATGTTAAAGATAAAACAGCTGTTATTGTTAATACAATAAGAGGTACAGAATTAGGATTTTGTGTTGGAGATGTTTTTGATTTAGATGAAAAGGATCTAACTGCAGAACTTAAAAATATTGTTAGAGTTGCAACAAAAGATGATATAAAACAATATGAGCATAATAAATCTTTAGAGCCTGAGGTTTTAGAAAAAACAAAGGAATTTGCTAAAAAGAATAAATTAGAAATGAAGGTTTTAGAGTGTGAATACACTTTAGATTGTTCTAAATTAATTATTTATTTTGAAGCAGAAGGAAGAATTGATTTTAGAGAGCTTGTTAAAAATTTAGCAGATGAATATCATACTAGAATAGAATTAAGACAGGTTGGTTCTCGTGATGGTGCTAAGGTTTTTGGTGGCGTTGGTCCTTGTGGATTAATTGTTTGTTGCCAAACATTTATAACTGAATTTGAAAATGTAACTGTTAAGATGGCTAAAAATCAAAATTTATCATTAAACCCTGTAAAAATTAGTGGTAATTGTGGTAAATTATTATGCTGTATTGGTTATGAAAATGATATTTATACAGAGCTTAGACAAGGAGCTCCTGATGTTGGTGATATCGTTATGACTGAAAATGGTGAAGCAAAGGTTTTAAGCTGTGATATTTTAAATAGAAATATTAAAGTTAAATATTTAGATGAAGATGGTGCATTTGGATATTTAAAATTAGATGCTGTTACATTAGTTAGAAAAAAGATAAGTGGTAATCAACCAAAGAAAGAGGAATTTGACGATGCCAATAGTTTGTAATGAATTATTAGGTAGACCTCTTTTAAAAATATATCAGGATACAGATGCTTTTAATTTTTCAATTGATTCAATGCTTTTAGCAAGCTTTGCAACAATTACAAAAAAGATGAAAAACATTTGTGATTTATGCACAGGCAATGCACCTATTCCCTTATATTTAAGCTTAAGAACAAAAGAGAATATAAAAGGAATTGAAATTCAAAAGGATTCATTTGATTTAGCATATAAATCTGTATTAGAAAATAAATTAGAAAATCAAATTGAAATTATTAATGATAATTTAATTGATATAAATAAAAAAATTGGGAAAAATAAATTTGATTTAGTTACCTGCAATCCACCATATTTTAAATTAGGTAATCATAATATTAATCCTAATGATAAAAAGGCTATTGCAAGGCATGAGGTTTTAGCAACCTTAGATGATATTGTAAAAGAAGCATCTAATTTATTAAATTCAAAAGGCTATTTTCGGATGGTGCATAGACCATTAAGATTAATTGAAATAATTGAAACATTTAAAAAATATAATATAGAACCAAAAAGATTACAATTCATTTATCCTAAAGAAAATAGTGAATGTAATCATATATTAATTGAAGGTGTTAAAGATGGTGCACCAGGCTTAAAGGTTTTAAATCCAATTTTCATTTATAATGATGATGGAAAATGGACAAAAGAAATTTTAAAAATATATAATTATGAATAAGAGAGGATGATGATTTATGTTTTTAAGCTTTTTAAACAGAAAGGAAATGCTAAAATTCTTAGATTTAGCTATTTATATGGTTGATATCGATGGCGAACCTACTGAAGTTGAAAAGAAGGTTTTAAAGAAGATGATTAGCGAGCTTGAACCAGTTAAAGATGAATTCACATTCAGATTTGCTGATACAGTTGATAATACTTTAAAATTCTTTGAAGAATCAAATCAAGTAGTTAAAAATATCGTATACCTAAATTTAGTTATTATAACTATGGAAGATGATTTATATAATACTAAAGAATTATTATTCTTAGAGGATGTTAAAAAGAGATTTGCAATTCCAGATGAGAAAAAGCGTGAATTAATTGCGCTTGTTTATGCTCATAGAGATTTAAGAGAAAAGGGCATTAGAATTATTAAAAACTAATGAGAACAAGAAGTTATAAAAATGAAAAAGGTATTCTTTATTTAGTCGCAACTCCAATTGGTAATTTAAAAGATATTACTTATCGAGCAGTTGAAATATTAAAATCAGTTGATATTATTTATGCAGAAGATACTAGAAATTCAATTGTATTATTAAATCATTATGATATTAAAACTAAATTAGAAACATATCATAATTTTAATGAGGATTCTAAATCAGAGGTTATAATTGAAAATTTAAAAAATGGTTTAAATGTTGCAATTATATCAGATGCAGGTCTTCCAATAATATCAGATCCTGGTTTTAAGGTTGTTAAAGAAGCTAGAAGTTTAGGAATACCATGCTCAACAATCCCTGGTGCATCAGCAGGTATATCTGCCTTAGTTGCATCTGGTATTGCCCCAATGCCATATACATTTTATGGTTTTTTAGACTCTAAAAAAACAAAAAGAATCCAAGAATTAAATGATTTAAAATATGTGAATCATACATTAATCTTTTATGAAGCTCCACATCGTATATATGAAGCTTTAGAAGATATGCTTGAGGTGTTTGGTGATAGATTTGTTGTTTTAGCTAGAGAATTAACTAAAACATTTGAAGAATATATTTCAGGTAATATTAGTGAGGTTTTAAAAGAAGAAAATATAAAAGGCGAAATAGTTTTAATTGTTGAAGGCTTTAAGGAGAGTGAAAAGCCTTTAGATGATCCATTTATTAAAATTGATGAATTAATCAATTTAGGATATAAACCAATTGAAGCTATTAAAGAAGTATCTAAATTATTTAATTTAGATCGAAAGGAACTTTATAAGGATTATGTAGATAAGAAAAATAACAAGTAGGGAAGGTGTTATTATGGATTTTGTCAAAGAATATAAATATTTAGAAGACAAAAATCATATTTTTAAAGAATTAAGCTATGATGGCTTGATGGATATGATAAACAATTTAGGGACAGGCCTTGTTGTTATGGGTGGTCCTTGGTGTGAATATACTCAATCAATAATGAAGGAATTAAATGATATCGGTAAAAAAGCAGGAATCGATGTTATTTATAATTATGATCCTAGATTTGTTGATGTGTTTAATGAAATAACAGATTTAAGAGAATGTAAAACATTAGAAATTAAATTAAAATATTATGCATTAGTTGAAAAAATTCATTATAAAAATGATGAATTAGTTCCTGATACATTAATTTCAAAAATTGATACACCATTTATTTTTGGTATTAAAGATGGTGAATGCGTTGGATATTTTACTATTCAAGCAACTAAAAATGAAGATGGCTTATTAGTTCCAATTAATGAAAAATCATCAGTTATTGATTTTTATTATAATGTTACATCTATAATTAATAAGCTTAAGAATTTAAATAGATATTATTGATTAAAAGACCAGGTAACTGGTCTTTTAAATTTAATATTAAAGTGTTATAATTATTACATAAGAAAAACGTTTTGAAGAAGGAATATTATGAAAAAGGTAGTTTATATTATATTGTCATTTTTTATTATGTTTACATTATCATCATGTTATGAAACAATTTATGTTTATCCAAATATGGTTGAATATGATGAAGAAGATATAATAAAAATAGCTAAAGAAAAATATTCAATTTCTGAAATTATTTTCAAAAATAGAAAGATAAATTCTCCTAAATTATATGATGGAAATAATAAATTATTAATTGATGAAATTAGCCCTGTTAAAATAATCAATGGAGATAATTTAGAAAAAGCATTTGAATCATTTGCTGGAAAAAATGGAGGCCATGACATCAAAGGAATGTATGATAATTTTATTTGTTATTATGGTCTTGGAAAAAAAGATGATGGCACTTATATATTTTTTTATTATAATTTGAATCTAGATAAAAAAACTAAAATTGAAGATACAATTGGTATGTCTGAATATTGTTATGATGTAATGCCTGATGAATTAAAATATGAAGTTAGAATTCCAAATAATTTAAAAATTTTAGCAAATACAATCAATAAAATAAAATTTGGTTCTGCATTATTTTCATATGACAAAGATAGATTATATTATCGTTCAACAATTGGTACATTTTTAGATTATAATACATTTGATTTTCGAATAGATTTTTATAAAGAAGATGGAATAATTGTATATGATTTGTATATATTAGATGAATCAGAAATATTAATATATTCATCATCTAAAAAATATGGCTATATTGGATATTCATATGGTATGGATTTAAATGAGTATTTTAATATGGAATGTGAAATAGAAGAATTAGATGATGAAATTAAATTTAATTGTAAATCAGAATTTAAAAAAATTGATAATAATATTTTATATTCATATTTTAATTATTGTTTAAATATTGAAGAAAAAAGAAATGATAATCCAAATACAACATATGAAAAAAGATTTACTGAATTTTCATATGATTTAAAATTTGAAAAAGAATATAAATGCGAAAAATATGAAGGCAATAATTATAAAGAAATATCTGATTTTACATTATGGGACTTTTATGTTTTTTATGAAAAATAATTAATTATGTAAGCTTACTTAAATGTAAGCTTTTTCTAGCTTAAAACATAGTTTTAAATTTAAAATTAATATGATATAATATCTTCTAGATTTGGAGTGATGAAAAATGAAAAAATTTTATTTAACAACTGCAATTGCATATACATCATCTAAGCCTCATATCGGAAATGTATATGAAGCTATTTTAGCTGATAGTATAGTAAGATATAAGAAAAAGGATGGATTTGATACTTATTTTCAAACTGGTACAGATGAACATGGTTTAAAAATCCAACAAAAAGCTGAAAAAATGGGTATATCACCAAAGGAACATGTTGATAAAGTATCTCAAGAATTAAAGGATACTTATAAATTAATGAATGTTAATTATGATCATTTCATTAGAACAACTGATTCTTATCATGAAGAAGAGGTTGCTAAAGCATTTGAAAAAATGCTAGCTAAGGGTGATATTTATAAAGGTAAATATGAAGGTTATTATTGTGTAGATTGTGAAACATATTACACAGAAAAGGATTTGGTTGATGGATGCTGTCCTGAATGTGGTTCTAAGGTTACTAAAAATAGTGAGAATGCTATTTCTTAAAATTAGAAAAATATAGACCACAATTATTAAAGCATATTGAGACACATCCTGATTTTATTCAACCTGAATCAAGAAAAAATGAAATGATTAATAATTTCTTAAAAAATCCAATTCCTGATTTATGTGTTTCAAGAACTTCATTTACTTGGGGTATTAAGGTGCCTTCAGATCCTAAGCATGTTGTTTATGTGTGGATTGATGCTTTATTAAATTATGTTACTGGTATTGGTTATAAGGTTGATGGTAATAATGGAGAATTATTTAATAAATATTGGCCAGCTGATGTTCATCTAATTGGTAAAGATATTTTAAGATTCCATACTATTTATTGGCCTATTATGCTAATGAGCTTAGATATTCCTCTACCTAAAAAGGTATTTGGTCATCCATGGATTTTAATGAACCATAATAAGATGAGTAAATCAAAAGGAAATGTAATTTATGCTGATCAATTAACTGATATTTTCGGTGTTGATGCTGTAAGATATTATGTATTACATGAAATTCCTTTTGCTGCTGATGGTAATTTAACATATGAATTAGTTTGTGAAAGAACAAATTCTGATTTAGCAAATACTTATGGTAATTTAGTTTCAAGAACTATTGCCATGGTTAAAAAATATTTTGGTGATGAAGCCATTACAAAATCTACTAAAACTGAATTTGATGATAATTTAATTAAAACATTTGAAGATGCTAAAAATAAATATAAAGCTTCAATGGATAATTATAAGGTAGCTGATGGCTTAGAAGAAGCAATGAAGGCTTTAAGAGCTGCTAATAAATATATTGATGAAACAGCACCTTGGGTTTTAGCTAAGGATGAAGCTAAAAAGGATGTATTAAAAAATGTTTTATATAATTTATTAGAAGCAATTAGAATTGGTACTATTTTATTAGAACCAGCTCTACCTGAAACTGCATTAAAGGTATATAAAGCATTAAATACAAATTTAATTAATTTTGTTGATTTAGAATTTGGTAAGGTAGAATCATATAATGTATCTCCATGTGAAATCTTATTTAAGAGATTAGATGTAAATAAGGATGTTATGGATATTGTTTTAGCTAAAGAAGCAGAAGCTTCAAAGAAAGAAACTAAAGTGATTGAAGAAAAAGATGAAAAGCCTGAAATTTCAATTGATGATTTTGAAAAATTAGAATTAGTCGTTGGTGAAATATTAGAAGCTAAAAAGCATCCAAAGGCTGATAAATTATTAGTATTTAAAGTTAATATTGGAACAGAAGTTAGACAAATTGTATCTGGTATTGCTAAATTTTATAAGCCTGAAGAATTAGTAGGTAAAAAGGTAATAGTTGTTAAGAATTTAAAACCTATTTCATTAAGAGGAGAAGAATCTAAGGGTATGCTTTTATGTGGTTCTGATGAAAAGGATACTTATTTAGAATTAGTAAATATTAATGATTGTAAGCCAGGAGATATTGTAAGATAATATGCAATTTAATCTTAAAGCTAATATTAATAAAAAGGGAGCTTTAAATACTTGTTTTAGAATAAGTATTGTTATAATATCAGCAGTTATTTATTCTCTTGCGGTAGATTGGTTTTTGGAGCCTGCTAAGTTATTATCAATTGGTGTAACAGCTATTTCACAGGTTTTAAATAGATTATTTGGTTTAGGTAATATTAATATTCCTATTGGTGTATTTTCATTATTATTAAATATTCCACTATGCGTATTTGGTTATAAATATGTTTCACATAGATTTATAATCTTTACAGCATTAAGTGTTATTATTCAATCAATCTTATTATTAGGATTTATTCCAACACCAGAATTTATTAATGATATTAGAGAGGATAGATTATTTTTAGCAATCATCGCAGGTTTAGTATCAGGAGTAGGTATTGGTATTGCCTTAAGATATGGTACATCAACTGGTGGTATTGATATTGTTGCCCAAGCATTTAATTTAAAAAAGGGAGTATCTATTGGTGTATTTTCAATGATTGCAAATATTATTTTAGCTATCATTGGTGGTATTATTGATAAAGATCCTACAACAACATTATATACATTTATATTTATTATTATTTGTAATTTAGTTGTTGATAAAATTCATACAGCTTATAATTATTTAAGAATAGATGTAATAACATCTAAAAAAGAAGAAGTTTCAAATGCTTTATTAAATGAAATAAAAAGAGGCTGTACAATAATGGATGTTCAAGGAGCATATACTCATAATTATAAATTTGATGTATTTATGGTTATATCATCTTATGAGCTTGAACATGCTAAAAATATAATTAATGAAGTTGATCCTAATGCTTTTATAATGGTTTTACCTGTTAAAAGAATTATAGGTGCTTTCTTTAAACATACTATTATATAAAATATTAAAGAATGGTTTTGGCCATTCTTTTTTGTTGCACTTTTGTTGCAGTCGATATGTTAGAATATAATTGGTTATAGTTTTTAAATAAAATAATAATAAGAGGAGGCTTATGTATGAAATTAAAAAAATTATTATTAACATTAGGTGCAGTATTTGCTTTTTCATTAGCTGCATGTAACAACAAAGCAGAAACAAAAACTGATGCAACACCAAATAATCAAACTCAAGAAGGCGGAAATAATACTACAACTGATAGCACATATTTAACTTTTGTGGGCGATGGTAAAATTAGGGTAGATATTATGGATACTGCTTTAGCAAACAATTTCACATATGGTAATGCAATTGTTGAAAGCAAGAAGGAAATGGCTTATTCTTCTGATACAAAGCTTGCTGTAAGAGGCTCTATTTCAGCTGAATCTGTTAATTTCGTTATCGTTATTGATAAAGAAGGCACTGATAGTGTTGCTATTAACAAAGGAATGGTTACTGATACATTAAGTGAATATTTATCACAAGTAATGGTATTATCTGGTGGTAAAAAGGTTTATGTTGCTATTTCAACAGGAAATGTAAGCTGGACTAAAGGCTTAAATGCTGATTTAGATGCTAAGCTTAACCAATTAAATTCTTAATTTTTTTAAATTAAGCTGCAATTTTGCAGCTTTTTTTACATTTTTAGGATTATTTGTTGCACTTTTGTTGCATACGATATGTTAAACTACAATAAAGACAATGTATTCATTTTTAAATTTTAATAAGAGGAGATGTATGTTATGAATAAAAAAATTTTAGGGATTAGCTTAGGATTATTATCCTTATTAACATTTACAGCATGTAATAAGGATAATGGTGAAAATACTAAAATAGGAGAAAATATTTCAGTATTAAATCAAAAAAGTTATATTTTTAAAACTGTTGTAGATTTTGAAAATACAGATAATATAACAACTTATAAATCTAAAGAATATGGTGATATTCCTTATTTAAAGGTTGCTGATATAAAAAGTTTCTTATTTGCTATATCTGGAGTTAATTTTAATTATAAAAAGGAAGCAAATGTTGAAACAATAACTAAGCTTGGAAATGATAATTGCTTTGTCAAATTTGATTCAAAAAATAATGAAATATCATATAAGAATACTGGTATTTTATCTGAGACAAAGGATGATGCAATTGGTCATGATTATTGCTTAACCTCAAGTCATGTTATCAGAAGCTCAAAAAGCACTAAGGTTGGAACTGTTGGTAAGGATGAAGGAAAGGTTTCTTTAAATGATTATAATATTAAATTATATGAAGAAGGAGGAAATATTTATGTTCCTTATGATTTAGTAAATGTATTACTTCAACCTTCAAGCCTAGTTCCTTATGTTTTTAATGGAAAAGATTTTTTTGAAGATCCTAAAGCTTATAAATATAGTGATATAACAAGCCTTTGTTATTCAGGAAATGGTATTTTTGAATATGGTTATAAAGAAGGCGCTAATGTAGTATCTCATACTTTTAAAAAGGTAGATACTAAGAGTGGTCAAAAATATACATATCATAATATAGATGGTGATGGTAAAGAAATGACTAATCCAAGCTATGAATTAGCTTTATATAATGATGGTACTGGTACTATTTTAGATACTAAAAATAATACAGAAGTTAAAGATTATGAAAATAATATTACAAAAATTAAATATAAAGAAGATAATAATTATTTAACAATGTATTTAAGCTTCGCTCCAAAGGAAAGTGAAATAGCACCTACTGAGGAATCATATCAAAGGAAGCTTGTTATCAATAAGGGTGAAACAAGAGTTGCTAGAAGAACTAGAACAAAGGAAGAGGCTCAATTTGCTTATGACCTATTATGCTTATCTTTTGATAAAGTATATTCAGTAAAGGAAGCTAAAAAAATTGAATCATTCAATAAATTCTTTACTGAAAAAGGATATAAAGATAATTTAAAATCAACAGATATTAGAACTTATGAAGAAGCAATGTTTAAATTTTTAAATACAGATATTGATGATGGTCATACTAATGTTGAATATATATCTATTTTAGATTATCCTAGCTCATCACTTTTAAATGTATATGGTCCAAAATATCCTAAGACTCATACACTTGCAATTAATGATAAGGCTATTAATTATTATTCAAAAAGATATTCAAGCTTTGATTTTGCATTCCTTGGAATTAGATTTGATGAAAAGGAAGACACTGCTTATTTATCATTTGATAATTTCTTATTAAATTATGGATTCCCTAGTTATTTTAGTGATTATTTAAGAGAACCAGATTTAGAACTTTTAAGAAAGAATGATTCATGTGGATATATGGCTGTATGTATCAATGAAATTGAAAAATATAATGCAGATGCTAAAAATACATTAAAAATTAAAAATGTAGTTTTAGATTTAACAGCAAACACAGGTGGTGCAATGGGTGTTATGCCTTATGTTGCATGCATGATGACAAAGGATCCTAAATTCTGTGTAACTGATACAAGAACTGGTCAGGTTATTGAATATCATTATGAAGCAGATTTTGATAATGATGGTAAATATGGTGATACATATGCTGATAAATATAATTTCTTTATATTAACATCTGATGCATCATTTTCTTGTGGTTCAGCCCTACCTTCAATGCTAA
>Ga0247610_10007825_pt1 | contig 10918 bp, 7 predicted proteins | sample 174DNAGHGhighgp2_FD_193483 | JGI IMG/M metagenome (GOLD analysis project Ga0247610, IMG submission 193483) | Sheep rumen microbial communities from Palmerston North, Manawatu-Wanganui, New Zealand - 1742 DNA GHGhigh gp2 | ecosystem: Host-associated > Mammals > Digestive system > Stomach > Rumen ...
CGGCGGGAACAGTGGCTTCCAGTTCAGCGAGGTCAACAATGCTGAGAGTGGTTGCCTGTCCGCGGCACTGCTTCGCGCAGACTTCAACGAAATCGTCCGCAATGGTCTTTCCGATCTCGATGGTGCTCATTCCGGGATTCTTTCCCAGTTTGTTCAGCCAGTTGGTATAGTACCAGCCGACGCCCGGTTCCGTTTCTTCACTGCCGATCATGTAATCAGCATATTGTGAAAGCATGATGCCGTTTTCAACCGTGCCCATCAGGCAAGCGTCAAAACCGATAAAATCGAATTGGACACCGCCGTCCTTCAGCGCGGTATTGAGGCCTGCCAGGGACATGGACTGATTGCGCCCGTATTTCTCATCGTAGCCGTATCCGGACACGGACCCGCCGCCATGATCCCACAGGATCAGCATCATCCGGTTGGCCGGATAATTTTTCGCGCCGTACTGGATAAAACCGGTCAGTGTGGCGGGATTGGTCATGGAGGCAGTTCCCATGTTGTTTTCCAGCCGCGTCAGCTGACCGCCCCGGACCAGGTAGATCTGGTTATACTGATTGGATACCACATTATTCCTCCAGCGGGAGCATCCGCCGGTATAAATCAGGAGGTTCACACGGTCGCCGAGATCCGCATTCAGCATTTCCTTGATATCGGCGGTTCCCATCCCGTTCTGGCTTTCCAGGTCGGTACCGCACATATAAACCATCAGTGTGACTGTATCCTTCTGGCCGCCGAGGATCTTTGTAAATTTGGAGCGTGCGCCGCTGGCAACAGTGGTGTCCGGAGTGCCGGAATTGGTATTGCCGCTGCCGGTACTGGATGTGGATGTGAAATAGTCAGCGGAGCTGCCGGTGTTTCCGGTGACAGAAGAGAGCAGGTTTCCGCCGCTGAAATCATAGACAGAACTGCTTCCTGAGGACATGAAAGCGCTCAGCAGGTTGGAGAGGCTGCCGGTGGATCCGGTGCTGCTGCTCTGGTCAGTGGATGTCTGGGTCAATGCGGTATTGTCGTTACCGGTATAGGACAGGATTTCCTCATTATCCCCGCCAAGGAAGTTTTTGCCGAAGAAGAACAGGACAGCGGCGACCAGCACCAGCATAATCAGCTTTCCGCTTCCGCCCGAACCGGTTCCGCCGTTGCGGGTTGCCGGACGGTGGCTGCCCTGGGAGGCGGAAGACTGCTGGTATCCGGATCCGGGAACGGATGTCGGCCGCTGATAGGAAGAACTGTTGTAAGTCCCGGAAGGACGCTGCTGGGAAGAACCGGAAGCGCCGGAAGGACGGCGAAAGGGATCCTGGAAACCGGCAGACTGACCGGACTGCGGTCTTGCGGGACGGGATGAACTCTGCCCGAAAGGACTCCCGAATCCGGAGCCGGATGGACGCCCCGACTGGGACACGGAAGACGGACGGGGCTTTCGGTCTTCATAATTGCCCATGTTGTTGACCGGACCGGTCCCCAGTCCTTCACCGTGGATTTCAACCCCTTTGCCGTTCCCAACTACTTTTTTTTCACGGGCTCTCGGTTTCTTCTGGTTATCCATCTTTTTCAACCTCCTGTCTTATTTGCCAACTGAAGCAAGAATCCATTCATGAAATCAGATCTCCGGAATCTTCCGGAACATCGGGGATATCTGCAGTCCGTGTATTATCCGGAAGAGGCGGAAGATCCTCCAGGCTGCGGATGCCGAAATGGCTGAGGAACTCATCGGTCGTACCGTACAGGATCGGACGGCCGATGGTATCTTTTCTTCCGGTTTCCCGGATCAGTCCCTTGATCATCAAACTCTGCAGGCTGTAATCACATTTCACCCCCCGGATCTGTTCCACTTCCGCCCGGGTGACCGGCTGGCGGTAAGCGACAACGGCCAGGGTTTCCATGGCCGCCTGGCCGAGACTCTGCATTTGTACGGGCTGCAGCAGGCGGATAACCGCGTCCGCATACAGAGGACGGGTTGCGAGCTGGACTTTGGTGCCGAAACGCTTCAGCATAAATCCGCGCTGGTTGAAGTCATATTCATCGGAGAGCTTTTCCAGGGCTTTCTCCAGCTCTTCCTCACCGATCCGGAGGGCTTTGGCAAGGTCCCGGAATTCCACGGCTTCACCGGCGACGAACAGGATGGATTCAATCATCCCGAAAATGTTTCCCCCGCCTTCCGTCAAAGGACATCACCTCCTGCAGTATTTAATGCTTCGGGATCCATTTCTGTCTGGATATCCTTTACAGGTTTTCCCTTTCCGGAATACAGGACAATCGGCTCATATACGCTGTCCTGCTTTACATGCATCTGGCCGAGCTTGAGCAGCTCCAGTACCGCCAGGAACATGGTGACTACTTCTTCCCGCGTGGGAGAATCTGAAAAAATTTCCTCAAAACGGATTTTCTTTTTCCTTTTGATTGTATGCATCAGATCCAGCATGCATTCACGGACAGTGTGGACATCCCGGCGGATATTCCGGGGAGCGTAATGATTGCTCTCCGGATTGGCGTCCAGGACCGGTTTTCTTTCCCAGATCCGCTGGAAAGCCTGGACCAGTCCGTCCAGGGATAATCCGGTCAGTTCAAACTCCTGGGGAGGAAGCGGGTATTCTTCCGGAAGTTTGGTGAAAACCTGCCGGGCTGCTTCTTCGAAATATTTCATCCGGTCAGCGGTTTCGCGGAAACGGCGGTATTCTTCCAGCCTGCGGATCAGTTCCTCTTCCGGATCTTCTTCTTCCTCATGGACAACAGGCCGCGGCAGCATGGACCTGCTTTTGATTTCAAGCAGTGTGGCGGCAATCACCAGGAAATCGCTGGCTTCATCCATGTTCAGGTCAGGGGCGTTCCGGACGATTTCCAGATACTGATCGGTGATTTCGCTGACAAAGATATCCCGGATATCAATCTGCGCTTTACCGACCAACGTCAGGAGCAGGTCCAGCGGACCGTCAAAATCCTTCAGCCTGAATTCCCGTGCAATCATTTGGTTTCAAACTCCAGATTTACAGTATTTTCCAGAACAGATTCAGGAAGAAAGTGAACACGCTTCCGATAACTTTGCTGAGTGCCGGACTGAGTATGCCGGTGATACAGAGGATCAGGAATGCGTAACGGATAATCATCATGGCCTGCGGGGTCAGGCTCTGGTCAAGCTTTCCGCCGAACGCGAACTGGTTCAGGATGCGGTATCCGTCCAATGGAGGTACCGGGATCAGGTTAAAGATCGCCAGGCCGATATTGATCTGGGCAAGCATTGCGAAAAACTGAAGAAGATAATCCCATATAACCGTATCGGCAGTATATTTGTAGATCAGGATGTACGAAGCCAGACCGATCAGGAACAGAAGAAAATTGACTGCAATCCCGGCAATGGATACCAGGATATAGTCCCGCCTGTAATGGCGGAAATTCCGCGGATTGACCGGAACCGGCTTGGCCCAGCCGACACGGAGGAAAATCATGCACAGGGTGCCGATGGGATCCAGGTGCTTGGCAGGATTGAGGGAAATCCTTCCCATCATCCAGGCAGTCGGATCACCGCATTTCAGGGCAACATAGCCATGCGCACATTCATGCAGGATCAGGCTGAGCAGGATACAGACGCCTAAAAACGCATACTCCAGAACTGTTCCCAGGGGATCAGCCTGAAGGCTGGATATGAAGGAATTGATTCCGCTGAACAGCATGGATGCTTTTCGCCTCCTGTAAAACAAAAGACTTTTTTATTTTCCGGCCCGCCGAAGGAACTCCGGCTCGTCGATCACTTCGATTCCAAGACTTTGTGCCTTGGACAGCTTGCTTCCTGCGGCTTCTCCGGCAACAACGAAAGCCGTTTTTTTGCTGACGGAGCCGGAGGCATTTCCTCCGCATGATCGGATCAGGTCTTCGGCTTCCTTCCGGCTCAGCGTGGGCAAGGTTCCGGTAACGACTACCGACATTCCGCTGAAGGGACCGTCTGCCTTGCCGGCGGCTTCCCTGGGATGGACGCCGGCATTGAACAGCTTTTCGATTGTCCGTCGGTTTTCAGGGAAAGTGAAGTATTCAACAATACTCCCGGCAACAACATCGCCGATATCCGGTATGGCGGTTAATGCTTCCGCATCGGCGCCGGCCAGGCTGTCCAGGGTGCCGAAAGCATTGGCCAGATCGCGGGCCGTTTTCCGTCCGACATTGGGAATGCCAAGGGCAAACAGGAAAGCATCCAGTTCACAGTGCTTGCTTTTTTCCAGGGCTTCGGACAGCTTGGCGGCTTTTCTTTCCTTGAAGCCGTCAAGCATCAGAAAGTCCATGGGCGTCAGGCCGTAAAGGTCGGCTGGCTCCCGGATACCGGCCTGGTCATACAGCTGGGCAGCGGTTTTTTCACTCAGCCCCTCAATATCCATGGCCTCGCGGCTGGCAAAGTGACTGATTCGGGCAACCGCCTGCGGTTTGCAGCTGATCCGGTTCATACAGAAAATATGGGCGCCCCTTTCGGTCAGGGGACCGCCGCAGGCCGGACAGGCGGATGGCTTTTTAATGGGAATTTCGCCCGGCCTGGTCTCTCCGGCCCGGCCCATGATTTCGGGGATAACGTCATTGCTGCGGCGAATCCAGACATCACACCCGATGGCGATATCCTTGCGCAGGATATCTCCCATATTGTTCAGAGTGGCTTTCTGGACCGTGACTCCGTAAAAATCAACCGGTTTTACATGCGCAAGCGGCGTCAGCTTTCCGGTCCGCCCGAGTTCCCATGTAACATTCTCCAGGGTGGTGACGCATTCCTCGGCTTCAAACTTGAATGCGACAGCCCAGCGGGGAAACTTTTCAGTGTATCCCATCTGTTCCCGCAGGCGGCTGTCCCCGACCTTGATCACAACACCGTCGATCAGCCAGTCCAGGCTGTTTCGCTGCGATTCGACCTCCCGGATGCACGCTTCAAGCTCTTCCCGCCCGGTTCCCTGCCCGAGGAAAGGACTGACCTGGAATCCGTTTTCCCGCAGGAAACGGAGCATTCCGGGCTGGGAATCGTATGGCGGATTGTCAATTGTACCGACCTGGTAGAAAAAAGCATCCAGGTGCCGCTCTGCCGTAACGGCGGGATCCAGGTTGCGAAGTGCGCCGGCAGCGGCATTGCGCGCGTTCTTCAGGCGGTCATCGGGATGAGCCGCATTGTACTTTTCCAGGGTGCTCAGCCGCATGATGCACTCGCCCTGTACTTCAATCCTTCCGGTATACGGAATGGTTTTCGGCAGGCTGTGAATAGTCCGGGCCTGCGGAAGGATTGCTTCCCCGATGATTCCGTTTCCGCGTGTCGCAGCCTGGACAAGTTTTCCGCCTTCATAGGTCAGGTTGATGGTCAGGCCGTCAAACTTGTATTCCACATAGTACTGGAGATTGGTTTTTCCGGCCAGCTTTTCCGTCCGGAGAATCCATGCATCCAGGGCTTCAAGGCTCTGGACTTTGTCCAGGGACCAGAGACGGGTAATATGACGGTGTTCTTCAAAACCCCGGAGCGTTTCTCCGCCGCCCACATGACGGCTGGGCGAATCCTCCAGAACGATCCCCGTTTCCTTTTCCAGCGCCTGAAGTTCATCATACATCTGATCCCACTGCATATCAGAGATGTAGGGATTGTCCAGCACGTAATAAGCGTGAGAAGCGTCATTCAGCTGTCGGACCAGCTCATGCATCCGGGCTGATTTCTGTTCATTCATGACTCTTCCTCCACTTTGACAATCGGGGCAACGGCCAGGGAAAGCTCCCGGGTGCCGTTATTGCCGAAATCAATTAGAATCCGCGCGTCCGAACCGCTTCCGCTGATCTGAACGACTTTTCCGGTTCCGAATTTGGGATGCATGACTGAATCCCCTTCACGGAACAACTTCCGGAGGGAGGAATCAAACTCCCTGGCGGGGCTGGGCATAAATCCGCGGCTGACACCCGGGATATTGTCCAGGGAGACCCCTTTCAGTGTCAGGCGGGGTTTGCCGCCAATGGCGGTCGGGGCGGAAGGATGCTCATGCCGGGTCTCCGGCGGACGGTTCCATCCGGAAAACTCCGGCTTCTTCCGGGAAACAGCCGGATCCTGCCGGGAATAGTTCATCATAAAACCCCTTGCACCGCTGAATCCGTCAAAGGATTCCCGCTTCAGAAGACGTTCCGGAATTTCATCCAGGAACCGGCTTGGAGCATTATGGCTGAACTGGTTGTAAAGCATGCGGGATTCCGCGTGGCACAGGAAGAGGCGGTTCTTGGCACGGGTAATACCGACGTACATGAGCCGGCGCTCTTCTTCCAGCCGGTTCTCCTCATTGACGCTCCGGTAGCTGGGAAAAACATTTTCCTCCATTCCGGGGATAAAAACATGATCAAATTCAAGCCCCTTGGCTGAATGGAGGGTCATCATGGTGACGAACCCCTCCTGATCTGTTTCCCGGTCCAGGTCCGTCATAAGGGATACGTTTTCCAGGTATGCCTCCAGCGTTGCATTTTCTGCAGAAACCGCAAATTCATGCAGTGTGCCGCGGAATTCACCGATATTCTCCAGCCGTGCGACGGCATCTTCGGTATTTTCGCTGATATACTGCTTTTCCAGTCCGGTCTGATTGATAACATAATCCACGAAGTCTTCCAGCGGCATGGAGTCCTTCATCGCGCAGAGCATGGTCATCATTGTGGCAAAGTCGGATACGGCATTCCGTGCTCTGGAGCCAAGAGAATCAGGAATGTCATTCAGAGCGCTGAACAGGGGGATGCCGGAGGCAGAGGCATAATCGGTCAGTACCTGGACGGTTGTATCTCCGATGGACCGCTTCGGAACATTGATGATCCGTCCGAGGGAAATATCATCCGAAGGATTTACAATCACGCGAAGATAAGCCAGGATATCGCGGATTTCCTTTCGCTCGTAGAATTTCTGTCCGCCGAATACCTTGTAAGGGATCCCGGAACGGATCATCATTTCTTCAATGACGCGGCTCTGGGAATTTGCACGGTACAGGACCGCGTCATGGCCGTATCCCATTCCGGATTTTTTCAGCTCAAGGATGCGGGCGGCAATCCAGGAGGCTTCATCATGTTCGTCGGAAGCGCGGTAAACAGTAATCCGGTTTCCGCTGTCCTTCTCCGTCCAGAGCTTTTTGTCCTTACGGTCTGCATTGTGGGCAATGACCTGGTTGGCGGCATCAAGAATGGTGGCTGTAGACCGGTAATTCTGTTCCAGCTTGATCACCACGGCATCCGGATAATCCTTCTCAAAATCAAGGATATTCCGGATATCGGCGCCGCGCCACCCGTAAATACTCTGGTCATCATCACCGACAACACAGAGGTTCCGGCTTTCCGCTGTCAGGATACGGACCAGCTCGTACTGGACGTGGTTGGTATCCTGGTATTCATCCACCATGACATACCGGAACCTTTTCCGGTATGTATCAAGGACAGGGGGATGGCTGGCGAGAAGCTCCAGGGTCTTCATCAGCAGGTCGTCAAAATCCAGGGCGTTCAGTCCCTTCATCCGGGACTCATAGGTAATCATGATATCGTGGATTCTGTTGCTCCGGAAATCACGGCCGGACTGGGCGAACCACTCATCCGGCGTGAGGAGCCTGTTTTTGGCATCGCTGATTTTGTAGGCGGTTTCACGCAGCGGGATGAAGCTGTCATCCACGTTCAGCTGTTTATAGATCTCTTTCAGCACACGAAGCTGGTCATCCTCATCATAGATTACAAAAGAGCGGGAATATCCGAGCTTTTCGATATCCCGCCGGAGGATACGTGCGCAGACGGAATGAAAAGTGCCGATCCAGGCTTCGTCTGCCCCCTGGGTTCCGATCAGCGCTTCAACCCGGTTCTTCATCTCCCGGGCGGCTTTGTTGGTGAATGTCAGTGCGAGAATGGACCATGCAGGGATTCCGTGATCAATCAGGTTGGCCAGGCGGTAGGTCAGTGCGCGTGTTTTTCCGCTTCCGGCACCGGCCAGGATCAGCAGCGGACCTTCAAGTGTTTCGGCGGCTTTCCGTTGTTCGCTGTTCAGTACAGAGATATCCATTACTTGCTTTTCTCCATCTCATCGAGAACACGGTTATATCCGTCGGCCCCGTAATTCAATGCCCGGTTGACCCGGGAAATTGTAGCGCTGGATGCTCCGGTTTCCTCGGCAATCCGCTGGTATGTTTCCTTTTTACGAAGCAGATCGGCAACCTCCAGCCGCTGGCTGATACTCCGGATTTCGGGGATCGTGCAGAGATCCTCGAAAAAACGGTATGCGTCTTCCACGTCATGAAGCTGGATAACCGCGTTCATCAGCATATCGGTCTGCCTGTTTTTTACTTTCGGTTCGAACATAAGATCCGGTCACATCCTGTCTGTTTCACACTTTAACGAACGAAAATATTCTACCACATTTTTCTGTTCAAAACAATGATCATCCTTGACAATCAAATGGGTTTCTTCTAATATTGGATACATTAACCGGCAAGGGGGAATGTACCTGTGGCTATGATGGACGAACTGTTTGGAATCAATGTATTCAATGATTCTGTCATGCGCCAGCGGCTGCCGCAGGAAACCTACCGGGCGCTGCATAAAACCATCGATGAAGGGCGGCAGCTGGATCCACAGGTGGCCAGCGTGGTTGCCAACGCAATGAAGGACTGGGCCCTGGAGCATGGCGCCACTCATTATACGCATTGGTTCCAGCCGCTGAATTCCGTGACGGCGGAGAAGCATGATGCGTTTATTTCCCCTGTTTCCGGCGGGAAAGTAGTCCAGGTGTTTTCCGGAAAGGAACTGGTGCGCGGCGAGGCCGATGCTTCTTCCCTGCCCAGCGGCGGACTGCGCTCCACTTTTGAAGCACGCGGATATACAACATGGGATCCCACTTCCTATGCGTTTATCAAGGATCGTGTTCTTTGCATTCCGACAGCTTATTGCTCCTACAGCGGAGAAGCACTCGACAAAAAAACGCCGCTGCTTCGTTCCATGGAGGCACTCAACCGCCAGGCAGTGCGGATTCTGCACCTGTTCGGCCGGATGGATGCGACCCGGGTGACTCCCACTGTCGGGCCGGAACAGGAGTATTTCCTGGTCGACAAAAAACTGTTTGACCAGCGGAGTGACCTGATCTTTGCGGGTCGTACGCTGTTTGGCGCGAAGGCGCCCAAAGGACAGGAACTGGGCGACCATTTTTTCGGTACGATTCAGACGCGTGTCCAGGCCTTCATGGCGGAACTGAATGAAGAATTGTGGAAACTGGGCGTTCTGGCCAAAACAGAGCATAATGAAACTGCCCCGGCCCAGCATGAAATGGCTCCGATCTATTCGATTGCGAATGTTGCCTGTGATCACAACCAGCTGACCATGGAAATGATGAAAAAAGTGGCCCGGCGCCATGACCTGGTCTGCCTGCTGGATGAGAAGCCGTTTGCCGGTGTGAACGGAAGCGGAAAACATAACAACTGGTCCATGTTCACCAACACGGGCTATAATCTGCTCAATCCCGGGGACAGCCCCCATGAAAGCGCACAGTTCCTTCTGTTCCTGACATCGGTCATCAAAGCGGTGGATGAGTATCAGGATCTTCTGCGGGCATCTGTTGCTTCTGCCGGAAATGATGAACGCCTGGGCGGTTTCGAAGCACCTCCTTCCGTCATTTCCATATTCCTCGGTGATGAGCTTACCGAGATTCTGGAGGCGCTGGAAGCGGGCTCGGATTACAGCGGCCGGGAGAAATCGGAAATGACAATCGGCGTGCACATGCTGCCGAAATTCCCGAAGGACACCACAGACCGGAACCGCACGTCCCCCTTTGCCTTTACCGGAAACAAGTTTGAATTCCGTTCGCTGGGCTCTTCAGCATCCATTTCCGACGCGAACGTGGTGCTGAATACGATCGTTGCGGAAAGCCTGCGGCAGTTTGCGGATGAACTGGAAGCAGCGGACGATTTCCGCACCGCCCTGCATGATCTGATTGTCCGGAATATTAAGGAGCATAAGCGGATTATTTTCAACGGGAACAACTATTCCGATGAATGGCGGAAGGAAGCTGAAAAGCGGGGACTGACATTCCTGGATTCCACGGTGGACGCACTTCCCTGCTACACAGCGGAAAAGAATATTTCTGTATTCGGGATCCACAAAGTCCTGTCCGAGGCGGAACTGCGGTCCCGCCGGGATATCGGCCTGGATTCTTATGCAAAGATCATCAATATCGAAGCGGAAACCATGCTGATGATGGTCCGCAGACAGATCATGCCGTCCGTGGTCCGCTTTGCCGGCGATGTTGCAAAGTCTGTCCATGCGGTCAGTTCTGCCGGCTGCGCGCTTCGGAGCGGGGAGAAACAGCTTTCTGTTCTTTGTGCGGAAACTGAATGCCTGGATGCGGCTGCGGCAGGTCTCAGCAGCGTGCTCAGCGGGAAACCCGGAACCGAAGATCCGGGTGTATTTGCCCGGTATATGCATGACCGGGTGCTTCCGGCCATGCAGGAAGTCCGGATCCATGCGGATACCCTTGAACAGATAACGGATAAAACATACTGGCCGTTCCCGACTTATGATGAACTGCTTTTCAGTGTCCGGTAAATGAATTTTGTTAGTTTTTGTCCCCGGAAGGATATTGACGAAACGATATGATTCTGGTATATTGCAGGAAACCGATGAGAAAGAAGAGTAATTCGGTCCGTGTATTTTCAGAGAGCCGCGGCTGGTGAAAAGCGGCATACACAACCGGGTGAATGGGCTTTCGAGGGCGAGTCGAACGGGCACAGTCCAAGTAGATGAGACGGAGTTCCCTCCGTGATCAAAGGATGCTGTATGATTGTACGGCAGTGAGCGGGCGCATGATGCGCCAAGCCGGGTGGCACCGCAGAAATGATCTTTCATTCCTGTCCCAGCAAATCAGCGGGACAGGTTTTTTTGTTCCGCAAAGCCCATAGCCAGAACAAAAAATGAAAGG
>Ga0247610_10007826_pt1 | contig 10918 bp, 11 predicted proteins | sample 174DNAGHGhighgp2_FD_193483 | JGI IMG/M metagenome (GOLD analysis project Ga0247610, IMG submission 193483) | Sheep rumen microbial communities from Palmerston North, Manawatu-Wanganui, New Zealand - 1742 DNA GHGhigh gp2 | ecosystem: Host-associated > Mammals > Digestive system > Stomach > Rumen...
GCGCATGAAGCAAACGCCTCAAAACCCCGCCTGGCACGGCGAAGGCGACGTGTGGACCCATACGCGCATGGTGTGCGACGCGCTGGCCCAATCGGCTGAGTTTCAAGCCATGCCGTCCCGCCGGCGTCAGGTGCTTGCCCTGGCCGCTCTGCTGCACGACATCGGAAAACCCAGCTGCACAAGGCTGGAAGACGGCGTATGGGTTTCCCCCCGTCACGGTCCGGTTGGCGCGCAAATCGCCAGGTCCATGCTTTGGCGGGAATTTGGCCTTTGCGGGAAAGAAGATTTGCAGCAATTCCGGGAAGCCGTCTGCCTGCTGATCCGCTATCACACGCTGCCGCTGCATTTGCTGGACGGAAAAGAGCCTGCCCTGCGGGCCCTGAAAACTGCATCAAACGGACAGCTTGCCCCTGATTTTTCGCTGAATGCTCTGTGTCTGCTGTCTGAAGCGGACGTGCGGGGGCGCATCTCCCATGATACAGCGGAAAAACTGAATGACATTGCCCTGAGCCGTGAACTGGCCCGGGAAGAAGGCTGCCTGGACGGCCCGTATCCCTTTGTTTCCGAATGCACGCGTCGGGCGCTGTTCTCCGGCGCGAAGGTGTGGAAGGATCAGGTGCTGTACGACGATTCCTGGGGCGAAGTAATCCTGCTGTGCGGTCTGCCGGGTACAGGAAAAAACACCTGGATCGACACCCACGCGCCGCAGCTGCCCACTGTATGCCTGGACGATATCCGGCAGGAGATGGGCGTCGCCCCGGGCGGCAATCAGGGCGCCGTGGTTCAGGCGGCAAAAGAAAAAGCCCGGGAGTTCCTTCGGGCGAAACAGCCGTTCATCTGGAACGCAACTTCTCTGACCGGGCTTCGCTCCCAGCAAATCGCTTTATTTGAGAATTACCATGCGCGGGTTCGGATCGTATACCTGGAAACGGAATGGGAAGAAAACCTGCGCCGCAACGCCGGGCGCGCTGCCGCCGTGCCCGAAAGCGTGCTGAGCCGCATGCTGGATCAGCTGGAGCCCCCGGAGGCGTTTGAGGCGCGGCAGGTAGCGTGGCTGTGCGTATAAAATCAGACCGGAAGAATATTCTGAAAGCAGCCATATCCAAGCTTTCGTATCCCATATCAGGTTAACAAGCGTAGTGCAGTTCAATCTGTCGGGCTCATATAAATGGTATCCCACAGTTCTGAATTGTTCCGGTATTCTTCATCCCATCTGGAAATAATATAGGCAGGCTTTTCAAGCCTTTCATTCCTCTCCCATACGCCATCATGCAATTCATAACCGTATGAGCCAATGTCAGCCGACTGCGTCCATAGGGTGTATGTATCCCGTTCCCAGCAGATTCCATAAAAATCCATGGATCGCGCCGGCACGAATTCACACACCGCCTCCTTCGATGAAGCGAGATAAACCGTCACTTTGATCATTCCGTCAACTGCCTTTTGATCGGCAAAGTATTTCCCATCAAAGCTGTAAGTCCTTTTTTCCGTATAGGAGCCCCAAAAACGCTGTCTTGGGGTTTCTGTTGCGGTGAGGTGCGCAAGAGATGAACATCCTGTCAGGAATAAAAGCATCGTAAACAAAGGCAAAAACAGCATTCCATTTTTATTCATCAGGCACATCTCCTGTTTTTATCCGGTATATGAGAACGGCTTTTCTCATCACATTATGATTGAACAGCGTTCCTTTTTTGCGGATTTAACTCCCTTTGCCGGTGCATCGTCATATCGCATTCTCCGTTCTGTTATACAGTGAATTATCAAGAAATTATGGCATTACATAAGAAAAACCCAGGAAGCACAGAGTTTCCTGGGTGATCGAAGCATTTAACGCTTGCTGAACTGTGGCGCGCGGCGAGCAGCCTTCAGGCCGTACTTTTTGCGCTCCTTCATCCGCGGGTCGCGGGTGAGGAAGCCGGCCTTTTTCAGGGCTTCACGCAGCTCGGGGTTCGCCTTGCACAGGGCACGGCTGACGCCGTGACGGATCGCGCCGGCCTGGCCGGTGAGGCCGCCGCCGCGAACGTTGACCAGCACGTCGAAGCTGCCGCCCACGTTGGTGAGGTTCAGGGGCTGACGCACGGTCATCTTCAGAGTTTCCAAGCCGAAATAATCGTCGATATCCCGCTTGTTGATCAGGATCTTGCCTTCGCCCGGCACCAGACGCACACGGGCCACCGCGCTCTTCCTGCGGCCTACGGCATTAAAATCATTCGCCATATTGATTGCTCCTTCCGATCAGCTTACTTGATGAGTTCCAGCGCTTCGGGCTTCTGCGCGGCCTGCTCATGCTCGGGACCGGCGTAAATGCGAAGCTTGGTGGCCATCTGACGGCCCAGGGGGCCCTTGGGCAGCATGCCCACGATGGCATGACGCACTGCAAACTCGGGCTTTTCAGCGATCAGCTTGCGGTATTTGGTTTCCTTCAGGCCGCCGGCATAACCGGAATGATGGTAATAGATCTTCTGATCCAGCTTCTTGCCGGTCAGGATCACTTTGGCGGCGTTGATCACAATCACGTGATCGCCGGTATCTACATGGGGGGTATAGGTGGGCTTGTTCTTGCCGCGCAGGATATTGGCTACCTGGCTGGCGAGACGGCCAAGCACCATGCCGTCCGCATCAACGACATACCACTTGCGCTCTACGTTCTGCGCATTTGCCATAAAGGTATTCAAGTGAATTTCCTCCTTGAAGTTGCGTAAACTTTGGGTTTGCTTTCAGGTGATGGTCGCACCTTACCGGCGGTGAACAATAGTCCCGGGGCTAGCGGAGCCTATTGATGCGCTTGGTAGTATACGAAATATTTCTGGTTTTGTCAAGCTTTTTTCAGCTTTTTTATCCCATTTTTTTGCTGTTTTTTCATTAGATTTCATTTCAGCTGAATATGCGCCAAAAATGCCGCCCGCGTCCTGGACGAGGCGGCATGGCTGTTTTCAAAGCGTTTAGGCTTCCCCATCCACCTGGCAGCGAATGGCCTGGAAGGTTTCATCGGAAATATCATGCTCGATCTTGCAGGCGTCCTCCTTGGCGATATCCTCCGGCACGCCCAGCTTTATAAGAAAACGGGACAGATACTTATGCCGGTCGTAGATGCGCCTGGCGATTTCATAGCCCATATCGGTGAGAAAAATATAGTTTTTTTCATCCATGGTGATATAACCGTTCTCCCGAAGGCGTTTCATGGCGAAGCTCACCGAAGGCTTGGTCACGTTCAGCCCCATTGCGATGTCGATGGAGCGGGCGTAGCCCTTTTCTTCCTTCAGCATCAAAATTTGTTCCAAATAATCTTCCGCCGACTCATGAATGTTCATTATGCTTCCTTTCCGGCTCGATTCCACGTTATTATGTCATTTCCGCTGCCTTTCTTTTCTCGTTCGTCATTATACCACACAATCCATTATCTGGCAAGATATGCGGCATGAATTTGCCTGATATTTACCAATTTGGTCAATAAAAAACGACCGGGCGTGAAGCCCGGCCGCTTTTCGTGCAATTAGTACTGCTGCATGTTCTTGCGATAGCAGTCACGGCAATACACAGGCCGATCACCACGGGGCTGGAAGGGCACCTGGGTGGGCTGGCCGCAGCCGTCGCACACCACGTCATACATGGGGCGGTCGCCGCGGTTGCCGCCATTCTGGCGACGGGCGGCACGGCAGGCGGGGCACCGGCCGGGCTCGTTCTGGAAGCCCTTTTCGGCGTAGAAAGCCTGTTCGTTGGCAGTGAACACGAATTCGTTGCCGCATTCACGGCAGGTCAGCGTCTTGTCCTGATACATTGATCAAAACCTCCTGATTTTTTCGCCAAACCGAGTGATACGTTCCGGTCGTTTCCATGGGCTCGCATCTCGATTGACGATGAGCAAAACCGGGAGGAACTTCCTGAAATCCATTGGCTTGGTCTTCGAGCGTTATTATAACACAGGTTTTCCCGCTTGTATAGCCGTTTGGAAAATTTTTTTATTGGCGGCTGAAAAAACCCATTTTCCCGTTCTTTACATTTTTCGTGATCGGCTGTACAATAACGGCAGAAAGATTACACCGGAGGGAAAACGCCATGGTAGATTACGAAGCCCTGGGCAAGCGCATCCGCTATCGCCGCAGGATGATGAAGCTGTCGCAAAAGCAGGTGGCCGACGCCATCAACATTTCCGTCTCCTTTTACGGAAATATTGAACGCGGTCTTCGCATTCCCAGCATCGACACGCTGGTAGACGTGGCCAATCACCTGGGAACCGGTACAGACTTTCTCCTGGCCGAAAGCGTCACGGTGGCGGGGAAGCAGCATACACGGGAGGAGCTGCGCATTCTGAGCAGGTATCTGCGCGATCAGATCCGGGAATTGGACTGCGTTACCGGGGACGCAGATTTTCCCGAAGATGAGGAAGAAGAAAAGTAAACCCTCTTTTCAAAAAACGCTTGCATTTTTTTCTTCTTTCCTGTATGATACCGATAGACTGATTGGAAGGGGTGGAAAGATGCGCAAAGCGTGACCTGCAAGTTGATGATTGATCAACCATACGGAGAATGGCATGAAGGCAAAGCCTTTCATGTTTCGTTTTTCGTGAGCAGGCCGAAACGCGATCGCGCATTTTTTTGCGTTCGTTTGTGATGGGATCATTGCGCTTCGCCTGCGGAACCATGGTTTCGGAGGTGTATTTTTATGGCGAGAATTCAGGTATCGCATTTGACCTTTGGCTACGACGGCAGCCCTGACCTGATCTTTGATGATGCTTCCTTTCAGATCGACACGGATTGGAAGCTGGGCTTCGTAGGACGCAACGGCCGGGGCAAAACCACCCTGCTGCGGCTTTTCATGGGCGAACTCAACGATCACGGAGCCATCAGCGCGCCGACGCAGTTTGACTATTTTCCCTTTTCCGTACCCGATCCATCATTAACGCCGCTTGAAATTGCCGCCCAGATGGACAAGGACGGACAGACATGGCGCTTCCTTAAGGAAATCAACGAGCTGGATGTAAGGGACGAGGCGCTCTGCCGCCCATTCTCTTCCCTATCCGGCGGCGAGCAGGGCAAGGTGCTCATCGCCGCGCTCTTTGCCCGGGAGCATCATTTTCTCCTCATCGACGAGCCTACCAACCATCTGGACCTGGCAGGCAGACAGATCATGAGCGAGTATTTGAACGGCAAAAAGGGCTTTATCCTGGTATCTCACGACCGGGCCTTCCTGGACGGGTGCGTGGATCACATCCTGTCCATCAACCGCGCCAATATCGAGGTACAGAAGGGCAATTTCTCCTCCTGGGAGGAAAACAAGCGGCGGCAGGATCAATTTGAATTGGATGAAAACGAACGGATGAAAAAGGACATATCCGCTCTGCGCTCCGCCGCCCGGCAGGCCCGCGCCTGGGCCGATCACGCGGAAAGCGTGAAGATCGGCATCCGCCCCGGCGGCCGGGAAAAGAGCATGGACGCCCGGGCCTATTACGGCGAAAAATCCCGTCGGATGCAGCAAAGGCGGAAGAACCTGGAAGCGCGGATGAACAAGGAAATCGAAGAAAAGGAGCAGCTGCTCAAAAACATCGAAAAAAGCGACGATTTGAAAATCGCGCCGCTGCGCCATCCGTCCGCCCGGCTTGTAACCATGAAGGAAGTGACGCTTTCCTTCTCCGATACGCCGCTTTTAACGAATCTGAACCTGGAGATCATGACCGGCGACGTATTGGCGCTGACCGGGCCCAACGGCTGCGGCAAATCCAGCGTGCTGAAGCTGATCACGGGAGAATTGACGCCAAAAAGCGGCGAAGTGCGTTTGGCCAGCGGCCTCAAAATCTCCCTGGTGCCCCAGCTCTCTCCTCTGTCCGGCACCCTCAAGCAATTCATCGAGGAAGCCGGCATCGACGAAACGCTGTTCAAAACCATCCTGCGCAAGCTGGATTTCCAGCGGGATCAGTTCGACAAGGACATGGTGTCCTTCAGCGCCGGGCAAAAGAAAAAGGCCCTCATCGCCAGGAGCCTGTGCCAGCAGGCGCATCTGTATCTGTGGGACGAGCCGCTCAACTACATCGACGTGATCTCGCGCATGCAGATCGAGCGGCTGATCCGGGAATTCAGGCCCACCATGGTGCTGGTGGAGCACGACAGAGCCTTCATCGACCACGTGGCCACCCGGGCGTTTCCCTTGGACAAAATCCAATAAAAGCATGGACGCGTCAAAGCAAATGCGTTATAATACAAAAAGAGCCGCGTTTGCAGCGCTCTGTTATCCCATCAAGCTACCAAAGGGAGGGGTTTTCCATGAACAAACCGCAGCTGGTCATCATGGCCGCCGGGTTGGGCAGCCGTTTCGGCGGGCTCAAGCAAATCACGCCGGTGGACGAGCAAGGCCACTGGATCATTGATTTTTCCATTTACGACGCCCTGAGGGCCGGCTTTGGCGACATTATTCTGATTATAAAGGAAGAAAACGAGCCGCTGTTTCGGGAAACCCTGGGGGCGCGCATCGGCAATAAGGCCAACCTGATCTACGTGCATCAAAAGCCCGATATGCTGCCGGAGGGCTATTCCATTCCGGAGGGCCGGACAAAGCCCTGGGGCACGGCCCACGCGGTGCTGTGCGCCAAGGACGCCATCAACGCCCCCTTCGCCGCCATCAACGCCGACGATTTCTACGGCGCCGGCGCTTACCGGGTGATGAGCGAATTCCTCACCGCGCCCCATGCCGATTCCGAGCACGCCATGGTGGGCTATCGGGTGGAAAACACGCTGACGGAAAACGGCTCCGTTTCCCGGGGTGTTTGCCAGATGGACGAAAACGGCGCTTTCCTCTCCGGCATCGTGGAGCGCACCCGGATCGAACCCCGGGACGGCGGCGCGGCCTTCACCGAGGACGATGGAAATACCTGGACCTTCCTGCCGGCCGGCACGGTGGTGTCCATGAATTTCTGGGGGTTTCAGCTGAATATGATGCGGGAGATCGAAGCCCGCTTCGCTCCCTTCCTTTCGGAAAACCTGCCCAAAAATCCGCTGAAATGCGAATACTTCCTGCCTCTGATCCCCAATCAGCTGATCCGGGAAGGCAAGGGCTCCGTCCGCGTTATCCCCACCCCCGAAAAGTGGTATGGCATCACCTATCACGACGATCTGCCGGCGCTGCAAAAGGCTGTTGAGCAAATGAAAAACAAAGGGTTGTACCCCGATTCGCTGTGGGCATAACGCATTGCGAAAGAAAAAGCTGTCTCCAACGAGGCAGCTTTTTGGTTTCACTTTTTCTCGCCGATCACGTTGGCCAGATTTGCAAAATCCTTAAGCGAAAGCGTTTCGCCTCTGGCCCCCTGCGGGATACCGCATGCATTCAGCCACCCCGACGCCGTTTCCCGCTCCACCCGGAAGGAAGCGATCAGATTGTTTTCCATGGTTTTGCGCCGCATGGCAAAGGCGGCGGACGCTACCTTGAAAAACAGCTGCTCGTCGTTTGCCGAAACCGGCGGCTGCTCCCTGCGCGGCATCACCACGAAAGCGCTGTCCACCTTGGGCGGCGGCGTAAACAGGCAGGCAGGCACGTCCAGCACGATCTGGGGATCGTAAAAGTACCGGCAGCGCACCGAAAGCATGCCGTAGCCTTCCTGGCCTTCCCTGGCCACCAAACGCTTGGCCGCTTCCTTCTGCACCATCACGCTGATGGAACGGATGGGCATGGAGGAGGTAAGCAGCAGGGTCATCAGCTCGGTGGTCAAATAATACGGAATATTGGCCACCACATGGAACGGGCCCAGTTCCGCCATGATTTCCGGCAGATTCAGCCGCAGTACATCGCCGTGCACCAGGCGCACGTTTTTGCATTTTTCCAGCGCCACGCGCAAAATGGGGATCAGCGTGCCGTCCACCTCGATGCTCACCACCTGGCGGCATTTTTCGCTCAGCGCCTTGGTCATGCCCCCGGCGCCTGCGCCGATTTCCAGCACTGCGTCGTCCTCTCCCACGCCGGAAAGATCAACCAGCCGGGAAAAAAGATTTTCGTCGGTGAGAAAATTCTGCCCCAGGCTGCGCTTGGGATGAAAGGCGTTATCCGCCTGCTTCTTTTTCATTGCATGCCCCTTATCGCTTGAACCACTTTTTGAGGGTCCTTCGCCTGAAAATACGCGGTGCCCATCACCAGCCGGGTGGCCCCCGCGGCAATCAGCAGCGGCGCGTTATCCAGGTTCACGCCGCCATCCACCGAAATAACGCCCTGAAAGCCCGCCTGCCGCAGTAAACGGATTTTCTCCATTTGCTCCGGATGAAACGCCTGACCGCCAAAGCCCGGCTCCACCGTCATGATCAGCACGCAATCCAGCAGCGGCAAATACGGGAGCAGCGTTTCCGCTCCGGTGCCGGGCTTCACCGACAGGCCGCAGCGCGCCCCCAGATCTTTGATCTGCCGCAGCAGCGGCATTACGTCCTCCGCTACTTCTCTGTGCACAGTCACGGTTTCCGCGCCGTCGGCAGCGAATACCTGCACATACCTTTCCGGCTGGTCCATCATAAGATGCACGTCCAGCCGAAGCGCGGGAAAGCGCTGGTGGATTTCACGGCAAAGCTCGGTGCCAAAGGACAGATTGGGCACAAAGTGGGCGTCCATCACGTCGAAATGCAGCAAATCCACGCCGTTATTCAGCATGCTTTGAATGTCCCTTTCCAGGTTCAGCATGTCCGCGGCAAGCAGCGACGGGGCCAGCTCAATCATAGCGTTCCCTCCATCTTTGACGGCAGTCGTTGAGTAGGATATGGTATCTGTCCAGACGGCTTTGATCCACGCGGCCATCCCTTGCCGCGGCCAGCACAGCGCAGCCCGGCTCCGTGCCGTGATAGCATGGAGCAAAGCGGCATTTGCCGGCATAGGGTGCAAATTCAGGGTAATACTCCTGCAAAAGCACCGGATCGAATACTTCTTCGATCTCCAGCAGGCTGAACCCCGGCGTGTCGATCACCCGGGCGCCGCCCAGGGAAAACAGCCTTGCGTGGCGGGTCGTGTTTTTCCCCCGGAGGATTTTGCGGCTGATGTCGCCCGTTTCCTGGTCGAGACCAAAGAGCGCGTTGAGCAGTGTTGATTTGCCCACGCCGGACTGGCCTGCGAAACAGCAGGTTTCCCCCGCCAGGCGCTGCTGGATCGGCGGCAGCCCTTCCTGACGCTCCGCTGCGGCAGAAAAAACCTCCATACCCGTGCCGGCGTAAGTCTCCTTCGCCTGGCGAAGCACCTCCCCATCCTGATCCAGATCGGCCTTGTTCACGATCAGCACCGGCCTGAGAGACTGTTTCTCCGCGTAGATCAGCAGCTTATCCACCAGCAGCCAATCAGGCGACGGCTGAGGCGACACCACGATGCACAGCAGCGTCACATTGGCCACCGGCGGCCGCAGGCACTGACTGACGCGGGGATGGATTTCCTCCACCCAGCCATGCTCGTCGCTGATACCGCCGGGGGTAAAAGCGATGCGGTCCCCCACCAGCGGCGTCAGGCCCTGCCTGCGGAATTTCTTTTTGGCACGGAGCACATATTCCCCGCCGTTTTCATCCCGGGCAGTGTACAGCCCGCCCCGGCCTTCCACGATCACGCCTTCCATCATGAAGCTGTGTCCTCCGTGATGGTCTCATCTTCAGGCGCATCCGTGGCCTCCGCGTTTTCCGCTTCCAGGCTTTCCCGGGAAACGTACACGCCCAGATCCACCTTGGTATACAGCATAGCGTAGGTTTCGGGATCGTATTTATCGTTATTATCGTAGTAAAGCTGGGTCGCGATACGGTCAAAGAGCGACACGTCGTTGACGGGCGTTTTTTTCACCTCAACCAGCGTCAGATTCAGTTGGGCCAGCTTTTGCTTGGCTTCTTCCAGCGTCATGCCCACCAGGTCCGGCAGCTTCACGCTTCCGCCGCTGAGCACCACCTGCACGATATCCCCCGACGCCAGCGTTTCACCTTCCTTGGGCGACTGTTCCAGCACCGTATCCCATTCCAGGTCGGACAGCTTGCGGCTTTGCAGCGGCATCATGGTCAGGCCCATTTTTCCAAGCTCTTCTTTCGCCTGTTCCACGGTCATGCCAATCAGATTGGGTACCGTTTTTTCCTCCGGGCCGGTGGATACCGTCAGAAGCACCGTATCCCCCTTGCGGGCCGACGTATCCATTTCAGGCGTTTGCATAATGACAACGCCCTGCGGGATCACCGGATCGCTCTTTCTGAGTATATCCGGCACCAGGCCCGCCCTCTCCAGGCTCTTCCGGGCATTTTCTTCCGTTTTATCCACGCAGTCGGGCACGCTGACCCGGTTCATCATGCTGTCGTACACCCAGAACCCGCCAATGCCCAGGCCAAGAATAATCATCAGGCCGATCAGGGCCATAATCAGCCGGGTGGCGTTCATGCCCGAAGTCAGCTTTTTCCACTTATGCCGTTTGGTTTGAACAGGCTTCATACGCGTGGATGTATTGCCCGCAGCGGAGGGCGGCGAGGCGGGTTTATCGGGCAGCCGGGTCATCCAGGTGCCGTCCGGCTCCTGAAGGGCGCGCTGCAGATCCTGCGCCATTTCCGTAGCGTTCTGATAACGCATTTCGGGGCGCTTTTCCATGGCTTTCATCACCACCCGCTCGATGGCAGGCGGAATGGCAGGGTTGAACTCGCTCATGGGGCGGGGCTGGGCGTTGATATGCTGCAAAGCGACCGCCACAGGGGTTTCACCGTCAAAAGGCGGCTGCCCCGTCATCATTTCATATAAGCATACGCCCACGCTGTACAGGTCGCTGGCGAAAGTGACAGGCTCGTTTTTCGCTTGTTCCGGCGAAAAATAATGCACGGAGCCCATCACGCTGTCATCGGTGCTGATGGTGCTGGTGCCTGCCACCCGGGCAATGCCGAAATCTGATACCTTGATGTGCCCTTCAGCGTCCATCAGAATGTTTTGGGGCTTGATATCCCGGTGGATG
>Ga0247610_10007828_pt1 | contig 10916 bp, 8 predicted proteins | sample 174DNAGHGhighgp2_FD_193483 | JGI IMG/M metagenome (GOLD analysis project Ga0247610, IMG submission 193483) | Sheep rumen microbial communities from Palmerston North, Manawatu-Wanganui, New Zealand - 1742 DNA GHGhigh gp2 | ecosystem: Host-associated > Mammals > Digestive system > Stomach > Rumen ...
TCAAGGTCCCTACAGTTGAACGGGGTGCGCAAGATAGAAATGTTCGAGGAGAAGGCGGGTTACTGCTTCCCCTACGATTTTGACCGCTTCCCGACGCCGGCGGAAAGCGGGGAGAAAGGCATCCGGCCGGAAGATGTCGTCATCCTCACAGACCGGATGGCCGCGGACGGACGGCTGGTCTGCCGCCTGGGAGAAGGGAACTGGAGGATTTACCGCTTCGGGGCCTCGCTCACCGGCAAGGTGAACCACCCCGCCTCGCCCAACGCCACCGGCCTGGAGGTGGACAAACTGGACAAAAACGCCTGGGAGCGCTATTTCCACACCTACCTGGACATGTACAAGGAGGCCGCCGGCGGCCTGCTGGGACAAAAGGGAATCACGCACCTGCTGGTTGACAGTTATGAGGCCAATTCAGAAACCTGGACCCCTTCCCTGCCGGAAGAATTCAGGCGGCGCCGGGGCTATGACCTTTTCCCCTGGATGCCGGTGCTGGCGGGGGAAATCATCGGCGATGCCGCCACCAGCGAACGCTTCCTCTTTGACTGGCGCAAGACCCTGGGAGAACTTTTCACGGAAAACTATGCCCGGATCGGGGAGATCATCCAGGACTTCGGCATGAAGGGAACCTATATCGAGGCCCATGAGACCGGCCGCGCCTTCGTGGGAGACGGCATGGATGCCAAGCGGGCCGCCACCATCCCCATGTCGGCCATCTGGATGACCGACAGCCCTTCCGGCTCCATGGTGCCGTCGGCCATTACGGACATCCGGGAAAGCGCCTCGGTGGCCCACATCTACGGACAGAACATCGCCGCCGCCGAATCGTTCACCGTCAACGGAGAACACCAGAAGGCCTACACCTATCACCCGGGAAACATCAAGCCCGTGGCCGACATGGCCCTTGCCAGCGGCCTCAACCGCTTCATCATCCACGACTCGGCCTCGCAGCCCTCGGACGACTACCTGCCCGGCCTGGGTCTTTTCAAATATGGCCAATGGTTCCACCGGAACGAGACCTGGGCACCCTACGCCAAGGTTTGGACCGATTACCTGGCCCGCAGTTGCCAACTGCTGCAGACGGGAAGGAACGTGGCCGACATCCTCCTTTTCTACGGGGAGGACACCAACGTGACGGCGGTCTATGGAGGCGAATTCTTCCGCTTCCTGCCGTACATCCCCTTCGGTTTCAACTTTGACTACGCCAGCCCGGATGTCCTGCTCAACCGGGTGCATGTGGAAGACGGATGCCTGGTCACGGAGAGCGGGCAGCGGTACAGCGTGCTCATGCTGGGCCGAAGCGCCCGCATCGTTTCCGAACAGCTGCAAAACAAGATAGAGGCGTTCCGCGCAGCCGGCGTGAAAATCATGGCCGAAACCGACGCCCTTCCCGACGGCATCCTTCCCGACGTGGTGTTCCCGGAAGGGACCGTCCCCGACAGGATGTACGGAAGCGACGCTCCCATCCCCCTGAACGCCCGGGGACACGAAACCCTGCTGCAAGGGATCCAGTTCGTGCACCGGACCGTCCCGGGGGCGGATACCGAGATTTACTGGCTCCGGAATTTCACCGGAAAGCGGCAGGACGCGGCGGTCCGCTTCCGCACATCGGCCCGGTTTGCCGCCCTGCTGAATCCCGAAACCGGCGAAGCCTCCGCCCTGGAATGCACCGCGGACGGGAACGGCTACACCGCCCTGCAGGTTTCCCTGGCCCCCGGAGACGCCATGTTCTATGTGCTCTCCCAGAAGCCGCTGGGCGTCCCGGCCGCCAGGAAGGCCGGGGCCGAAAAATGGTCGCTCCCCCTGGACCGCTACTGGGACGTGGCGTTTGTCCAGAAGGGCGGCGAGCGTGCCCTGGAAACCTTCTCGGTGCTGAACGACTGGACAGGCAACAGCGACCCTGTGGTCAAGTACTTCTCCGGAACGGCGCATTACACCACCCGCTTCACGGTGGAGAGCCTGGAGGGCCTGGGAGAGGCGCGCCTGGACCTGGGACAGGTGGCCGTCATGGCGGAAGTCATCGTCAACGGGCATCCGGCCGGCGTTTTATGGCACGCCCCCTACGTATCGGCCGATATACTCCCTTATCTGAAAAAGGGAGACAACACCCTGGAAGTCAAGGTGACCAACCTGTGGGTGAACCGGATGATCGGCGACCGGCAGAAAAACGTGGAGCCTGTCACCCGCGTCCGCCGTTTCTATGAAGCGGGAGACAAACTTCTGCCTTCCGGCCTGCTGGGGCCCGTGGTTTTGAGAGGTTACGAATTTTCTTCTCCGCGCTTTTAACATTTTCATGCCCTGCTGCGTCTAATCATCGCAAGCGCTTGAAAGACCGACATGAAAAAAGCATTACTTACCTTGATTTTAGCCCTGGCCACCCTGGCCTCGGCATGGGCGGGAAAGCCCTCCCAACTGATCCGGCTGGCCCGGCAGTACAAAGGGGTGGACGGATTCGAGATGCTGTCCCTGGGACCGATGGGAACGGCGCTCCTCAAAGGCACCGTCTCTCTGTCCGGCAACCTGGACAAGGAGGACCGGGCGGCCCTGAAGGCCTTCACCGACATCCGGCGCTTCACCCTCATCGACTTCGAAGACATCCCGGCCGACAAGAAAGCCTCCTTCACCGCCAAAGTGGAGCGCATCCTCAAAGGCATGGACCTCATCCTGGAGGCCAAGGACGACGGTGAAATCCTCCGCATCTACGGCATCGATAAAGGGAAACGCCTCAAGGACTGCATCCTTTACAGCAGCGACGGCACCCTTCTGGTCACGAGCGGCAGCATCGGCCTGGAGCAATTGGGACAGTTGATGGAGGTGGCGGAATGACCTCGGCCGACTTCCATAGCACCTGGCTTCCCCTGCAGGGGCGCTTCTACCGCGTGGCCTTCTACCTCCTCGAGAACGAGGCCGATGCCAAGGATGCCGTACAGGAACTGTTTCTCAAACTCTGGGGCCTGAGGGACCACCTGGACCTCATCCGGGAACCCGCCGCCTACGGCAGCCTGATGATGCGGAACCTTTGCCTGGACCGCATCCGGCGCCTTCGGCCCTCCGAAGAACTCCGCGAAGGGATGGCTCCCGCCAAGGCTCCGCCCGACGAGCAGTTGGAGCAGCGGGAAGAACTCCGGGACGTGATGAACCGGATTTCCCGCCTGCCCGAAAGCCAGCGGAAACTCCTCACCCTCAGGGTGATGCAAGGCCTTTCCTATGAGGAAATCAGTAAAATCACGGGGCTGAGCCCCCTCAACATCCGGGTGCAGGTGAGCCTGGCCCGAAAAAAACTCAAGCCATGAAAAGAATCGAAGACATCGAAAAACTGAGCGCGGAAGACCTCCTGCGCATCGGGGCCGATGAAAGCGTCCCCCTCCCGGAAGACCTTCAGGTACGGCTTCCCCGGCCCGGCCGAACCGTCCGGGGCTGGAGCATCGCCGCCGCCGCGGCTGTCATGGTGGGCATCGCCGGCTGGAGCCTCAGCCGTCCGGCCGAACCCAAGGACACCTTCGACGATCCTTACCTGGCCTATGCCGCCGTGGAGCAGGCGCTGATGAAGACATCGGCCAAAATGCAAGCCGCTGCACAGAAAGTTTACGAAACCGAAAATGTTATTGACCAATTAACCTACTGGAAATGAAAAAGATAGTCACCATACTCGTTCTCTTTGCCATGAGCGTCGCCGCCTTTGCCCAGAGCGGGCGGGAAATCTACAACAAATACTCCGACCTTCCCGGCGTGGAAGCCGTCTATATCTCCCAATCCATGTTCCGGCTGATCGGCCGCGTCCCCGACATCGAAGTCAATGACAAGGACGTGAACCTTTCCACCTTCATCAAAACCCTGAGCGGGTTCTACATGATCAACTGCGAAAAAAACAAAGCCGCCGCCAAGGATATCTATGACGATGTGAAAAAGTACATCGGCTCCGGCAAGTACGAACTCCTCATGGAAAGCAAGGACGACGGCGACATTGTCCGGATTTACTCCCTGGGGGACGAGAAGACCATCGAATCCTTCGTGATGCTGGAACGGGACGACGACGAAACCACCTTCATCTGCTTCGACGGCAAAATGGCCCGGAAAGAAGTGGAAAACCTCCTCGGCAGCACCCTCACCCATTAATCCTCCCCGCACCCGCCCCACAACGGTGGCACAACGGTGGCGCATAAATACTTGATACAAAACCATTTACGTACAATCCTCTGCGCAAAATGCGCAGAGGATTGTACGTAACAACCTATGTATCAAAGGATTACTCGCCACCCAATCCGGTGAACTTTCCGGCGAAGAGGAGGGCACCGGTGCTGGATTCGGTGATGAGGTACAGGAAGGGATGGTCGGCATGGAAGACGACGATTCGCTCGGAGGGACCTCCGATGCTGTTAGTCTCCACGGCGCCGATGGAGACGGCGGCGGCTTCCGCTCCCTCTTCGCTCACCTTGATGACGGCTTTCTGCTTTACGAAGTCGAGGTGGCTGGCAGCGGGGGACATGGGGGAGAAATCGGCCTTTTTGCCAGCAAAAGCCGTGGGCATACCCATGTCGGCAAGAAGGTCTTTCAGGTCCAGGAAAGACTGGGTTTCAAACTTGGGAAGCCCTACATGCACGAGAACTTCTTCCATCGCACCGGTAAATGCCCGCCACTTCTCTTCGTCCAGATAGCCGATGACATCGGAAAGCGTTTTGCCCTCTGAAGGGAGGATGACGGTCATGGAAAAGGCGCCGTTGCCGTACGGGAGCCTGACAGCCCGGAGCGTCTCGTTCACATTGTAAAGGAAATGCTCCCTGTTGTACATCATCGGAACTGTGACCTCTTTACCGGCGCCGGTCGTGAACGCCGCTTTCTGACGGGTCCCTTCCTTCGGGAAAGGCTTCACCCATTCGCTCTTGAAATACAGGGCGTCCAGCAGATAGGCCAGGATGCGGGGGTTCACCTCGTCCAGGATGCTGGGGATGAGCCCGTTCGTGTGGTCCGAGCACCATTTGTTGATGATATCGGCCGATCCCTTACTGTCGTAGAAATCCAGGCTGGAGGCCTCTGCCTTGTAGTATTTGTCCAGGAGGCTGACGTAATCGGCATTCAAGCTCCACCCGCTGTTCACCACCAGCGCATTGGCTATGGCCAGCGTTGTCTTGCTGTCCAGATTGGGAAGTTGCTCCAGCATGGCCTGGCAGTAGGCGTTCACGGCAGCGGTTTCGCCGGCACCGTAACCCAGCACCCGGCAGATTTCGTCGGCCGTAGCCCCGGCCGTTCCGTTAAGGATCATGCCCAGCAGAAACTGCATGCTGAGCGGGGAGATGACATAGTCCTTGGACTGGCTTCCGTCCACCTTTTCCAGGAAACGGAAGGCAAAATCATTGCCCTTCTGCACAAATTCGGCCGATTTGGCCGTGAGGTCGATGACCGGGGCCTCACCGCTCCCGAAGGAATCGTCGTTTCCGGCTTTCTGGCAGGAAAAAAGGCCCAGAAGCATCACCATTGCGGTGAAAAACAGGGAAAAACGTTTCATACTCAGTTACTTTAAATTGATTCTTATGCCGGTTTCAACAGAGAACATCACGGGATGCACGCTGCGGTACGTTTGCAGGACAGGGGTTTCCATGGGGATTCGCCAACTGATTTGCGGCTCTACATACAGGCCGACGTGCCGGCTCATATTGAACTGGATGCCGCCGGCGCCCAGAAGCGACAGGCTGAAGCCGTCTTTGCTGATGCGCTGCCCCTCCAGCGTGGCTCCCACGCAGAAGGCGCCCTCCACGCCGCCTCCCAGGTAAACGTCCAGCCATCGGCTTTGTGCGAAGGTCCAGTCCAGCCGGACGGGAATGCCCAGATAATGGGCGTTTTGGCGGTATCTTCCCGCAATCCGGGAACTGTAGAGGCTGTACTGTACGCCGGTGGTGACCTGCAGCCGCTCCGTCAGCGGAATCCGGGCCGACAGACCCAGTTTCAGCGGGAAGTAATGGGTGGTGGCATCCTGCAGGGTGGCGGGGTCGTCCGTTTTGCCGATGGAGGGGGTTGTCCCAGGTTCCGTGCCGGGGTCTGTGCCGGGGTCTGTGCCGGGGTCTGTGCCGGGATCCGTACCTGGATCCGTACCTTCATGGTTGCCGTTGACGCTATCCGGGCCGGGATCCGTCGTGGGATCGACAGGGGTGACGGGAGAGGGACCACCGTTGGTATAGCCGTTGGTCCCAGGATCCGGAACCGGAACGGAGCGGTTGCTGACAAGGGGGGTCAGAACGCCGGCCAGGAGGCCTCCGCCGGCCACGATTCCGGCAGCCGCACCCACGTTGAACCGCATCGGCCTGGCAGGTTTGCCCTGGGGGATGAACGGTGACGCCGGCGTTACGGTTTCCGCCTCAGTCCCGACAGCGGGTTCACCGGCCGTTTGGGGAGGCGTCGCGGTCTGGGGAGCATCGGCCGAAGTATTCTCTTCAACCGGGGTCTTTGTATCGGCCCGGGCCAGGAGGGGACGAGGCCGGGAGGGAGGGAGGGAGACTTCCGGCGGAACCTCCGTCACACGGACATCTTCCCCGGCCACACGGATTTCCTCCGTCACAGGGGTGTCCCCTTCCGCCACACGGATGTTCTCTTCCGGAACGGCGGGCTTACAAAGGAAGAGGAGCGCGGCCAGGGAGGCGGCGACGGCGGCTGTTGCCACCAGGCCCCACGGGAAGCGGCGGGAAGCCTTGTCGGCCTTCACGCGACGGGCACGGAAATCGGCCAGATGCCCCTCCGGAAGGGGACTCTCATACCCTTCCAGTTTATCTTTGACTATTTCTTCCCACTTTCTCATGTTTCTTTCAGATAGCGTCTGATTTCTTCTTTCAGTTGTTTCCGTGCTTTCGCCAGCACGCCGGCCGATCCTTTCTCGCTGATTCCCAGCATTTTTCCGATATCCCTATGCGAGTACCCTTCTATGCAGTACAGGTTGAAAACCGCTCTGCGGAGGTCTGGCAGCCCGGCAATCCACTCCAGCAACTTCTCTTCCGGGATGGTCTCCATCTCCTCGGCCGACAAATCGGCCACCGTGTCCTGCTCCCGCCTGTCCAGGGAAAGCCACCTCCACCGCTGCCGCTTGATGTGATTGATGGCCTTGTTCACGGCAATCCGGCTGATCCATCCATACAAGGAGCCTTTTCCGGTATAAGTGTAGGTGTCGATTTTGTCAAGCGCCTGAATGATGGCGTCCTGCATCAAATCCTCCGCTTCGTCCCTGTTCCCTGCATAACGCCGGCAGAGTGAGAGCACCTTGGCTGCATATCTTTTATACAGCTCCTCCTGGGCCCATCTGTCCTTTTTAGTGCAGAGCCGGGCCAACTCTTGCTCTTCGAGACTCTTATACACGTTTCGAACCTATTTTCTCCCCGAAGTTACTCCATAAACACAAAAAAAGGACAAATACGTCTCCCCTTTTTTGCAAAAAACCGCATCCCTTGCAGGAAAACGCCCCCAAAGGGTGGCATATAACCACTTGTAAAACAATGAATTACGTACAATCCTCTGCGCAAAATGCGCAGAGGATTGTACGTAACAAACTGTGTGATAGGGAGTTAATTGTCACCCGGATGGAGGAGTTTCTCTTCTACGTTCCAGCCTTCAACGTGGATGACGGGGTTTGCGGGGGCGTCGGCATGCGCTATCTCCAGGGTCACGGTGCGGGAAGCGCCGGGCAGCAGGGTGAAATAGTTGTCGGTCGTGAACGTGTAAGGCACGGGCAGGCCGTCTTCACCCAGCAGCAGCACTTCGTTGAAGAAGGCAATCTTGTCGGAGGGGTTGCTGAGCGTGACGTCGAAGTAGAGGTTCTCCGCATCACGGCGCCGGCTCAGGCTGGTCTCCACGACGGCGCGCGGCATCCGCTGCAGGGACTGGAAACCGGAGGCGCAGGGGCCTGTCAGCGTGCCCGGCTTGTAGGTGTCGCGGGATCTCCAGTAGAAATTGGCCGACAGCAGCCGGCCCTCGGCATCCCGGCATTCCAGGGCGATAAAGTGTACCGGCGTAATCCTCCGGGGAATGGAAAGTTGCAGCACGTCGCACTGCACGCCGTCGGCCGGGACCGATACGCCCTGTTCGCTCCAGGAGGCAATCAGTTTGCTGTCCAGGTTGTACAGGCGGGCGGTTACGGTGAGGCCGGAAAGCGGGGACAGCCTGTCATTGTACACCGACACCGTGTTTTTCAGGTAGTCGTACTGGACATGGACCGGCTCCAGCGCATGCATGGTGTGGTAGAGCGACGCCGTGGGAATCAGGTACCAGTCCCACATGTGGTTCTTGACCATGGGAATGGGGCTCGCATGGCTCCAGAACAGGGTTCCGGAGCAGAACCGGTCACCATACCCCAGTTTGTTGTAGTTCCACACATCCCAGATGGATTTGGCGTTCATCGCCCCGAGAAGCTGCGTTTTCCAGCCGTATTCCTTGATGGACTGCGAGGGGCCGTATTCGTCGGCCAGGGCCTTGACGGTGGTGGTGACTTTGCCGAAACCGCTGCCGTCCAGATAGTCCCACACCGGCTTGTCCATCGGCCAGATTTCTTCCGGACGCAGGAACCGCTGCAGGGAGGTGTAGTGGGGCATTCCGGTGAAGCCGTACTCGGGATTGAAGCCGTTGACGCGGCTGCCGCGGGGGGAGGCCTGGTCCAGGTAGTGCAGCATCGGGTTCACCTGGACATAAGGGCTGCCGTCGTGGATGCCGTCACATTCGCTCTGCTGCTGCCACGGGCGCGTTCCGTCCAGTTTTTCGATGAGTTCCGCGGTGCCGCTCACCTCGGTGCTCTCGTTGGAAGCCACATAGAAGGCCACGCAGGGATGGTTCCTCACCCGTTTTACACTGGATTCCACATTGGCGAAGTAGGTGGCCCTGTCGTGCGGATGGCGGGTGTCGCCGGTCATGAAGAACTCTTCCCACACCAGGAAGCCGTACTCGTCGCAAAGTTGGTGGAAATAGTCGCTTTCCACGATTCCGCCGCCCCAGAGGCGCAGGAGGTTGAAGCCGCACTGGGCGCTGAGCCGCAGCACCGCCGCCATGCGCTTGTCGTTGTCTTTGAGCATCGCTTCCGGAATCCAGTTGGAGCCGCGGATGAAAACGGGCTTGCCGTTCACCAAGAACAGTTTGCTTCCATCCGGCGTATCGCGGGTAGTCCGGATTTCCCGGATTCCGAAAGTGGTGGACGTTTCGTCGCTGAGTTTTTCGCCCTCGAAAACGCGGACGGACAGCGTGTAAAGCGGCTGGTCGCCCTTGCCCAGCGGCCACCAGAGCGCCGGCCGGTCGATATGGACGGGGTCGAAGTGCACTTCCTGCAACTGTTCGCGGTACAGTTCCACCTCTTTCTCGAATTGCAGCGGGCGCAACAGGCCGGGGCCCGTAATCTCTCCGGTCACCCGCGCCTTGTGCGTTTTGGGACTGTCAACATACCGGCTGCCCACCTCCACGCTCACGCTGAGGTCGGCCGAATCGTAGTCCGGGTGCGCCAGGGATGCCTTCACGAAGGGATGCCGCACCGTCATGTTGCCGGTGGAATAGAGCGAAATGCTGCGCCAGATGCCGGTATTGCGGTCCCGGACGCCATCCCAGAAGGTAAAGTCCCAGCCCACGCTCATGAGCATGGTGGAATTCAGGCCGATGTTGCCGTCTCCGCCGTTGTTGTATTCGCCCGGGGCCCCCCAGGTCTTCTTGCCGGGGCGGCCGGGGGAATCGACCGGATAGACCATGACGGCCAGCGCATTGCGGCCGCCGATGTTCGCGAATTCGGTGATGTCGATGTCATCGTCGCGGAACATGCCGGCAAGGGTGCTGAAAAGATGCCCGTTCACCCAGAATTCCGCACGGTAGTTGATGCCCTCCGGATGCAGCCACACCTTTTTTCCGGCATAACTTTCCGGGATGTCGAACTCGGTCCGGAACCAATAGGTGTAGTAGCCGCGGCCCACCTGGCTGATATCCGGAATAAGTCCCTTGGAAAGGCGGTTGTTGTCGGAAAAATAAGGGTCCGGAAGCAGCCCGTTCTCCACCAGGTTGGTCAGGACGGTGCCGGGGACGCGGGCGCTGAGCCAGGCGGAGTCGTCAAACCCGGGTAGGGAGAGCGTTTCGCCTCCCTCCGTCCGGTCCCGGCGGCACATGCGCCACTCCGAACCGCCGCCGTTCCCTTTCACGGAATCCAGGTAGATGCGGTCGGCCCTGCGGGCATGGTTGGGAGAGCCTGCCGCCCCGAGCGTGAGCGGAAGCAGCAAGGTTGACAGGAACAGGAACTTCTTCGTTTTCATGGCTGTTGGTTTTTTCAAAAAGGGGGTTACCACTGTACGTTGACAGCGACGCCGTCGGGGTCGTTGGGGAAACGGAGGAAGACGGTTCGGCTGGCCTCGTCCCAGTCCCAGGGGCAGGGCTCGCCGTTCACCCATACGGCCGACGGGGCCTTGGGCAGGAGGATGCGGGTGACGTTGAAGGTGTCCTCCGGGCCTTTGCACAGGTAGGAGAAGTTGTGACGGGTGCGTTTCTGCTCATAGGCGCGGCTGGCGGCGGCAAGGATGCGGGGCGCCTTTCCGGCCCGGGTCACCTCATAGAAAAGCGCCTGCGTGCCGGGCCGGACCTCGCGGCGGGAATAGACCGGAAGCGCCGGGTCATACAGGTCGATGAGGCAGCCCTCGGCCACGTAGGGCACGGTCACGGGGCTTTCGTCCATCACGGCCACCACGCGGTACGGACCGCGGTCCAGCACCAGGGCATTGCTCACCTCCATCGGGCCGATGCACGCCTCGACGGCCTCCAGCAGCGGCTTCTCGGCCCCGGCGGAAAGGACGAAGGAGGAAGGGTCTTGCCGAAGCACGGTAAGGCTGCCGCGCCCCACGGGATAGACGCCCGCCGAAAGCCCTTCCTGCAGCCCCAGCAGGCCGAAAAGATGGTCGGAGGGCGCCGCAAAGGCGTTTTCGCCC
>Ga0247610_10007831_pt1 | contig 10914 bp, 2 predicted proteins | sample 174DNAGHGhighgp2_FD_193483 | JGI IMG/M metagenome (GOLD analysis project Ga0247610, IMG submission 193483) | Sheep rumen microbial communities from Palmerston North, Manawatu-Wanganui, New Zealand - 1742 DNA GHGhigh gp2 | ecosystem: Host-associated > Mammals > Digestive system > Stomach > Rumen ...
ATACTTCGTGGCATAGACGACGATGCCATCGACTGTCATACTACCGGTATCTTCACTGCCCGACAACCCATGGACATCCTTGAAGGAGTCAATCAGCAGTTCAATGTCCACCTCTATATGGCTAACTGTGCTGCCGTTCTGGTCATTGACACCATCGGCAGTGGTGTGAAGGATATCAAGGTCTACTCTAAGGGCTTTGCCACAGGTTTCCATATTGCTGACAGCAGCTATGTCTTCGTCAGCGATCCGCCCTTGGTGCGCACCAAGGTGGTAACAAGCGAAGATGACGAGGACGGCGAGTTGGCTTTCTGCTCTGTGACTTTTCCCTCGCGAGAACCTTCGGTAACCCGTACGGTCATCGAGACCACCGATCCTTTCGTATCGCCTGAAGTCAACGAGAGTCTATGGGAGTTTCATATCTATGCTACTGCCAACGATGGATCTACGACTCTCACCAAGCTCTATATCAGGCGTCCCCTCAGAGCCGGTCAGCTGATGATTATCAAGGCCAAGGCATATCCGGATGGTTCTATCAATACAGACAACCAGACGGTTGGCGTTAGCGTCACCCTCAACTGGAACGACGGTGGACACTATGACCCAGAGCTCTAATATATATATAATAAGGTATAGGAAATGAACGACATTCGACACATATTCTTCTGTTTTGGACTGCTCCTCATGCTCGCAGCGTGTGGCAGTAGTGACGACATGGGAAATGTCATGCCACCTGACATTCCCGTATCAGGAGACGAGCAGTCGAAAGTCAGCCTGGCATTCTCACTATCAAGTTCAGCAGGGCAGACACGTTCATCGGTAGAGATAGCGCAAGCAAGTGGTTTCCGAGGTATCACAACCCCGACGTTCTTGGCATTCTTAGTAGGCCGTGAAGTGCAGGAAGGCGACAATGCCTATCCAGCGTCAGTATCAGGAGCATCTGGCATAGATGGCAAGAACGCAAAGTTTTTCTTCTACAACGATTTCCAATTGCCCATTGGCACCTCTGCATTGTTGGTCTATGCCAAGGCAACACCCGTTAACGATAAAGCCGTTAATGGTTCTACCATTTCCACTATCCCTACTAATACAAATCCTGCTGCCATTACCTTCAGTCCTTATTGTATCTATAGTGGCACTACGGTACATGCCGATGCCCAAGCGATTGCCGACTATCTGACGGCTATTGCTAATACGCCGAATTGGGAGGGTAGTAGCTATGACGAACTTCGACAGAATTTCATCGGTAAAGGAGCTGTGGCGCCAACCTTGATTGCTGGTTCCTCTGCCAGTGTGAATGCCTATGTGGACAAACTGATAGTGGAACTGAACAAGTCAGGTGACAGCGACTTGAAAACGGCTATTCTTGCGAAAATCGCAGATAAGCCAGACCAGTTGAAAGATGCTACGAAATATTACCCTGCATCCATCGGGCTACCTGATGGTGTAGCTGCACTCAAGTGGAACGATACCGGCAAGAAGTTCGAGCCTCAGACCACCACAACGCTAAAGGACGTCAACAGCCTTAACGTCTTTGCTTATCCTGCTGAGCTGTGTTACTACTGCAACAGCCAGATAAAAACTTCAGAATCAATGATTGGTCATACGGACTATACGTCAGCAACAGACTGGAAAAAAAACGTGCTACCCAATTACACGGATGGACAAATCATCACCTCCACCACTAAGTCAGTGGCTATTGAAAAGCCTTTGCAATATGGTGTGGCTCGTCTTGATGTGACTATTCAGGCCAAGACGACAAAGCTAAAGGACGGTGACAACATAGACATAACAATCGGAGAAACGTCATTCCCCCTTACGGGCATTATTGTAGGTGGTCAGCGACGGGTTGGTTTCGACTACAAGCCGTTAAACTCTGCCGACGCTCAGAGTTTGGTTTACGATAGTCAAGTGAAGAAAGACAACAACTCCTCTGCCTATCTACTGTCGACTGCTCCTACAGCGACAGACGCCGTGCATACGCTGTTGCTGCAGAGTCTTGACGGAGAAGACGAGACCATCATATTGGAGTTTGAGAACAATTGTAAAGATGGTGACAACAATGGCGTTACCTTCAAAGGTATAGATGGTCTGATAAACCCTGGTACGAAGTTCTACCTGATTGGCACTATCCTCAAGCCTACAGAAGAAGAAGGCAAAGACTATACAAAACGTGTATTTACCCAGGACTACATCACGTTAGCCAACATCACCATAGAGTCGCTGTCGCATGCCTATAATGCTGTGCCTGACCTCTACTATGATGCGTTGACCAGTTTCCATGTTGTCAACATTGACATCAAGCCGTGGAGTGAGTCGTCGACCTCGCACTCGGTATACAATTGGTGAGAATAAAATGAAGAGTGAAGAAATGAGATATAGAAAAGAACATATTTGTAGTGTCATGCTGATAGCCCTGCTGTTGATAGTGGTAGGTGGTCTGCTGACGTCGTGCTCGAACGACGACACACAGGACGGTAATGGCAGTTCGTTCCAAATCATGGGCTTTACCCGTTCAGGCGATCCTGCCCAGTCTTATGAAGGTAAGGAAGCCTATTCGCCCATTTGTTTATTCTTAGTAGATGGTGAGAACCAAAAGCAAGGTAGTGCCCGATATAGCGGTTCGGAATGGAGGATTAGTGGCTTCACCAATGAAGATATTGGAACATCACATACCTACTCTCTTTATGGCTTTGCACCTGCCGAGGCTATTGGCAGCTCACTTACTGTAGGTGCTGAAAACACAACGTTGACCCTTACTAGTCTGCCTGCTGTTAATGACAAAGACGTGTGCTTTATTGTGGGAGTGCAGCGGACAGAGAGTAAGGATATACCAAAAGGAAGTTGGGGAAGCTATGAAGGAAACTTCAGTTTTACCACTGGTTCAACAACAGAAACAGGGAACCTGCTGTATTTGCTGATGGATCACGTCTATGCCAGTGTGTGCTTCAGTATGTCCATTGATGATGATTATGCTGCCCTACGTGGCATCAAGATTAAGAAGATGGAACTGCGTGGTACGCAGAATACGACAACGGCGACTATTACGCTGACGCCCAACAATACAGGTGCAGACCCCGTACAAAGTGTCGAATATACATCAGCTGCAGGTACCAGCTGTTCTGCAACGTTCTTTGAGAGCACAGAAGGTGACGAGTTGACGACGTTCAATGCTACCAAGGCCAAGGAATACATCTGTTGCTTCCTACCTGGCCAAAGCAATAAGCTGACACTGGTCACCACGTACGACGTGTACGACAGACATCGGGACGAGAATGGTAAATTGGTCAACAAGATCAGTGAGCGCACGGCTTCCAACAAATTGCCGAACTTGAATGCTGACCGTGGCAAGCGCGTAACAATGAACCTGACAGTAGCACCCACTTACCTTGGAGTGCTCTCCGATCCCGACTTGGACAACCCGACAATCACTATTAATTGATAATTGAAAATAGAAGATGAACATATACATATGCATATATAATATATTAAGGTATAAACAATGGAAGCGTTTGCTGCTGATGGTGGCAATGTTCATTGTTCAATGTTCATTGTTCAATGTTTATGCGCAGATAGTCATTGGCGGTAGTGTCTATGGCGGCGGTAATGCGGGAAAAACAGGTGGCAGTACCTCAGTCGCGATATATGCAGGCGATATCAATGCAGTCTATGGCGGAGCACGAATGGCCAATGTAGATGGTTCTACCTTTGTCCATCTCGATGGAGCTCATGCTTCTAATGATATTCTTGTTGCAAATGTATATGGTGGTAATGATATTTCTGGAAATATCGGAAAGTCAGATGTGACTACAACTGTTCCAGCAGAATTAGATAATTTCAAGAAAGAAGATGTAGACGTAATTGATAATAGTTGGAAAACCTTTATCCGTACCAGTCCTTGCAGTGTGAAACAGCCTGCTACTATAGAAGGAGAGAGTGTTTCTGCTGACAAATACATGTTGGTGGTAGGTTGTCTCTATGGTGGCGGAAATGGCGACTATGTTTATAAGGACGCAAATGGCAAAGACCTCAAAGACGGTGTCGGAAACTTTATCGTCCGTGATGGTGATGGAAATACGGTGGCAACCAGCAAAACGGCCTTTAATAAGCCGGAATTGCCTAAGACTTACTTGGAGTTGAAGGGTGGTTGTATCGCCCATGTCTATGGTGGAGGTAATGCAGCTACTGTGACGGATAATACTACGATAAATATTGACAACAGTAGTGACGATCTGCATAAAACAGCGTCTGTCTGGGCTAATGTAAACAATAAAACCTTAGCAGAAGTATTTGGTTATTTACAAGAGAAGGTCAAACTCACTACCTACCAGAGTAACCTTAACAGTTTTGCCTTCCACTTTGCCCGTGTCTTTGGTGGAAATAACAAAGCAGAAATGGCCATCCGTCCGACATGGAACCTTCAGAAAGGCACAATCCGTGATCTCTACAGCGGTGGCAACCAAGGTGCGATGACTCATCGGGAAGGTTTGTTGCTGGAGATTGCAAAAAACTCCGAGATCAAAGTGGATAATGTCTATGGCGGATGCCGTATGGCCGCAGTGCATCCCTTGGTTTCTGGAACACTGGAGAGCGGAAACTATATAGAAACTCCATCGAAAGATATCCAGCTGCATGATGCCGATGGCAACCAGCTCTACGACTTCCCTCCAGGCCTCTCTGCTCGTGTATTGGTCAGTGGTGGTGATATTAATAATGTGTATGGCGGTAACGATATCTCTGGCGACGTGACTGGAGGCAACGCCGTTGGTATCTATGCATCTGTCAGAGGCGATGTCTATGGTGGTGGTAACGGCTCGTATGCCTATACGGATAATAAAACGTTGGGCCAGATGGAGGCTTATAAGGATTTATATTATACTATTCCGGCAGGTAAGACCTCTGTGGAGGCCCTCAACGCCTTCCGACCCAATGCCGAGTCGGTATCTATCCGTGTGGTAGGTAAAGATGCCAACCATCCTACTGTTATTGGCGGTGCTATCTACTGTGGTGGAAACAGTGCGACCCTGCATACCGATGACCCCACGAAAGACGTGGCAGCAGAGTTGAAGATTGGTTCGTATGTGATTGCTGATAAGGTGTTCTTGGGCAACAATGGTGAGAATATGGTCAAGACGGCACTGTTACAACAATACGCAGGAAATGTGACAGTGGGTACGACTGACTATGACTTCAGTACGATGAATTTGGTTGATGAGACCCAGTTTGACCATTACATGGATGGTGTTGCTATGGACATTAAGCCACGTGTGGTATTTGACCCAGGTTATGTTCCTTATTCCACCAAGTTTGGGTCATTCTACTGTGGTGGTAACGTGGGCAGCATGAAGATTAACGGTGCCATGGAGGTGAGCTTCAACGATGCAGTGGTCATCTTTGACAAGGTGGTAGGTGGCAGTAACGAAGCGAATGTCTATCAGTCGCAATATAACGCCCAATATTTGGGTGGTCTGTTGGGTAATCCAGCTCCAGTGCCAACAGGTTCTCCAGAGGGTACTATCGGCAACAAGCTGATTCTCAATTTCGGTGGCCTGAAGATTCAGCCCATGCGATGGAAAATAGAAAGAAATGCGAATGGCGAACCAGTTTTGGATGCCAATGGTGATGAGCAATATATATTGGACAACGGAAACCGACAACTGGAGTGGAACACAGTCGATAGCAGAACATTCGACACATCCACCAAGAAATATAAACCCATGGCATCCGTTGCAAAGGATGAAAGTAAAGATTATGATAAGGAAACAGACCCATACCGTCGTTTCCAAGGTGGTAATATCTACGGTGGTTGCTATAGCAGTGGCCATGTGAACGGTAATGTAATTATCAACCTGAATGCGTCGTTGGTTGACCGAAAGGGTGAGAATTCTATCTTTGACAAGGTGGAGGAGAATGAAGGTGAGGCTAAGCTATATAACTATAACCCTAGCATCCAACGTCGTTTCACTGGTGTCCTCATTGATTATCAGGGTATGGACCCGTTAGGACGTGCCTTGAACGTGTTTGGTGGCGGCTATGGTGGCGACTCTGAGATTTGGGGTAGCACCACCATCAACCTGAATGCAGGCTATACCTTCCAGATTTTCGGAGGTGGTGAGCAGGGTGCCATAGGCAAAGCTGATAGTCATACAGGTAGTGTATTGACTTATAAGTACGATGAAAGATACAGTACTTATATTAATCTAAAGGACCAAAACAACCATCCTGGTACTTATCGTGGCGATACGGACAACAGTGATAATGTGGTGGACTATGAAGACATGGCTGAGGCAGAGTTTATCTACGGTGGCAGCTTTGAAGGCCTGATAGCGGGCAGCACCCATATCAACCTGGGTAACGGACGTATCTTCAACTCTTTCGCAGGCTCTTGTAATGCCGATATCTTAGGACATACAGAAACCTACGTGGGACGTAACTCCAATGATGACAGTGACTTAGGATTCCCCTGGATTCGTGACCATATCTATGGTGGTAACGACTTGGGTGGACGCATCCTGAATACGGCGAATTTCATGAGTCGTGTCAGCTCTGATATTCAGGGCATGGTTTATAATCCCAAAGGAAAGACCGTTTCTGCAGAAGACTCAAGTCCTGCTCCTGATGTGGTGAAGGCTTCAGCATATACTGAGTATATCCAAGGTCGTGTTGAGTATATCTTTGGAGGTTGCTATGGTGACTACGACTATACTAACTCCCATTATAGTGCCTATGCCTACACAACAGGCTCGGACGGCCAAACGCCAGCCAATGAAGGTACGATGCGTTCAGGCTCAGGCTATTACAAGCCTTGGATGGCTAATGCCTTCGTCAATTTCAAACCCAACAACCATATCCGAAATGCAGTGGCAAAGGTATATGGTGCCGGTCAGGGACATGCCTATTCGCATAAGAGTGATGCTGACCGTGATGCCATGCAAGATCGTAGTTACGTGCTCATTGACGTGTCTCAGAATGATACGAGATATCAAGGCACGGAAGTCTTTGGCGCTGGTGACTACAGTGGTGTGGGTATGCGTAACGCTGCAGCAACAGAGTATGTTCCTGCACTCACCCCGGCACTTGCCCAGGACAATGCCGATGGAGTCACGGCTTCTGCGGTAATCGACCTCATACGTGGTCATCTGAAGGACGTCTATGGTGCCAGTTACAAGGAGGGAATTACAAGGCGCACCATTGTGAATGTGCCTGCAGGCTCTACGATTCATTTGAATCGTATCTTTGGTGGTGCATACGGTTTGGATAACTCCCAGCCTTGTGATGTGTTCGAAGCCAACATCAACTATAACAGTGCTGATGCCATTATGCAGGGTTACTGGATAGATGAGGATCTGGATGAAAAGGGTAACCTGATGTCTGGCGGTATCTATGGTGGTAACAACAATGCCCGTCGCACACTCTATAGTAAGGTTAACATCAGTTCTCTCGTCTATAATGGTACTACCAGCGATGGTGTGAAATATTCTGCTAAGGTCTTCGGTGCCGGATATGGTAAGGACACCTGGGCGCAATACACAGAGGTCAATCTGAAAAATGGAGCCAGTGTCTATGAGGTTTACGGAGGCGGCTATGGTGGTATGGTGCTCAATAAGCAGTCGGTCGATGCCTCTGGTTTCATCAAAGATCTGCCTACGGGCTATTCTGATGAAGGTTTGGATTGTTATCTGGTCAAGACGAATCCGCTTGGAGAGAAGACCAATACCAATGTCTATATCAACCGCGGTGCTTATGTGGCAGGCTATTGCTATGGTGCAGGACTTGGTGCTGATGCTGCAGTGAGTGGCACTACTTACATTGGCTTGCATGGTGGTGCGGTCAGCAAGGACCTCTATGCAGCAGGCTGGGGTGGATCCGTGTATGATAAGTTCGAACTTGCTAAAGATAATAATACAGAAAACGACTTTGTTGCTACTACCAATGCGTATATCGAGGGTGGAACAGCACGTAATGTCTATGGAGGTGGCTATCAAGGTTCTGTAGGTTATCATGATACGTCAACGACAGCGACTGATAATGATATTTTAGGTAGTACAAATGTGGTAATTGGAATCCGTTCAGACCAGTCGGACGAGAATCTTGTCAATGCGCTGAAGACAACGTTGGGCGATAATGCTACCAAGAGTGACTATAATTTCTATTGCGGTCTGCCAGCCATTCAGCGTAATGCCTATAGTGGTGGTGAGGGCGGCTCTGTATATGGTACTGCTAACCTGACGCTTCGTAACGGGTATATCGGTTTCACCTACAACTCGACAAATGGTCAGTATGAAGAGAAGGTAAACGACGAGACTTGGACAGACCATGTGGGATTAGACCGCTTGTCGGACTGTGGTAACCTCTTCGGTGGTGGCTATGACGATAACAGTAGTGTTGACTATACCAATGTCACGGTTTGGGGTGGTGTCATTCGTAACAGCGTCTTTGGCGGCGGTGAGATAGCTACCATCGGACGTGGTAAGGTCACTGAGAGTGGCGATGACAATAAGACGCGAGAAGTGAGCGACATTTATAAGTATGGCGGCACGAATATCACCGTCTATAACGGTCAGATCAAGCGTAACGTCTTCGGTGGCGGTAAGGGTTACAACATCCTCGGTTATGGTGGTATTCACGGATTCTATACCGATGGTTATGTCTTTGGCCAGACAAAGGTATATATTCATGGTGGCGAAATTGGTACCGACGCAGGATTGGCCGACGGCTACGGTAACGTGTTCGGTGGCGGTGATGTTGGCTTCGTCTATGGTAAAGGCTATTTCAGTAAAGAGACAGCAAAAAAGAAACCAACGGACTCGCCGGGTCATATCTATTATTACGACAATGCCGGTCACTTGACGGAGGACTGTAAGGTGTTGATTGCACCGATGCTGCAAATTAGAAAGAATGGTACGAACGTAGATTTTGGAGGCGTTACTTACAAGCCGTTTGATTATGTGCCGACGGATTACCTCAATACGCTGCCGGCAGACAAGTCGAACCCTGCATGGACCAATCTTTATACGGGTAGCAAAAAGGAGGATGGATCGATTGATCCTAATGACCCCGAAGAACGTGGTATCCAGATTCATAATGCCGTGTTTGCAGGTGGTAACGTGTCGTCAAATAGTGAGAGTTACGCTAATGCCACAACGGTGTTTGGTAATACCACTGCCACATTGTATGATGTTTATCACCACGACTTCATCACCGTAGGTACTGAGCATACCGGTGGACTCTATGGCGGTGGTAACCTGTCGGTGGTAGGTGGCTACCGTGAGTTGAACATCACCAACTATGGTACCGACTATTATGGTTTGGACCAGCAGATCACTCTTGAAGAATATCAGAAACTGACAAACCGTGAGCGTGCTTACTTCAAGTTGGAATATCTGTGTCAGCAGGATGTCACCATCAATGGCAAGAACTATAATGCCGGCGACCGTATCAGCGAGGATGAGTATAATGCTCTGCCAGCTGATTATAAGACCGAGACCTATTGGGTACAGTATGGTTTCTGCTCTATCTATGCCGGACGTCTGCTGAATACCATCCAGCGTGCCGACTTCTGCGGTGTGTATGGTAGCCGACTGGTGCTGCAGGGCGCTAAGGACCGTGTGGCTGATGTAGCCGATGCTACGGAATACACCATCAACCGTATCGGCGAGCTGTCGCTAAACCAGAAGAAGTCTGTTGTTCCCGGTGAAACGGCGTTGAAACCAAGTCCTGTCGACGAGGATGACTATGCTGATATGAAGAACGCCGTCCACGGCAACTACTTCGGTATCTATAGCGTTGTGAACTATCTGGGTAGCCTGACCAGTGATGTGAAGTTTACGGATCATTATAGATATGTAGAAAAGGGTAATGTCAAGATCGATCCCACAAAAACGTATAATGACTGGAAGATAAACCGTTTGGAGAAGCGCGACCGTAACAACGGTACGGCCCTCAACCAGGTGGCATTGGCCTCTGGCGTGTTCCTGGAACTGACGTCAGAGCAGAGTACACCTTCCAAGAAGGTCTATGGTGACATTACCGGTATCATTGAGCTCGACCTGATCAATGTGAAGAAGGATATCGAGGGTGGTGGCTATGTCTATGCCCGCAACGAACATGGTGAACGTACGGAGGTTTCTCACGAAAACACCCTCCTTTGTGAATATAATATGAAGGATGGTGACGAAGCACGAACCAAAAAGTTTTATACCTATAGTGAGACAAAGCTTGAGGCCTGGCAGACATCGGGTAACTTCATCCATAAGTCGAAGCGTATCGTCGACGACTGCTATCCCAACAATGGCATCTATCAAGACCACTATCAGAAGTCGCCGGCCCACTATTGGTACATCAAGGGTGAGGTGTATATCTACGACCAGGTGGTATCGGCATACGCCGGTTCTGCTTCGGCCTACTCGAAGGAGGTGAAGATCCCGCTGACCATCACCGCAGGGTCGAACGGACGTCTGAAGCTGTTGAACGTACAGCCGAACCTCTATGCTTACTATGCCGACGAGACGCGTAGCGAGAGCAACAAGGTCGGCGAGGATGGTGTGAAGGTCGACAACGAGAGTATGACCTACCACCTGAACGACGTCATCACTTGGTGGGATTGGCACCAGCTGGCCGACAACGAGCAGAAGTACTTCGTCAAGGAGACCGTTGTCAATGTCGACACCTGCGTCATCAATGGCGTGGAATATCCGTCAGGCACCTACGTACTGGAGAACGACCTGTCGGTACATGCTTCCGAGGTTGAACCGAAGACGGCTTATCAGCACTTCATGGAACTCCATCCGAACGTCTACGACAAGAGCGGAAAGCTGATTGAAGACCTGAACGCACTGTTCCATCCGTCGAACAATATCGCTCATGGTACGGGTTATGCTCTGACGCTCGACATGAACAGTCCGAAGGATTGGGATG
>Ga0247610_10007832_pt1 | contig 10913 bp, 11 predicted proteins | sample 174DNAGHGhighgp2_FD_193483 | JGI IMG/M metagenome (GOLD analysis project Ga0247610, IMG submission 193483) | Sheep rumen microbial communities from Palmerston North, Manawatu-Wanganui, New Zealand - 1742 DNA GHGhigh gp2 | ecosystem: Host-associated > Mammals > Digestive system > Stomach > Rumen...
AGTTCAAGCAACGGTTCATGCCTCACTATAAGCTGCTCTACAGAGTTGCTTACTATCTGACAGGCAATGCGCAGGATGCCGAAGACCTGCTTCAGGACATGTATCTGAAACTGTGGCAGAAGCGCGATGACCTGAAGGAGGAGGCAGACACACAAGCTTATCTTGTGACCATGATGAAGAACCTGTTCATTGACCAACGGCGCCATAAACGCATAGACGCTTCCGAGGATATAGAAGCCCACGCTTCACCTCCTGACGAACGGAGCCTCGACGAGCAGATAGACTCCCGGGACGAGATCAAACATGTGGAAGGGCTCATCCAGCAACTGTCAGAACGGGACGCGAAGATTATCCAGATGCACCTGATGGAAGACCGCTCCTACGAAGAGATAGAAAGCGACATAGGACTCTCTCAAGGCAACATCCGCATCATTGTGATGCGAGCGAAAAAGAAACTTAAACAACAATTCCAAAATATCACTAAGACATGGACGAACTGACGAACGAGCGAGAAGGAAGAATACGAAGTCAACTGAACTATAATGCGTTAGAGCGAATCCCCATCCCCGAAGGATTGGAAGAACGCCTTTCAGCCAAAATCGACGAATGGGAGCAAGAGGAGAGGAATCAAAAGGCCCAGCGCCGTCGCCTGCTACCCAGCGTCCTGCGCTATACGGCTGTTGCCGCCAGCGTCGCCCTCGTCTTTGGTGTGGGGTATCACTACCTGCGACCAGATGAGCCTGTGAATCTTGCAGAACAAGACACCTATCAGGACCCTGTGCTGGCACAACAGGAGGCTGAACGTGCCTTGAACCTTCTGGCTGCCAACCTGAACAAGGGTATGGGACATCTGGAAAAGGCGAAAGCCCTGAGCGACAAGGCCGAGAAAAAATTAAACAAACAACTAAAAGTGTTGAAATAACATGAAACAGATCATTATAAGAACCCTGCTATGCGCAGTAGTAGCAATGGCAAGCCTCACCGTCAACGCTCAGGTAAAAGCGTTCGAGAAATATGCCGACATGAAGAATGTGTCGTATGTATATATTTCCAAATATATGTTAGGAATGGCCAGCAAAACATCCATGCCTTCAGTTCCTGGTGTGGACATGAAAAGCCTGGCCAGCAAACTGACTGGTATACAGATTATCAGCACAGAAGAAAAAACGGCACGTGCGAAACTGAAGAACGACTTGAAGGACATTCTTGCACGTGACAAGTATGAAGTGCTGATGCAAATGAGGGAAGATGGTGACAAGGTAGACATCTACCACTGCGTGGGCAAACAACAGTCCGTTGTTGTCATGCTCATGGACGAAGATGACAGCGCAACGGTGATGATCTTCTCTGGCAATTTCACTATGGACGATGTCATGAAAATGACGAAATAACCTACAAAAAATAAGTTAGTTAATTTCTGATAAAACGATGGTTATTGGCGGAAAAGTTCGTTGTAGTCATAGGGACAGGTATCTGAGTTTTATCTAAATCTGTTCATATGACTTTATATCTTGAACACAGAGAAGGGCTTGTTGCGAGGCTTCGTAGCAAGAATTCCATCGTATCGCAGTAAAATCCCCCAGAGTTACCTACAAAAAGTTACTTTCATGCCTGCAAAAAGGTAGAAAGTGGCTTACAAAAATGTAGAGAGGTACTAAGTAAACTTTGAATCCTGACAGTATTCGTTAAAATCCTGACAGGATTTATTAAAATCCAGGCAGGATTTGATAAAATCACGGCAGGATTATAACTTTCTCAGAAGTTTTGATTATCTTTGCATCGTAATCAAACAATATATCACTATGTATGCAAAATATATCAAGCAAGAAATCCCCGATCTGAACGGGACTGGACGGACACAAGCTTACTACAAGATGGAGCTCACGCCAAAGACCTTTGAGCAGTTTATAAGCCTGTGTGCCCGCGAAGGCAAGATGGAGGAAGCCCAAATCTTAGGTGTCCTGACACTGGTGAGTGAGAAATTAGCTCTATGTATGGCGGAAGGCTTTTCCGTAAAGCTCAATGGCATCGGCACCTTTCATGCAAAACTCGGCATGAGGAGCGACATGTTGCAGGATGCCTTCGAGGAAGGCGAGCCTACGCATAATGCCAAAAGCATCAATGTGACGGGTGTGTCGTTCAGAGCCGACCCCGACCTCGTTGATACCACGCGTCGGAAATGCGTATTGGTAAAGGGAGGTGTAAGCCGAATCCGCAAGACAAAGCTTACACTCGATGAGCGCATCCAGAAAGCCCGCGAGTTTCTCGAAAACAACCTGTTTATGAGGGTTCCTGACTATGTTCGTCTGACGGGGCTTTCACGCCCTTCTGCCACGAAAGAGCTACGGCAGTTGGCACTCAATCCCTCGTCGGGCATCGCCAGCAGAGGAAGCCGGAGCCAGAAATACTATATATTGAGGAAATGAGCAATTCTACGTTAATTTCTGATAAAACGATGGAAATTGGCGGAAAAGTTAGTACCTTTGCACTTTATATTTAAAGAAGGCAAAAAAGAAATGTCGACGATATTACATATAGAGACCAGTACAAATGTTTGTTCCGTAGCCGTATCGGAGGACTCACACGTCATCTTTCAGCAGGAAGATCACAGTGGTTTGGGGCATGCGGAGAAATTGGGGACGATGGTTGACGAGGCCCTCTCGTTTACCGACAATCACGCCATCCCGTTTGATGCCGTCGCCGTCAGTTGCGGACCAGGTTCCTACACAGGCTTGCGCATTGGTGTATCAATGGCTAAGGGAATCTGCTATGGAAGGGATCTGAAACTGATTGCCGTGCCCACGCTGGAGCTGTTGTGTGTGCCTGTGCTGCTACGGGAGATTCCTGAGGAGGATGCCCTGCTCTGTCCGATGCTTGATGCCCGACGGATGGAAGTGTATGCAGGCATCTACGACAGAGCCTTGAAGCCCGTTAGGGAAATCAGCGCAGACATCGTAACTGAAAAAACTTATAAAGAATATCTTGACCAGCGCCCCGTGTATTTCTTTGGCAACGGTGCCCAGAAATGCATGGAGACTATTCATCATCCGAATGCCCACCTGATAGAAGGCATAGAACCATTGGCTAAGTGGATGCAGCCTTTGGCTGAACGTCGCCTGCTGAACGAACAATTCGAGGACGTTGCCTACTTCGTGCCCTACTATCTGAAGGACTTTGTGGCAAAGCTTCCAAAGAAATTAATATAATAGAACATGGATATCAAAGGATTAGACTACAACACGCAACGCACCAAGCTTATTCTGTCGGAATATGGGCGTGAGATTCAGAAGATGGTGGAATATGCCTGTGAACTGCCCACCAAGGAAGAACGCCTGAAATGCGCGATGGCCATTATCCGGCAGATGGAGAACAAGAATCCCCAGTTGATGGACAATGCCGACTACGAGCAGACCCTATGGAACCATCTCTATCTGATGAGCCATCGGGAACTTGATATTGATTGGCCCTTCGATGTATCAGAAGCCGACAAGATCCTCTCTAAGCCCGACCCATTGCCACTCCCTGACGGACATATTAAACTGCGCCATTATGGTCATCTGGTAGAAGAATTACTCGATCTCCTGAAAACAATGCCTGAGGGTGAAGAGCGCGATGCCTTGGTGAAAAAAACAGCCAATCAGATGAAGCGTGATCTGGTATTGTGGGGGCACGGATCTGTAGAGGATGAACGCGTTGCTGACGATTTGGCGCGTTACACTGACGGCAAAATCCAGCTTGATCTGAACACATTTAAGTTTGAGAAAATCAATCTCAACGAAAGCAAGCAATCTGGCAAAAAGAAGAAATAAAACGACCAGCCTATGGCATCATTTATCATTGAGGGAGGCCATCTCCTGAGTGGCGAGATTACACCACAAGGTGCCAAGAACGAGGCACTTCAGGTAATCTGTGCCACCCTGCTGACAAGTGAGGAAGTCATCATCCATAATATTCCTGACATCCGCGATGTCAACAACCTGATACAGCTGCTCCGAGACATCGGTGTAAAAGTATCAAAGAGAGAGACTGGCTCCTACACTTTTCAGGCAGACTCCCTGAATCTAGACTATCTGGAGAGCGACGAGTTTGTGCAAAAATGCGCAGAACTCCGTGGGAGCGTTCTGATGATTGGTCCGCTATTGTCCAGGATGGGTAAAGCTGTCATCACCCAGCCTGGTGGCGACAAAATAGGCCGTCGCCGACTCGACACCCATTTCCTCGGCTTCAAGAAATTAGGTGCAATATTCAATCGTGTTGAGAATCGGAACGTCTATGAGATTGCCGCCAAACAACTCAAAGGTACCTACATGCTGCTCGATGAAGCCTCTGTGACAGGAACTGCCAACATCATCATGGCTGCCGTTTTTGCCAAAGGCACTACCACCATCTATAATGCAGCATGTGAACCTTATCTGCAACAACTCTGTCATTTGCTGAACCTGATGGGTGCCAACATCAGCGGTATCGGTTCCAATCTACTGACTATTGTCGGAGTGAAAAGTCTGCACGGAGCTGAGCATACGATTCTCCCCGACATGATTGAGGTGGGTTCGTTTATAGGCATGGCCGCCATGTGTGGCGACGGTGTCCGGATTAAGAATGTCTCTGTCGGCAATCTCGGCATCATTCCAGATGCTTTTCGTCGTCTGGGCGTAAAAATCAAAGTTGAGGGTGACGACCTCATGATTCCTCGCCAGCGTCATTATGAGATACAGTCGTTTATCGACGGTACTATCATGACCCTCGCCGATGCCCCTTGGCCAGGATTGACGCCCGACCTTCTTTCAGTGTTGATAGTGGTAGCCACTCAGGCTCGTGGCAGTGTGCTTTTCCACCAGAAGATGTTCGAAAGCCGTTTGTTCTTTGTCGACAAACTCATCGACATGGGCGCCCAGATCATTCTCTGCGACCCTCACCGAGCTGTCGTTGTAGGCCATGACCGCAAGATCACACTTCGCGGAGGTCGCATGTCAAGTCCTGATATACGTGCGGGTATCGCCCTGTTGATTGCCGCTATGAGTGCTAATGGCACAAGCCGCATCGACAATATTGAACAAATAGATCGTGGCTACGAGCATATCGAAAATCGTCTCAACGCCCTTGGAGCAAGGATCGGGAGGAGTGAGAGATGAGAAAATAAGATAGGACAGAAGAATTGAGATGATAAGAGAAAGAGAGGTTTATATGATCGGACGGCTGGGAAAGACGCACGGTGTGAAGGGGGAAATCAGTTTCCTCTTCGACGACGATGTGTTCGACCGCGTGGATGCAGACTATCTGATACTGAAGGTCGACGGACTATTGGTGCCTTTCTTTATCGAGGAATACCGCTTCCGGAGCGAGACCAATGCGATTGTGAAGTTCGAGGACATCGATACCCAAGAACGAGCCCGCGAACTGACGGGTTGCGAGGTATTCTTTCCCCGTGCCCTTGCAGAAAACAGCGGTGACAGTCTCTCGTGGGCAGCCATCGCTGGTTTCGACATCATCGATGCAGACAGCAGTAAAGTCATTGGCCGCATCACATCTGTCGATGATTCGACCATCAACATTCTTTTCTGCCTTGAGGACGGTCGGCTGATTCCCGCTTCCGAGGAATTCATCACCGCCATCGACCAGCAAGCCCACACCATCACGATGCATCTGCCCGAGGGGTTGCTTGACCTCTGACATTTTAGAATCTTTATAAGTACAGATGAAAGCAATATCGAGAATTATTCGTAACTTTGCAGCCAAATTGTGAAAAAGAAGCAATGAAAGAGAAAAGACAAATCGCCATACTCGGCTCTACAGGGTCGATAGGAACACAGGCCCTTGAGGTTATCGAGGAGCACAGTGACCTGTATGAGGTTTACTGTCTGACTGCGAACAATAAAATAGAACTTCTGGCAGAACAGGCCCATAAATTCAAGCCTGCAGCCATTGTCATTGCCAATGAACAGCGTTACGACGAGCTGAAAGCGCTGATGAGCGATATGCCCGACATAAAAGTATATACCGGCGCTCAAGCCCTCAATGAAATCGTAGAGGCTGGTCCCATCCACATGGTACTCACCGCGATGGTTGGCTTCGCTGGCCTCAATCCCACCATCCACGCCATCAAGGCCGGCAAAACCATCTGTCTGGCTAATAAAGAAACGCTGGTGGTGGCAGGCGAACTGATACTTCAGCTTGCCCAGCAATACCATACGCCTATCTTGCCCGTCGACAGTGAGCACTCTGCTATCTTCCAGAGTCTGGTAGGCGAGGATCAGAATCCGATAGAAAAGATTCTGCTGACAGCTTCTGGCGGCCCCTTCCGTCTGAAGACTATGGAAGAAATCGCCCATATGACAAAAGCCGATGCCTTACGCCACCCAACCTGGGACATGGGCGCAAAGATTACCATCGACTCAGCCTCAATGATGAACAAGGGTTTCGAGGTCATCGAGGCCAAATGGCTCTTTGGAGTTGATGCCAAACAGATTCAGGTATTGGTGCATCCGCAGTCAATAGTGCATAGTGCCGTGCAGTTTCAGGACGGCTCAGTAAAGGCCCAACTTGGTGTGCCCGACATGCGATTGCCGATACAGTATGCTTTCTCATTCCCGCAACGTCTGCACCTGAGTGGCGAACGTCTCGATCTGTTTAAGGCCCAGCATTTGGAATTCTTTGAGCCCGACCTAAAGAAGTTCCGTTGTCTGGCACTCGCTTTCGAGGCCATCGACAAGGGCGGTAATATGCCTTGTATTGTGAATGCAGCCAATGAGATTGTAAATCGAGGGTTCCTCGAAGACAAGTGTGGTTTCCTCGAGATGGGTGACATCATCGCAGAGACCATGCAGCGTGCTACCTTCGACAAGAATCCTTCTTACGACACCTACATTGCGACCGACGCTGAAGCGCGCCGAATCGCCAGTGAATTAATGAGATAGAAATATATGGAAATATTCTTAATTAGATTACTTCAATTCATGCTGGCCATTGGCCTGCTGGTGCTGCTCCATGAGGGCGGTCACTTCTTCTTCGCCAAACTCTTTGGCGTCCGCGTAGAAAAGTTCTACCTGTTCTTCGACCCAAGCATCTGGAAGTGGGACGGTAGCCTGTTTAAGTTCAAACCCAAGAACAGCGACACACAATATGGTGTGGGATGGCTGCCACTTGGCGGCTACTGTAAGATTGCTGGTATGATCGATGAGAGCTTCGATACAGAGCAGATGAAACAGCCTGAGCAGCCCTGGGAATTCCGTGCAAAACCCGCTTGGCAACGCCTGCTAATTATGATTGGCGGTGTGCTCGTCAATTTCCTCCTCGCCTTGTTCATCTACGCCATGATTCTCTTTCATTGGGGCGATACCTATATCCCCGTGAAGGACATGACCTTAGGTATGAAGTTCAACACAGAGGCCAAGGCCCTCGGTTTTAAAGATGGTGATATCCTTGTGGGTACTGACAAGGGCGAGTTCAAGGACTTCAGTGCCGATCTCTACCGCGACCTCTCTGAGGCCACACGTGTTGACCTGATTCGCGAGGGAAAGCAGATGAGCCTCAACCTGCCTGGTGACCTCAACCTGCTGAACATGTTGAAAGCTGAGCCATCATTTGTGCGCCCATTGGTGCCCGCTGTCATCGACAGTGTGATGGACAACTCCCCTGCTTCGGAGATTGGTCTCCAGAAGGGTGACAAGATCATCGCCCTGAATGGCAAGCCTATTGATTCCTACAACGAGTTTACAGAGCAGATTGGTGTATTGGAGGACATGATGACCGCTGCCAAGAGTCAGGCCGACAGTCTGAAGATTCGCACAGCTACGATTGTCATTGAACACGAAGGACTTGTTAAGTCTGCATCCGGCGAACAAACAGCCGAAGCCGCCATGGTAACCGACACTGCTTCTATCACTCTGACACCAGACCTCAAGGTCGGTTTCTTTGTCAAAACCATTGCGGGCATCTACAAGCCCTATACCCGTGAATACGGCTTCTTCGAGAGCATCCCCGCCGGCATCAAGTACGGATGGAACGTGCTGGCAGGCTACGTTGGCGATATGAAGTATGTCTTCACTGCCGACGGTGCCAAGTCATTAGGTGGTTTCGGTGCTATCGGAAGTCTCTTCCCACCCATGTGGGACTGGTATCTCTTCTGGAAGATGACCGCCTTCCTATCTATCATCCTTGCCTTCATGAACATCCTGCCTATCCCCGCCCTCGACGGTGGTCATGTGCTGTTCCTGATCTACGAGATGATTACTCGTCGTAAGCCCTCAGAAACCTTTATGATCCGTGCTGAATATGTAGGTTTCGGCATCCTGATTCTCCTAATGGTGGTAGCGAACCTCAACGACATCTTGCGCTGGCTCGGATACATGTAAGTTTCACTGCCAACAAATATATAGCCACGATGATCACATAAATCATCGTGGTTTGTGTTTTAGTGGGGTGCAGGTCATCGATGCTGGCACCTGGTATCATGGCTATCTTTGCCAACAGACTATTCATTACTGCGACAATACAAAATAAAATGTACGCGAGCGAGGGCATCTGGAGCACCACCAATGAAAGATAAAGTATCAGCATGGCTGCTGGAATCACGATGAAGTTCGTCAGAAGGAAATAGCAGGAGAAGCGTCCGAAATAATAGGCAATCAGCGGCGCAGTGCCTATCTGTGCAGAAAGCGACACCGCCACCATTCCCCACAGCCATCTTACCACTCGATGCGACATCAGGTATTCAGCTGTGAAGACACTCTCCATCAAAGGCACGAAAAGCAAAATCGAAAAAACGGCCATATACGACATCTGAAAGCCGACATCGAAAAGTGACATCGGACTGATCATCAACATAACGATAGCGGTGAAGGCGAGTGTATTTACAGACATTCTGTCGCGATGGCCCAACGATAAAAGAGCATAAATACTGAGCATCATTGCTGAGCGCACCACACTCGTCGACATACCCACGAGAAATACAAATGCCCAGACACTAAGGATGATAATGACCTGCGACACCACCTGCCAACGCCGCTTAAAGACGAATAGCGTCAAGAGTGTATAGATAATACCCAGATGCAGACCGCTAAGCGCTAAGACATGCGAGGCTCCCGTAACAGAATAGACATCCTTCATATCCTGCGTCAAAGCCGATTTGTCACCCAATGCCATCGCAGCCACAACGGCATAGGCATCGTCATCCGCTACCGCTGTGGAGCGAAGGCGAACCAGTAGTTGGCTGCGATATTTCAGGAAAGCGAGCCTCATCCGCTCCAACCGCGATAACTGTGACAGCGACACCTTTGCCTTTTGCCATTTCCAGCTGGCTACAAACGTCCGACCTGTAAATCCATGAATCTCCAGATAGCGGCGATAGTCGAACGACCCCCTTCGCCAATCACTGTTCGCTTCAATACGCGATTGGATCTGCAGGCCGTCACCGATTCGCAAGCCCCTACTCCGATTATCCTTATAAAGATAGCATTTCAATTTGCGACCACTCTGAGCCAACAACACATCCACCGCCATTGTCTTCGGTTTCTCCACAGGCTCAGACATGACCACAGCCTCATAACTTACCTCGCCATCAGGCCAGATCACAACTTGTGATGCCTTCTGCCGCTCCATCAACATCCAGCCGAGTAAGACGAAACAAAGAGCGATGGTTACAGACTGCCAATGCTCATGTTTCCACAACAATAATGCGACGGCTACCATTACCCCGAATATCAGCATCAGCCACCAGCCGACTGTAACCCTATCACCGACAACGATTCCTGCCATCAGACAGATGGCCAAACGTAGCAACGGCGCTTCATTCCAGAACTGTTTGTTTTTCATAATCCTTAAGTTTAACGCTGCAAAGATAATAAAAAAAGGTAAAAGTGAATAGTGAATCGTGAAAAATTTTCTGCCGCTCACTATTTTTTTGTACCTTTGCAGCCATTATGGAAGTAATTAGCATGCCCATGTGGGCTTGGGTTCTGTTTTATGCACTCGTCATCGTCATGCTCTATGCCGACCTGAAGCTGTTTGGCCGTAAGGGACAGCATGAGGTGAGCATCAAAGAAGCCATTCAGATGACGTTCGTGTGGATTTTTGTGTCGCTGCTCTTCTGCGCAGGCATCTGGGTTTATGAAGGTGATAACAAAGCGATGGAGTTCTTGGCAGGCTATCTTATCGAGAAATCGCTGTCGATGGATAACCTATTTGTGTTCCTCATGCTCTTCTCGTTTTTCGGTGTCCAACGAAAATACCAGCACGAGGTATTGTTCTGGGGTATCTTTGGAGCCCTGATCCTCAGGAGTATCTTTATCTTCGCTGGAGCGGCGATGGTACAACGCTTTGAATGGATACTGGGTCTTTTTGGCGTTTTCCTTATTTATACGGGCATCAAGATGTTCAGTCACAAAGACAATGAGAGCGTGGATCCCTCGAAGAATATCTTCGTCAAACTGTTCAAGAAGTTCTTCCCTGTAACTGAACGGATGCACGAAGATCAATTCTTTATCTTCGAAGGCGGCAAACGCTTGGCGACTCCGCTCTTCATCGCCCTATTGGTGATCGAGACCACCGATGTAGCCTTCGCAGTAGACTCCATTCCCGCAGTGTTCTCCGTGAGCCGCGATCCGTTTATCGTGCTCACATCGAATATTTTCGCCATTCTTGGACTGCGCGCCCTCTATTTCGCTCTCGCAGCCATCGCCCAATATTTCACCTATCTCAAATACGGTCTTGGCATCATCCTCAGTTTTGTGGGTGTGAAGATGTTGCTCGACGTGTTCGGGATCTGTGAAGTTCCCACTTGGATGTCGCTCCTGATCATCTTTGGGGTGTTGGTGCTGTCAATGGCAGCTTCTGTCATATTATCCAAAGCAAGAAAGCAATAGGGTGCCTCTCTTATTTTGGAAGGTAGGTGCGATAAACAAGATAATAACCGTCGC
>Ga0247610_10007833_pt1 | contig 10913 bp, 10 predicted proteins | sample 174DNAGHGhighgp2_FD_193483 | JGI IMG/M metagenome (GOLD analysis project Ga0247610, IMG submission 193483) | Sheep rumen microbial communities from Palmerston North, Manawatu-Wanganui, New Zealand - 1742 DNA GHGhigh gp2 | ecosystem: Host-associated > Mammals > Digestive system > Stomach > Rumen...
AATTCGCGCCGCGTTAAATGAATCCGGCTTCTTTCAAAATCAAATCCGCCTTACGAATCTGCTCGGGAAATTGCCATAGCCAAAATACAGAAAGCTAGCGTTTAGCCAGAAACTCTTCGCGCACAAGCTCGTAAATGTAATCAGCGCTACGGGCACGCAATCCCGTGTCAGGCGCATTCAGCGCATCGAACACCTTTGTTTTGTATATAAAGGCAAATGCGGACTCCAAATCCAAAGAGAACTCGTTCATCAGAAGTTGAACGTTTTTCTCAACAATTTTCGAAACAAGTGATTCGCTTTGCGCAGCAGTCAATCCACGGTAGAGAATCATCCGATTGACCCACCATTACTTTTGCAAACGGCGACAAGGTCATCCAGGGCATCTTCCACCGGGAGAAGATGTTCCGAAGGATAGCAATCATCAAGAAAGCGAATTCCCTTGAACTTGCACAGGTAATCCGCCGCGCCCTGAAGCGTCAGTTGAAAGCGCCGTGCAAAAAGACGGATGCACATGTTCACATATGGAATTTTGTACTTGTCAGCCATAATTTGAATATAGATTATCTGCACAAAAAAAACAAGAAAGGATTTCGTTTCCAAGCAGAAAAAGAGCCCAAAACGAATAAAGGGCGTTCCCTGCTACGCAGGGGCGGGCTCTCGCGGCATAAAATTGCGGCCTCACGCCGCAATTTTTCCGCATAGAGGGCCGAGCGCATTTGACGAGCGGCCCTCCCGGCCCTACGGGCTTCGATCCCTAACGCGACCTAAGGAACAAGAATCACCTCAAAAAGGAACATTTTTTTCAATAAAAGGCTATTTGCACCTAAATGAATGTATTTTTCATAGTGACAAGGAAACAAAATGTATTTATCCAAACTCTCCATACAAAATTTTCGAAGCATCAAAGATGTGACGATTGATTTTCAGAAGGACCTGAACGTTTTCGTCGGGAAAAACAATACTGGCAAAAGCTCTATCATTGACGCAATAAGACTTGCTCTTGGAACATCTATGAACAATCCAAACCCTATTTGGATTTCAGAAGATGATTTCTACAAAGACTCAAATCAACAGGAGCGAGAAGAATCGTTTACAATCAAAATGGAATTCGCCGATTTAAATGAGAAGCAAAGAGTCAAGTTCTTTGAAATTGTTGATTTTGACCTTGCCAACATAAATGGCTCCATTGCAAAATTAGAGTACAACGCCTCTTGGCCGTTGAAAAACGGTAGCAGAGTTTCTGTAAAAAGGACTGGTGGACCAGAAGGCCCAGAGAAATCAGAAGTGCCTCAGAAAATAATGGAGCAGTTCTCTGTTATTTATTTGCCTGCTTTGCGGGATGCCGAAACGGCATTAACCGCAGGTAACAAAAGCCAACTAGCAACACTTCTGAAAAATCTCGCAAATGATGAAAATAAGCAAAATATTGAACAGCTTTATAACGATTCAAATGAAAAATTGTCTGACAATGATTTGATCAAGAATATAATCAATGGCATAAACGATATAACAAAAAGTGTAGCTGCTTCCGATGCACAAAAATCAAAAATTTTAGCAGCAAATAGCGACTTCACAAAGATACTGCGAACGCTACAGGTTCAGATGGATGGAAATCCGGTTGAAGATCTTTACGCAAACGGACTTGGCTCAAACAATCTACTCTACATCGCAGTTGTTTTGCAATATTTAAAATCCATTGGCGAAGATGAATGCCCTGTTCTTCTGATTGAGGAGCCCGAAGCACATCTGCATCCACAAATGGTCTTATCTTTGTCCCGTTATTTGTCAGAAAACCTAACTCCCCAGACTATTATAACAACACATTCTCCGACGCTAGTAACCGACATTCCAATAGACAAAATCTACCTCCTTTTCAAAAAAGAGAATTCTGTTTGTTGCAATGCATTGAGAAATGCCAATTTTAATGATTCCGAAAAGAAACAATTCAGTCGTTTGATGGACATAACAAGATCAACACTATATTTTGCAAAGGGAGTCATCCTTGTCGAAGGTATATCAGAAGCGATTCTGATTCCAATTCTGGCTCAACGAATAGGAATTGATTTAAGAAAACAACAAATTTCTGTTATTCCAATTTGCGGCGTTGCTTTTGATATTTTTAGAAAAATCTTCAACAAAGATATTTTTGATATTCCTGTAGCAATAATCACAGACGGCGATCCAGATATTTATTATCCATCAAAAACAATTACAAAAGAAGGTAAAACGAGACAAATTGCAGATTGGGAAAACGCCGATGTATTAGGCTCAAATCAAGTCTGTACTAGAACACAAAATCTAATCAACTTATTTAATGAAATTGATAATGTAGTCATTCGACATTCTACAATCACTCTAGAATATGATTTAGCAAAAGCATCTGACGACAACCCTTTGACAATGGTCAAAGCATGGAAGAAGTGCTTCACAGGGGTCCCGCACACATTAACAGAAGATATAATTCAACAATTACCAAGCCTTGAAGAAAAAGCAAAACGAATATGGCGAGTCATTTGCCTTTCAGGAAACAGTCATGGCAAAGGGGATTTCGCAAGCAATTTAGCAAGTATACTTGAAGAAATAGACGACAAAGGCATTTTTGTTAATAAATTTGAAGTGCCTATATACATTCAGCGAGCCATTAATTTTGTAAATGTGCGAGTTAATTAATGTCAGAACCTAGCCCAGAACAACAACGAATAATAGACGATACAAGCCGTATTCGAATAGTCCGCGCCGCACCCGGTAGTGGCAAAACATGGCTTGTTGGCCAAATTATCAAAAAAGAACTAGAAACATGGAACAAACCCGGTGGAATCGCCGCATTGTCCTTCACACGAGTCGGAGGCGAAGAAATTCGTAAGGCTGTTTGCTATGAATTAGATTCACCTCATTTTGTGGGAACATTGGATTCTTTTTTGTTCCGATATATTGTAAAACCATTTTTATCAAAATGCAGTGGATATAAAGAACCTAAACTTATTCCGGCATTTTATGGTTCAGAATTTTGGACAAACAAAACGATAAAATATGAAACACGCGAAAAAGGGAAATACAAATCCTATAATTTATTAGATATTGATTATGGCATTCCTGAAAAAGGAAATATTAAACTTCTATATTCACCTTATAGAGGAGAAAAAAAAGAAGTTCCACAGCAACATCGCCCAGACATCATAAAAAAGAAAAAATCTATATGGCAAACTCTTGGTTGGGTTTCACATTCAGACGTTCATTTCCTTGCATTTAAAATTATAGAAAGTCCATATGGTCCAAGTATAATTAAAGAGCTTGAAAATAGATTCCCGCTTATTATCGTTGATGAATTGCAGGATACTGGTTACTATATATGCGAATTCTTAAAAAAATTGCTATCTGAATCAAATATCAAAGCGTTACTTGTCGGCGACCCCAATCAATCAATATACGAATTCAACGGCGCTACGCCAGACATGTTTAATACATTTAAAGATTTAGCAGGATCCACCGAAATCACATTATTCGAAAGCCGACGTTGCCCCCAAAAGATAATTAACATTGCAAAGCAAATCATCCCTGATAATTCCCAAATAAAGACAAACAATCCAAAATCAGGGAAAGCAGTTATGCTTTGCTATAACAAAGATTTCTTTGCCAAAGAAGTCAACCGAGCTATAAATAAAATCCAAAACGAAAATTTCCAACATAAAATCATCAAAGCAATAGCAAGAAATACATCAACACTAAACGAATTAAAGCACCATTGTGGAGAAAAAGAGATTAAATCAATTGGTTCGCAAATTTTAACTCACATAACCAGAGGTGTTCAACAGTTTCTTTTAAAACAGAACTCAAAAGCTTTGCGCCAAGTTTCTGACGCACTATCACTTCTAATATTTAACAAGGAGGGATTTGGTGATGACGATTTAAAAGATAGAAATATTGATCCTTTCCTTTGGAAGGATTTAGTATGCGAAACCCTCTTAGTCAGTTCCAAAATAAAAACAAATCTTGTCACTTACAAAAATTGGCAAGAAATAGTAAAACAAAACGTAGTTCATATTTTAAAACAAAAAACTTTTTTGGAACAATATATAAATGATAATTTACTAAGTTCAATAAAAGTGCAAAACAGAAATGGAGCGTCAGAACAAGTCACTTTATTTTTACAGATTCCCCAAGACAACAGAGATGTCCCTTTACTAACTGTACACGGAGTAAAAGGAGAAACACATGATGTTACAATATTCATTTGTCCTCCTCAAAAAAAAGGCATTCCATGTCCTTCTGATACATGGTGGAACGGAGAAGAGAGGCGCATTATGTATGTTGCATTTACCAGAAGTAGAGAAATCCTGTATGTAGTTGTTTCAAAAGAAACCGCACAAAACCTAAAGATAAACCACAAATCTTTTTACGATTGTTTTGAGGTAATGAATATTGAAGACTTTGCTCCTGCACCAAATTGGATAGATTTAATCTGAAAGTAATTCTAGAAGGAAACATTTTGATGCATAGGTTTAAAGAAGAAAGAATTGCAGAAATAAAGACAAAAGCCGAAATTGCAAACGAAGATTTCGACCTTTTGTCGCAAAACGACAGGATTGCCTTCTATGAAAGTTGCGAAATGACACAGATATTTCTGTATAACCAAGAAAATAAAAGTGTACAGAACTATTACACTCTCTTTGTTTTTGAGGAAACAGCCCCAAAAGATACCAAGGATAAATATCTTTTTCCAAAATTGCAGAAAATTGATAATAAATTCAAATTTGGAGTTATCCAAAAGAGGATTTCTATAGAGGAAGCAAAAGAACAATTCAAAAATATCCAACAAAACAACAAAATCATTTTTAACAAGGATAATTGCGACGTTTCAACACAAATGGTTCTTTTGCCAAAAACATTCATTCCCATGCGCTATGGTTTGACGGAACCAATGCTTAACAGAGTTTTGAAAAAGAATTTTTGGGGAGCAAACTATGTAATTGAATTTTTCAATGAAAAAAAGAATTTCGCCTTAGGAAAAGACGAAAGATTAAAAATCGATTTAATAAATAAAACCGTCAAGGATGTCATAAATATTGATTTGGCAAAAGTATCAGACAGAATTGGGAATATAATTTTCCAATTTCCTGTTACTATTATGGATTTAGACACAGCACTAATCAGACAAGGAACTGAAATTAGAACTACTGCCAAGCCACACATCAAATCAAAAAATGAAAAGAACATCAATGTTCAAGTTCAAACATCTTTTGACAATACCATTACGGGTTTTGACTCACAATTTTTTAAAAAATTAGACTTTACATTTAATTCTAAATTAGGCGATGACAATAATGTACGTGTAACGGTTTCCGACTTTGAAAATAAAATTATTTTATATGATAATGAATTTAATTTTATAAAAACTTTTCATGGAGATATGCATATTCAAGGGCTTATGCCACCGAGGACAATTCCTCAAGCAGATGGCTCTATAAAAAAAGTAAATCTTGAAACAATAATGCCGATAAATGTAGGCATTTCGTTAGAAACCGATTACAGCAATCAAATTCTGAAAAGGAATCAACATGACGATATACTGAAGAGAAGCGGAGACTACCAAGTATTTAAAGGAAAAGAATCAAAAAAAGCATTAGATTTCATAAGAAAAAAATTACGACAAACTGATGCAAAAGAAATATGCCTTTGGGATCCCTATTTGAGCGCAAAAGACATAATGGATACTCTATATTACGAACCAACAGGGAAAAAATTCCGTTGCATAACTTGCATATCCTCTGCAAATTCTTTATCACATAAAAGCAAGAAACTAGGAGGCTATGAAAAATTATGCCGTAATCATGGGTATACTTATGCAAAAAAAGATATTAGGCACAATGGCTTTGAAGAATTTTGCAAAGAATCTAGAGTTCTATTCAAAGACTCTAACAATTTAAATATTTCTCTGAAATTTTTAGCACAGCACGATAATTATGGATGGAAATTCCACGATCGATTCTTAATTTTTATTCCTTACGAGTCTTCTCAATTACCTGAGGCTTATTCTTTAGGAATATCGGTAAACCAAATTGGAGAAAAACACCATATTATCCAAAAGGTGACAGATTCTAGAGAAATTTTAAAGAATTTCGAGGAATTATGGAAAGAACTAGATAATGAAGCTTGTTGCGTTGTTGAATTTCCAAAAATGAAGGATTCGTTATGATCGCCAAAAACGAGTTATCATCTTTATTTTATAATTTTACCGAAGAAACCTCTAATATTTCTCCAGATGATTTCTATCATCAAATTTATTCTACTATTGAGCAATACATTTCACAAAATTCCAATTCAGGCAAACAACAATGCTCTGAATATGCGCATATTTTATTTGAAAATGCTATAATAAGCATCAATACAAACAGTTTACTGACATCATTAATCATATTTGATTATTTAAACGAGAAACCACCCGTTTTAAAAGTTGATTTAAAAAATGAACCCATTATTGTCAAAATAGAGCAGATATTTGACCACATTCATTTTATTATAAGTGTGCCCGATTGGGCTCCTTATTCAGACAAGGAGTGTATGGAAAAAATTGACGCTGTAGCTCAAAGCAAAGACAACATATCAATCATTCGCGAATTACAACCATTTTATAACGGATCTGCATTTGAAGCTCATACTAAAAATATTGCAGCAGTAATTATCAAATGGCTTTGGACTGTTGATAGGAAGAAAATCATTGATTTTCTAAATGAAAATGACTGGTCCTTTAAAATGGAGTTAATCCTTTTCTTATTGAAAGAAAACGCAAAGGACATAATACAACAAACTTTACATAGCAAAAGCCGATATCCCGCAATTCGATCAATGATATTTTTTGTTAGTTTTCTAGAAAAAAAGGATTTTTATGAAGAGGCAAGCAATCAAATTTGGTTTTATTGTGAGATAATAAAAGATTTTATTTTTTCATACAGTACTAATTTGAAAGATTTGAGGAATTTATTAGGTTTTTTAAATTCAAAAAATTTTAATTACTTAGCCGGATTGTGTGCAACAGCTTACAAAGACTTTTTGCAAGAATATTTACCACTTATAAAAGATTTATCTGATAACGCTAGAGAAGCCTTCAGTTACGGCTATTTAAAGAATGCAACCGAAAAGGGTATAGCCAATGATTCAAGGACTATCATGAATTATTGGAGAGAAAACTGCATAAGCATTCATGATTGCATTAACAAATTTAATGGATTAGAACAATTATTGATACTCGGCTTATGCTTAGGTTTTTCTTCAAAAGAACAGTATTGGATGGCGCTGAAGAAAACTGCCATCAAAATAGTTGCAACACAGTTCGAATGGGGCGAGCATATTTTGCAAAAAGATCTCTATCTGATGTTTTGTTTAACCTTAACAAATAAACGTACAAAACACTTTTTTGAAGAAAAAGATCTCTTGCAGGATTTGCCAATCCTTTTTGACAAACGATATGAAATCAAATTTGGAAATTACATTTTTGACATCATGAGACAGCTACTAATATGTCCAAACGAAGTCCATGAAATTATTTATAAGGATTCAACAAATAACATAGATCGTATTTTCAAATTTTATGCTTAAAATCAAGCCAAAATATTAATCCTTGGCAACGGCAATATATAACGCATATTCCCTTTCGCAAATTCCACTAAGGGGTTATGGACGCAGGGAATCGTCCGTGAAGGAGTCTCTCATCGAGATGTACCTGGCTGGCGTATCCGTGCGCCGCGTGGAGGACGTCACCGAGCTCCTGTGGGGCTCCCGCGTAAGCGCCTCGACGGTCAGCAACCTGAACCAGAAGGTGTACGGCAGATTGAAGAGTGTTGGCACAACGCTCCGCTATTTTTGCAAAAAAAACTTGACACTACCTTTGGTATAGCATTGCAGTCTCACGCCGCAATGCTACGGTTCAAAGAACCTCTTTTGGAAGGGCTTTAGAACGTCGCAGGCCTGCCCCTTGGCAAGAATAACTAGCATAGTTTCGGCGTTTACTGAACCGACATACTGAAATTCTTTCGAATCTATTTTAGCCTTGAGTTCGGTTTCACCAATAATCCCAACATTAGCACAGTTCACATAAGACTTAGGCTTACTCAGAGCAGGGCAATCATCCTTGGTAATTACTGGTTGGTCTTTAGCATCGATTTCGACCTTGCTTTCGGGGTCAAAGCTATACCGGTCCGAATTGATTACGCAGTAACCAACTTCACCTTCGATATTCTTTAGTATGAGGATGAATTTCCCGTGATCTACGTTTATAAGCGTACCAGCATTCGTATGCAGCACGGATCCCCGACGATCGGCAAATCCCCTTGTAACAGACGGTGGAAAATCCATGAGATTACGCTTCCACGAGACTGTTTTCGCGAATATAATTTCGAAGTTCTTCCGGAGCCTCAATCTCCTCCAAGATAGCCTCTAATGAAATTTCCTTATTAGGCTCTGTGGAATTGTAGGCGGACTTGTGAGAAAGATCGATTAGTTCTTCAAAGGACTTGTCTTTATACTTTTCGATAGCCGCGTTCAATTCGGCCTTGTCAGTTTCGGAAAGGTAAAATTCGTTAGCCGCTTTCAATGGAGTCAAAAAGCCCCTTTCCACGCCAACGTCATAGCGTTCGAAAATAGAGTTCTTAAACTTGACCTCATCGTAAAGGACGGAAGGAACCGGGCCGTAAGGCAATGCCGAATACTTTGCACCCGTAATGGAGCGGCCATGCTTCTTCAAATGTTCCATATCGGCAAACCACAAAATCTTAAAGACCTTGTGCAGACGGCACTGCTCCTTGGGCAACTTATTTGCCACATACAGAGCAGCATTGAATATGACTTCCTTTTTGTAGTCAACCATGTCGCCTTTGCTCCTACGCTATAAATTTACCTAATCTACGACAAAATGTCACCACCAACTCAATAAATTATCGTGCAAATCGGGAGATTTGTCAATTATTTTCGTTTTTCACCCCAAATATACATTCCCATTTTGTCACAAAGTGTCAAAACGGGGATTTTAGCAGAAAAAGCGCAAAAAGAGGGGCGTTAGCCCCCTCTTTTGCGCTTTTTTTAGCAGAATTCCCCCCTACCTCAGCGGGTTCTTGTCGCTCTTGTACCACTTCATGAACTCGGCGATGCCGTCGTGCAGGCTCCAATGGGGCTTGTAGCCGCATTCCGCCTCGAGTTTCGTGGTGTCGGCATTCGTCTGGTAAACGTCGCCCGGCTGCATCGGCAGGAATTCCTTCTTGGCGGGCTCACCGTAGGCGTTCTCGATTTCGGCGATAAAGTCCATCAGCTTTACCGGGTGGCTGCACCCGATGTTGTACACCTTGTAAGGCACGCCGTTTTCGCATTCCGCGGCGACAGGCATGTGGTCGAGCGCATGCACGCTACCCTCGGCGATGTCGTCGATGTAGGTGAAGTCACGAATCATGTCGCCGTCGTTGAACACCTTGATGGGCTCGCCCTTTGAGATGGCGCGGGCAAAGAGCATAGGGCTCATGTCGGGGCGTTCCCCGGCCAGGGCCGGGGGCGGGCTCTCGCGGCATAAAATTGCAGCCTCACGCAGCAATTTTTCCGCCTAGAGGGCCGAGCGCATTTGACGAGCGGCCCTCCCGGCCCTTCGGGCTTCGATCTCCCCTAAAGGGGACCATAGCCACTAAGGCAACAAGTTGCCAAGTGGCTGGAGGCCTAACGCAAAATGCGGGACTTACCTATCCCCGTACATTTTCTCGTAATACTTCTCGTAGTCGCCGCTCGTGATGTTGTCCAGCCATTCCTGGTTGTCAAGATACCAGCGCACGGTCTTCTCGATGCCTTCTTCGAACTGCAGGGACGGCTCCCAGCCGAGTTCCTTCTGGAGCTTGGTGGAGTCGATGGCGTAGCGGGCATCGTGGCCCAGACGATCCGTCACGTAAGTGATGAGGTTCATGTCCTCGCCTTCCGCGCGGCCGAGCAGCTTATCGACGGTCTTGATGACGACCTTGATGATGTCGATGTTCTTCCATTCGTTGAAGCCGCCGATGTTGTAAGTTTCGGCAATCTTTCCGTTATGGAAAATCACGTCGATGGCACGTGCGTGGTCTTCGACAAAGAGCCAGTCGCGAACGTTTTCGCCCTTGCCGTAAACCGGGAGCGGCTTCTTGTGGCGGATGTTGTTGATGAAGAGCGGAATCAGCTTTTCGGGGAACTGGTACGGACCGTAGTTGTTGCTGCAGTTCGTCACGATGGTCGGCATGCCGTAGGTGTCGTGGAACGCGCGCACGAAATGGTCGGAACCCGCTTTGGAAGCGGAATACGGAGAGTGCGGCGTGTACTTCGTCGTCTCGTAGAAAAAGTCGTCGCCGTAGGCTAGGTGATGCTCGCTGGAGCTAGCCGTCGTGGTGAACGGGGGCGCGATTCCTTCCGGGTGGTTCATCTTGAGCGCACCGTAGACTTCGTCTGTCGAAATGTGGTAGAAGCGCTTGTCCTCGTACTTCTCGGGAAGAGATTCCCAGTAGAGTTTTGCAGCCTGGAGCAGGCTCAAAGTTCCCATGACGTTCGTCTTGGCAAACGTGAACGGATCCTTGATGGAGCGGTCCACGTGACTTTCTGCAGCCAGGTGAATGATACCGTCGACATGCTCATCCAGCATGAGCTTGTAGAACGCGTCAAAGTCGCAGATGTCCATCTTTACGAACTTGTAGTTCGGCATGTTCTCGATGTCCTTGAGGTTCGCGAGGTTGCCCGCGTAGGTAAGCTTATCGAGGTTGATAATCTTGTATTCCGGGTACTTGTTCACGAACAGGCGAACCACGTGGCTTCCGATAAAGCCTGCGCCGCCGGTAATGACGATGTTCTTCATAGAAACTCCTTAAAGTTCGAAAGCGAAGCCCAAATCCTTGAGTGCAGGATTCTTCGTATCCTTTTCG
>Ga0247610_10007834_pt1 | contig 10913 bp, 11 predicted proteins | sample 174DNAGHGhighgp2_FD_193483 | JGI IMG/M metagenome (GOLD analysis project Ga0247610, IMG submission 193483) | Sheep rumen microbial communities from Palmerston North, Manawatu-Wanganui, New Zealand - 1742 DNA GHGhigh gp2 | ecosystem: Host-associated > Mammals > Digestive system > Stomach > Rumen...
ATTTGCAAGAATCCAGTGCAAATCGGAACCGTCCCTTTTTTCCAAACTCCGTGTCGATGCTAACCCATGAAGGAGGTAAACACGTTGATGAGCCAGCCACTGATGGCCATATAGATGGTGATGCCCACGATATCGTTGGTCACGGTGACGAAGGGGCCTGTCGCGATGGCAGGGTCGATTTTCAACCGTTCAAGAACCAACGGCACCACCGTGCCGAACAGCGAGGCAAACATCACCACAAGGAACAGCGAAGTGGTCACCGCTGCAGTGGCAATATTGGATTTAGCGGGATGATCATCGACCGGGAAGAAGCGAGTGTACAGGAAAATAAGCAAGCCCATCACGAGCGCATTGATGAGCGCCGTGCTGAATTCCTTGAACAAGTGCTTGCCCACATGCTTGATATCCAGGCTGCCGTTGGCCAGACCCTGCACGACGATAGCACTCGACTGGGTACCCACGTTACCGCCCGTGCCGCCAATCAAGGGAATGAACAGTGCCAGACCCGGCAGGATGCGCAACAGGTCGGCATCGCCCTCGCCGCCACCCAGGATCAGGGCATTGATGATACCGCCCACCAGGCCGATGAGCAGCCACGGCAAGCGAGCACGCACCTGACGGAAGACGTTGTCGTCGGTCTCGATGTCACCCCAGATACCAGACGCCATCTGATAGTTGTCCTCTCCCTGCTCACGCACACGGTCGATGATGTCATCCACCGTGATGCGCCCCACCAGGCGCCCGATGCTGTCCACAACGGGCATCGCCACGAGGTCATATTTCTCAAAGTCGAGGGCCACGTCCTCGATGTGCGTGTCGGTGCGCACACTGATGGGGTCGGGCTCCATCACGTGCTTGATCTTGCTGGCCGAGGGGTTGGTGATCGTGGTCTTTAACGGGAAGATGCCCTTCAGGCGGTTGTCATCGTCCACGACATAAATCTCATAGATTTCGTCAATGTCTTCGGCTTGCTGGCGCATCGCCTTGATGCAGTCGGGCATCGACATGTTCTCGTTGACGACAATCATCTCGGTGGACATGTAACCGCCGGCGGTGTCCTCGTCATATTGCAGCAGGTCAACAATGTCGCCAGCCTGCTCCACATCGTCGATGTGGCTGATGACGTCCTCGCGGTCCTCCTCGTCCAGCTCCTGGATGACGTCAACGGCGTCGTCGGCATCCATCTGCTCCACCTGCTTGGCGATTTCCTCGTTGGGCATCAGTTCCATCAGGTCATGGCGCTGGTCCTCGTCCAGTTCCACAAGCACGTCGGCTGCGGTCTCGTCGTCGAGCAGCAGCATGATGAACAGGGCTTCCTGGTCATCGAGGTCGCCCACCAGTTCGGCGATGTCGGCAGGGTGCAGGTCCTGGATCTGGGCCCTCACCTGCTCCTCGTCCTTGTTGTCTATCAGTCTGTTGAGGTTGGACAGATATTCCTCATTAAATTCTTTCATTGCTGTTCTAGGGTCTTAGTAATCATTAATAAATGTGACTTGGTTATAACAGGCAATTGTCCCATCGCCGGGGAGGCCTGTCAGGGAACCGACTGCGGCTGCTCCATGGCAAGCCGCGTCAGGGCAATGAAATCTTCAACGCCCAGCTGCTCGGGACGTTGTCGGAACACGTCACGCTCCATCACCGTCGGGTCGGCGCCGAATATCGGTTTCAACGAGCTGCGCAACATTTTGCGACGCTGGCCGAAGGAGGCCTTGACGATGCGCTTGAACATGCGCTCGTCAACACCGAGGTCGGTCACGCTGTTGCGCGTCAGACGGATGACGCCGCTCTTGACCTTGGGGGGAGGGTTGAACACATGCTCATCGACGGTGAACAGGTACTCGATGTCATACCACGCCTGCAGCAACACCGACAGGATGCCATAGGCCTTGCTGCCCGGCGGCTCGGCGATGCGCTGCGCCACCTCGCGCTGCAGCATGCCGCTGCAGCAGGCGACCTGGTCACGGTAGTCCAGCACCTTGAAGAAAATCTGTGTCGATATGTTATACGGATAGTTGCCGATGACGCAGAAGGGTGAGTCACCATACAAGCGCTTGAGGTCCATCTTCAGGAAGTCCTCGCCGATGATGCGGCCGTGCAACTGCGGGAAAGCAGCCTCCAGGTAGTCCACGCTCTCGCCGTCCAGTTCCACTACCGTCAGGTCCAGTCCCATATCGAGCAGGAACTGGGTCAACACACCCATGCCCGGACCCACCTCCAGCACTGGCAAGTGACAGAAGTCGTCCAGCGTGTGGGCAATGCGCTCGGCAATCGACAAATCGGTCAAGAAATGCTGCCCCAATGACTTTTTTGCTCTAACTTTCCGCATGTTTGGTCATTTATTGTTACCTTTGCACGCTCCTTGTACGTACTAATCTGCAAAGGTAACCATTTTTTTGCCAACTGGTGGTACAAGGGGGAGAATTTAACGCAACAAAAGAGTATAAAACGTGAAAAAAGCGATTTCCTATCTCGTGAAATACGGCATTCCCCTCCTCATCGGAGTAGGGCTGATGTATTTCCTCTACAAGAACGTCGACATCAACAGCATGATGGAGACGCTCAAAACCGACGTCAACTACTGGTGGTTCATCCCCGTGGCAGTGGTAAGCATCCTGAGCCACGTGTTCAGAGCATTGCGATGGCGCCTGCAACTCAAGGCCATCAACGTCAAGCCGTCGTTCAGCGCAGTGCTGAACAGCATCTTCGGCACCTATGTCGTCAATCTGGCATTTCCCCGTCTGGGCGAGGTGTGGCGCTGTGGCTATATCGCCAACAGGCAGAAGGCCTCGGTCACCCAGGTCATGGGCTCGATGGTTGCCGACCGTCTCACCGACACCGTCACCGTGTTGCTGTTGACGCTGGTCACCTTCTTGCTGGCACAAAGCGCCTTCGGCAAGTTCTTTGACGCCTACCCTCAGATGAAAGAGAATTTCCTCAACATCGCCAGTGATGCCCGCATCTGGATAGGCACGGCGCTGGCCATCATAGCCATCGGATGGCTGCTGGTGATGAAGACCGAGAACACAATCATCAAGAAGATCCAGCTCATGGCCCGCAACCTGTGGGAAGGATTCGCGTCAATCGGCCGCATGGAAGGCAAGTGGTGGTTCCTCTTGTTGACAGTCCTCATCTGGGGCTGCTATTTCCTGCAACTCTACCTGGCTTGCCAGGCATTCTCATTCACCACCAGCCTGAGTGTGCTGGCGGTGCTGGTGATGTTTGTGCTCAGCAGCATCGGCATGGGCATCCCCACCAACGGCGGCCTGGGCTCATGGCATGTGGCCATCATCTTCGGCCTGTCGCTCTACGGCGTCGGCGTTTTCTCACCCTCCAATTTTGATCCCCGCGCATCGGCATTCGCGATGCTCGTGTGGGGATTCCAGACGGTATTGCTCATCGTGCTGGGCATCTATGCCTTCACAAGCATGGCCATCGACCGCAGCCGCATCGAGAAAGGCAAGACCGTTGTCGATACCACCAACGACGAAATCAAACTGTAACCATCATCATTTCCAACAATAATGACCACTATGGACGACAATTTTGAAGACCACTTCACCGAGGTTCACGACCCTGACGAGCAGGCGCCAGTGCATCACGAGACCGAGCAGGAACGCGAGGAACGCGAAATCAAGGAAGCCACGATCGATCGACGGGGCAAATCCGTCAAGATGATGCTCATGCTCATCATCCTGGCGATGGTTTTGTTCCTCGGCTGGTGGGTGTGGCAATACTATTTCCACCCCTACCGCGTGAGCCAGGAGAAAGGCTGGATCACGAAGGTGAGCAACGAGGGCTCGTTGTTCAAGACGTTTGAGGGGGAAATGATCAGCGAGGCCTATGTCGATGAATCGATACCGGCAATAACGAGCAACTTTGAATTCTCCATCCCCAACGACACTCTTGCCCGCGAGGCCATGCGCTGGTCACACGACGGGAAGCGCATCATCCTCACCTACAACGAGTACAAGGGCGGTGTCGTGTGGCGCGGCAACACTAAGCGAGTCGTCACCAAGATTGAGCTGGACAGCATGCGTCCCACCGACAATCCTCACAAGGACGTCCAGAAGCCCGAAGAAGAATCCAAGAAACCTAAGAAATAACGATACCGGCACGTGCCAGCACGTGGCGGACCGAGGCCTCGGGAGATACCCACTCATTGAAGTAGTCATAGCCGTTGCGCTTCAACCGTGCGACCAGTTCGGCATCATCGCGCAGCCTGATGATGGCATCCTCCATCTCCTGGATGCTGTTGACCTCGAGATAGTGGACCCCACTCTCGAAATTGCCAGGCATCACGTTATTTAATGGCGTGGAAACGATGGCCTTGCCTTCACACAGGTACTCGCCCAGTTTCCAGCCATGGCACCCGATGACCGACGGGGTGCTGAACACAAACCACGACCTCCTGTTGCGCTTGTCATACTTGGTCATGGACAACCGGCTCTTATAGATCATGTCACCATACTCATCCAGGTAGCGGGAATAGACATCACTCTCTTTCTCGGCAGTGGGGACATAGTAGAAGCCGCCCTCAAAGGCATCCATGTGCTGCTTGCACAGCCGCATGAAGTCGCCACGGTAACGGTTGGTCGTGTTGATCGACAAGTCGCCCCACCACAGCGTGCTGAGCGAGAAGAAGTAGCCCCGCTGCTCCTCGTCGGTGAAACGATGGTAATAGCCGTAGCGCTTGCGCCTGATGAACATGTAGGCATAATCCCTGATGAATGACTTCAAGGGTTGCTTGAAACTGTCGCCGTAATGCCGCTTGATGGTGCGGTAGTGCTCCATACCCTTCATGATGGTGGTAACGGGATTCCACAAGCTGATGCCGAAGTTGGGGCCCATCGGCACGACCTTGTCACGGCGAGCGTCATCGTGGCGAAGGTTGACCTTGCCATAGGCATCGGCCCACCGGTACATATCCTCGTTGATACTGTCACCATCCCAGCAATCAAAGAACAGGCGCTTCTCGGCACCGTCGGCAATGACCTTGGCAGCCATCCCGTTGCTCGGTGCAGCACCGAGGTCCTCAATGCACCTGAATTCTATCACACCCGCGCCAAACAGGCTTCTCAACCCCTCAACATAGAAGGACGAGTAATTGATGCGGCACCTGGGATCGATGATAATCTTCCTGATATCTGAAGTCATTGTTCTCAATTCTCTATTTTTGGCCATGAAACAAAACGACAGCCAGCACTCGCCCGCTGCGTTCAATGCTCCAAGTTGCAAATTTCGGCAATTTCCCGAAGGTGTGCAAGCATTTCAGCACATTTTCTATTATGGAGGACCTATCCTGATACACACATCCTGCACTCGCTCATCCAAGCCGCAACACTGCCAAAATGTCACATTTTAACACTTTTTTGTGTCAGTACCCGAAAAATGTTTGTATCTTTGCAGCCGATTTTCACTAGACACATCAATGGAAGAGAAGAATATACAACAAGAGCCCCAGCAACACACGCCCGTGAAACCCGATATCCTGGACTATGATGACATCCGCAAGATGGTGCCGTTTTTTGACGGTAAGCCCAAGCTTGTCAAGTGGTTATTCCACTTGCTTGACATGGATGACGTCAACTGGATTCACGGCCACAACTGTCACACGCCTGGCGTGCCCTTCTGCACCGGAGTGCTCAAGGACCTGAACGCCACCATCACCTATGACAACGGTGAGGTGCTTGACAACCTGCCCGAGGGATCCTTCATCACGGTGACCAACCACCCCTTTGGAGCCATCGACGGCGTGATGATGATCCACATCATCGGCACCCACCGTCCCGACTATAAATTCATGGTCAACATGATCCTGGGCAGAGTCGGCGGCATGAAGCCCAACTTCATCACCGTCGATGCCCTGGCCAGCAATGACCCCGCCAAGAAAGCGGTGTCGATGCAGGGCATCAGCGAAACGATAAAGCACATCAAGGCAGGCCATCCCATGGGCTTTTTCCCTGCCGGTGCCGTGAGCAAGCTGACGTGGAAACTGCGTGTCGAGGACCGTGATTGGCAACCCGTCATCATGCGCCTGATCCAGAAACTCAAGGTGCCCGTTATTCCCATCTACATCCACGGCCATAACAGCTGGCTGTCGCTGGTGCTGGGAGTCATTAGCTGGAAACTGAGGACGTTAAGGCTGCCCTCCGAGTTGTTTCGACGCAAGGACTACAACTTCCGCGTGAGCGTGCATGATCCCATCATGCCCGAGGACTACGCACAATACCAGACGCCCGAAGAGCTGGGCAAATTCCTGAAAAGTGAAACCTATAAAATGAAGAAATGGCAACGATAACCGAAAGCAGTATCCGCGCTATCAAGCAGCGCTTTGGCATCGTGGGCGAATCTCCCGCCCTGATTGCCGCCATCCGCCGTGCCATGCTCGTGGCTCCCATCGACCTGAGTGTGCTCATCATCGGAGAGAGCGGTTCGGGTAAAGAGCATTTCCCGAAAATCATCCATGAGAGCGGCAGCCGCAAGCACAAGAAATACATCGCAGTGAACTGTGGTGCCATCCCCGAAGGCACTATCGACAGTGAACTCTTTGGCCATGTCAAGGGCTCATTTACCGGTGCCATCGCCGACCACAAGGGCTACTTTGAGGAAGCCGACGGCGGCGTCATCTTCCTGGACGAGGTAGCCGAGATGCCCATGAGCACCCAGGCTCGACTGCTACGCGTACTGGAGAACGGCGAGTACCTGCGCGTGGGCGACAGCACCGTGCGCAAGACCAACATCCGTGTAGTGGCAGCCACCAACAGGGACATGCTCAAAGCCGTCAAGGAAGGCAAGTTCCGCGAGGACCTGTACTACCGCCTGTCCACGGTCCAGATCAACGTGCCGCCCTTGCGCGACCGCGACGACGACATCTTGTTGCTCTCGAGACTGTTCCTGCGCAACTTCATCAATGAGAACCGCACCAGCGAGGTGACTCTCACCGATGACGCCCAGCTCATGCTCAAGTCCTACCACTGGCCCGGCAACGTGCGCCAGCTCAAGAGCGTCATCGAGCAGGTGGCGCTGTTCGAGTCGGGCAACACGGTCGATGCTGCCACCCTGAGCCAGTACATGCCCAGCAGCCGTGAGACCGCTCTCACCGTGCAGTCGCAGCCCAACTATGACTACAATGCCGAGCGCGAGCAGCTCTTCACCCTCATCCTCTCGATGAGAGCCGAGATTGAGACGCTCAAGAAACGCATGGACGGCGTGGGAACCACATCCCATGTCTCATCGAGCGTCCACGAGCTCAAGCGCGAGAGCAACCCCCTGCTAGAGCTGAACGGCAATAACGGCAACATCAACATTGACTCGCCCTACCGCAACATGCAACGTGAGCCACAGGAACTGGGGCGCGTCGACGAAGTGTCTGCCATGGACGTGGAGAGCGAGACCGTCAAGACGCTCGATGAGACCGAGCGCGAGACGATCGAAAATGCGCTGCGCCGCAACCACGGCCGCCGCAAACTCACCGCCCAGGAACTCAACATCTCGGAGCGCACGCTGTACCGCAAGATCAAACAATACAACCTGGAACGACAGTGAAACGGCTTTTCATCATCTTGACGCTTGCACTGGCGGCTCTAGGCTGGGAGGCTTGCGTTCCCAGGTACACCCTCAACGGTGCATCTATCGACTACAATATCTACAAGACTATCTCATTCGGCGAGTTCCCCATCCCTGCTGCACTGGTCTATCCGCCCCTGCAACCGATGCTGGAGAACCGCCTGACCGACATGATTGCCCAACAGACGCGGTTGCGCGTCGTGGATGCCCGCAACACCGACCTGCACATGGAGGGCGAAATCACCACCTACCAGCTATCGCCGCAGGCGGTGGGCGAGGATGCCTATGCCAGCCAGACGCGACTGACCATCGGTGTGCGCGTGCGCTACACCGACAACAAGAATCAGGCCCTGTCCAAGGACTTGTCATTCAGCGCCTACCGTGACTTCTCGAGCACCGAGCTATTGACCGATGTTCAAGATGAGTTGTGCAATCAGATCTGCAAAGACCTGTCCGACCTGATTTTCAACGCCACACTGGGTGACTGGTAACCGACAAGACGAGTTGATTGGCATACATTTTGCTGACAAGTGATTCAGATGACTATGACAACGACATGGATCGAGGATATCAAGCAGCAAGCCGCTAACAATGACGGCGAGTTCTCCAGGCAATGGCTGGAAAGCAGCAGGACCGATGCGCCCTACTGTATCCTGCCCGCGCTGCTATATCTCAAGCGCAATGGCGTGAAGGGAAACGAGGACGTGCTGGCACAGCTGGCCATCATCCACCCCGACCGACGCACCCTTGCGCTGATGCTAGGCGAAGACGCCAGCGCTTTCTCGGGTTTCAAGCAGCCCGAAGAACTGCCCGAGAAACTCGACACCATCACCACCATTGACCGTTTTCTGGACAACTACGGCAAGACCAGTCCAGGCGAGGTCGAGGCTATCAGCCGTGCCATTTTCAACCCCCAGCCCGACTATGCCGACGTGTTGGCGGCACAGGAAATCAAGGAAGGAGGCGCCCAGAGCGGCAGCGGTGACATGCAGGACGAACTCATCAACCAGTTCATTGCCGAGCAGATGCAACTGGGAGAACAAGCTGCCAAGACACCTATCGCCAACCCCGTGGGCGAAGAAGAGAAGGCCGAAATTGCCGAGGAAACCATCGATAGTCCTACCAATAATGATGACTCCATGCTCAGTGAAAGTCTGGCCAAAATGTATATCGCCAGACACAAATATTCACAGGCACTTGAAATTATTGAGCGATTAAGTTTGAAGTTTCCAGAAAAAAGTATTTACTTTGCAGACCAAATTCGGTTTTTACAGAAATTGGTCTTAAATGAGACACTAAACCACAAAAAATAAGAAAAAATGTACATTGCTTTAGCTATTCTGATCTCGATTGCATCGTTATTGCTTATCGGTGTAATCCTCATTCAAAAATCCAAAGGTGGCGGCCTTGCTGCCAACGTGAACAACTATAACCAGTTCATGGGCGTGCGCAAGACCACCGATTTCGTGGAAAAAGCAACTTGGGCCTTGGCCGGTTTCATCTGCGCTCTGAGTATTATCAGTGCTTTTGTTAGTGCTCCCCAAATCCTTACGAGTGCTCCCCAAATCAAGAAGTTACCCGCCAGCGAGACCCAGGCTCCCAACTTCGGCACACAGACCGAGGAAGCCGCTCCTGCAGCAGCTGCCCCCGCAGGCAAAGCCGAGGCTACCAGCACGGTAACCGTACCCGCCAAGAAGGACGCTGCTCCCGCTAAGGAAGAGGGTACCAAGTAATCTCTATCGCATCTGTAACCAACTTTTAAGGATGCGGTATGTCGTATCCGCATCACAGCGGAGTAAGACATACCGCATCTTTTTCTTGTGTTTCTCATTATGAAAATGACATTATTATATATACTACTGGCTACAATCATGGCAGCATGTGGCAGCAATGGCGGTTCAACAGCCTCCAACCCATCGAGCGACGACACGACGAGCATAACGACATCCAGCTACCGTGCATTTGACGGACAAGCAGCCCTGACACTCACCCAGCAGCAATGTGACTTCGGCCCGCGTGTGCCAGGCACACAGGCCCATGCCAAGTGTGCCGACTGGCTCATGGCGACATTGAAAGACGCCTGTGACACCGTCATCATGCAGACGGGCACCGTCCAGACCGCTACCGAGGGCAGCCTGGGCATCAAGAACATCATCGGTATCATCAATCCTGATGCCAGCCAGCGCCTGCTACTGCTCGCCCACTGGGATTGCCGCCCCTGGGCCGACAATGATCCCGACGAGGGCAACCACCGCAAGCCCGTCATGGGCGCCAACGACGGTGCCAGCGGCGTGGGCGTGCTGTTGCAACTGGCACGACAGCTCAAGGCCGACAGCACCACGCTGGGTGTCGACATCCTGCTCGTGGATGCCGAGGACATGGGTGTGGACGACGATGAGGACTCGTGGGCACTGGGCACTCAGTACTGGACGCAGCATCCTCATGTGGCAGGCTACAAGCCGCTGTTCGGCATCCTGCTCGACATGGTAGGCTCGAGCGATGCCACCTTCACGCGCGAGTACTACTCGACGCAGTACGCCAGCGGCTTTGTTGACCTCGTCTGGAAGAATGCAGCAGGCAGCCACTTCATCAACGCACAGGGCGGAGCCGTGACCGATGACCACATCTTCGTCAACCGCGCCGGCATCCCATGCATTGACATCATCGACATGCGCAGCGACAGCCCCACGGGTTTCTGTCCCGAGTGGCACACCGTCCACGACACCATGGACGGCATCAGCCCCGCCACACTGGGCGAGGTCGGCCAGACGCTACTCAACGTCATCGCCGCCCTACAGCAGTAACCCATAATCGTGGACCGAGAGATTCAATCATGCGATATTTCCTGTTCACGTTTTTTATAACTCATTTCAACTGATTTGGACGTGAGAAGAGATACTGATAAACTGGAGGGAGGGTTTGCACTGCTGACCATCTGCGTGTTTGGAACCGGTATTAGCCTTCTCGTTCTGCCCCTCGGGTGGAATAGGGCGAACATGGAGTGGCGGGTCACGGTCGTTGTCATCGGGCTGCTGTCGATTTTCGGGCTCTACAAAACCGTCAGAGTGTTGGCCGATGAGACCACCGATGAGGTCGAATCTGACAAAAAAAAGGTGAGTCACCACATGGATTTGGACATCAGAAAAATCAAAAAACTGATAGTCGCTCAAGTACTGCTCGTCTGTATGTTTGTCGGCGATTTTGCCCTCTTGTATTTTCTGTTAGATCCAGACACCCCGGACATGCCGATATGCGAAGTGCCGATGACGTTGTGGATAAAGTTGATAGCAATAATTGTCTTGGGCCTCCTGCTGGTTTGCGCAATGGGTAAAACCGACAAGGAATTC